>JAAHTH010000388.1_pt4 | contig 11920 bp, 10 predicted proteins | sample 6116091 | NCBI WGS metagenome assembly JAAHTH01 (sample SAMN13939990, study PRJNA603662) | sponge metagenome | isolation source: marine sponge | host: Mycale hentscheli | place: New Zealand | collected 2006
GTACGAATTTTGCATGTATTTTGACTGTTAAGTCATCTAGGTTGAAATTCTCAACGATTGGCTTGGAGAGCCACTGTTGAATTTTCCCTTTTGTTCCGTTTACGCTTGATTAGAAATAAAGATGAAAAAAGTACTGATTCTCTGTACCGGAAATTCCTGCCGTTCGCAGATGGCGCAGGCCATTTGGCAGGATGCGGGTAATTCAGACTGGGTGGCGGTTTCAGCGGGGTCGCGCCCCTCCGGCTATGTGCATCCTTTGGCGTTGAGGTCGATAGAAGAGCTTGGGCTTTCGATTGACGGCCTCGAAAGTAAGTCGGTAGATTTGTTTGTTGGTGAAGAGATCGATTTGGCAGTGACCGTTTGCGATCATGCGAAGGAAGCCTGCCCTGTCCTTCCCGGGGTTGGCCAGACGCTTCATTGGCCTTTTGAAGATCCTGCAGATGCGACCGGTTCCGATGACGAAAAAATTATCCAGTTTCGAAGAATTCGGGATCAAATAAAACAAAGAATCGAAGATTTTCTGAACCACGGAGCGGGAAACGCTTAATTTCTGAAAAACTCAAAACACCTGCCGCCACACCTGTTTGGGCAAACTTACGGTGCGTGGTAAAGAGATCTACGAAGATCTAAGTCGATTCGTAGTTAGCAATTTTCATTTGGCAATATTCGTTTGGCAATATTCACTTGGCAACTTTTGAACTAGGACTGTTTTGATGAGGCAAGCCCCTACTTTTTCTAAGTCAACGCAACAAGATTGCATGCGGTTGATCGAGATGGCAATCCTCGAGGATATCAACTCTAGCGATTTGGAATCGGGAGTGGATTGCACGACCGCCGCGATTGTTCCGGATTCGGCTCATGCGAAGGCAGCATTTGTAAGTCGAAGTGGAGGAGTTGTTTGCGGTGTCGAAGTCGTAAAACTTGCTTTGCAGCATTGGGCGCCCAATATCGAATTGAAAGTGAATATCAATGACGGTGACTGGGTTAATGCGGGGCAAACGATCGGTGTGATGAGCGGTCTAGCGCATGATATCCTAACGATGGAGCGTACCTGTTTGAACTTTATGTGCCGCCTTTCAGGTATAAGTTCGTTGACACATAAATTTGTTGATGAAATCGGCGGGACCTCTGCCTGCGTATTAGATACCCGTAAAACGACACCGGGATGGAGGAGGTTGGAGAAGTACGCCGTGTCCTGCGGTGGTGGAAGAAATCATCGCATGGGACTTTATGATGCAATCATGATTAAAGATAATCATTTGGCATTTTTTCGGACTCAGGTTCGCGAGGAAGGCGATGTGATTCCTGTCGCAATTCAAAGCGCGAAAACCTGGATCGGTAAACATGCAAATGAATTACCCAATGGTAAAGACACTATCTTGCAATTAGAGGTTGATACAATCGAACAGTTGCGAGTTGCTTTAAAAACGGAATGCGACATCGTTTTGTTAGACAATATGGCGAACGAACAACTGAGAGAGGCTGTCGAAATTCGTAACCAATTGTCTCCTGAAATAATCTTGGAGGCTTCGGGGGGCGTCAATTTGGACTCAATCGTTGAAATCGCTAAAACCGGTGTAGAGCGAATCAGCGTCGGAGCTGTCACGCACTCAGCAACCAATTTCGACATTGGACTCGACTGGGAAATGTCGTGATAATCCCTTGTTTTTTTAAGTTAAGCCCTTGGTTTTCGCCGGAACAAGAACCCATTCGAGGTTGCTCGATAACCAATGGATTTCTCGCAATGGCATTTTCATCGGGTCATTGAAAGCACCCAAAGGTAAACCACGGGCGATTCTTAGCTTATTTCAAGTTTTTCGTAGAATCGCATAGATTCCCGCTTTGACATTCCGAGAATGCGACCTAACTTTTAAAGAGCTTGTTTGAGCTGGGGAGCATTGAGCAAGCTTTTGGCGGTAAGGGTTGGCGGGATGCCAAAAGGGGCCTTACCGCCATTTTTATGCGCTGACGTTTTCTCAGCGGCTCTAATCAATCAAAAGCCTACCTGGCTTTACAGGCTCTTGGCGGCTGTTTTCCAGCGGGGCTTTTCAATGGCTACGATCGCCAGTCCCATCAAACAAAAAGTTACTGACAGTAGCAGTAGGTTTGAGAGGAATGTGATTCCAAGTAACGTCACGATTGCAATCATGCCGCCATACTTAGGTTGGAGCAGCCAAAGAAATGCACAAGCGGTCTCAGAGAGTACGATTGCTCTCGAGTAAAATGTGGCAACCTTCCGTAGTGATTCGGGATCGAGCTGGTTTCTAAGTAAATTAAAAAACCAAAAATCACGATGGCAAAAGTAAATCTCATAGATTACCTCGCCAGACCAATAACCTGGAGTCCACTTCCCCGCTGCTCCACCAAGGAAAATCAGAGAAATGATGAGCAGGCTAAACCTCTGAGACTTCTTGATGAGTTCCTCGGGTGGTTCGTTGATTTTCAGCGTGTACCAAACACACCAAATGGAAACCCAGAGGCAAGTCACAAATGTGACATCGTTGTAGCTTCCTTGGTGAATGCAAAGCCCGAACATGCAGGCGAGGGTCGTCAAGGCTTGAGCCCGTAAAAGTAAGATGCTGCGTGTGAATAGGGCAATGATTCCAAAAGCAATTGGAGTCAGATAGAGTCCGGCTAAAACATGGAGGTTGGTGAAAAATAATGGGAAAAATGAGTCGCTTAATTCCAATTGGGCGTAGCTTTGAAAAATTGGAATGAAATAAGCATATTTCCAAATCATCGACGCAATAATTGTCAACGTAACCACACGGTAGATAGGCAGCACAAGTGATAAGTGATCGTGTTCAATCCCACTAATTCGGGAATTCTCAATTGAGCCTGGATGCTCTTGGGTGGTGGGCTGATTAGTCACGCAAAGGCTCCAGCCGAGTGACTTCAAACTGGCGATCAGAAATTGGAGATAGACGGTAGGCCGATCTATGTTCGATATTGCGATAACGCGAGCTCAGGTAATAGTAGCGAGTCTCTGCTTGCTGTTTGAGGATCCAACGAGTCTTTCCAAAGGTGAAAGCTCGGGTTGGAAAGTGATTGATTTGTTCCGTCTCAATGTTCTTAAGATCCGTCAAAAGAGTAGCTGGTGTTTCAATTTGAGGAATTGAATTTTTGTGGTTGCTGATCGTTTGATGAAGATCGCTTTGAGTGATTGGCTTGGAGCTGATCCATACCCTGTTTTCGAAGTTATACATGGAGGGAATGGGTTGTTGCATCGCCCAAATTGGAAAACTGGCTGAGTTTAAATGGAATCGAGCCAAAAAGGTTTTCTGTACGGTTTGGTTAAATGGCAGCAACATGATCCAGAAGGCTGCCAAGGTTAGCAGCGCCAGCAGCGTGGCCGAGGTAAGATCACGAGAGATCCAGATTGACTTAATGAGCGTTTTCATTGACGCGGTCCAATATCAACTAGGCCATGACTTCGGTTCATAGCTTGATTTGAATCCCCGTAAATTTCGTGGGGACACAAAAGCTTTCAGGAGGGGCAATTCGTGACATGATCAAAATTCGCAGTCGTTGTTTTGAGAATCGGCACTTTTTTGCGAATTAAAGTCGGAAAAATAACTAAAACGGGCCCGAAAGCTCAAATCGGAGCAGGAATAAGCAAATCTGCGGGATGGTGCGGCAGCAGGCTTTTGAAAATTTTTCTAAATTTTCCAAAGATCCCAACTGCATGGGCGAACAACCAACAACGGCGATCAGGCTAGTTAGCCAAAATGTTTCAGTAACGAACGCCGGTTCATCCAACAAAAGATCAGGAGAGCGGAATATGTTTAAAAAATTGGCCATTGGGGTCGCGGGTGCAGTTGTGATTAGTGGGCTGCTGTTTGGTGGAAAGTTAATTCCCTATGCCAAGACGGCGGTGACCAAGGTCAGAACAGCAGCACAGGATCAAGTTCCTGTTGCCTATCAGTTAGATGCCGCCAAAATCCAGCTTGACGAAATCGGGCCGGAAATTCACGGCATGGTTCATAAGATTTCCAAAGAGCAAGTCAAAGTAAAACGGCTGGCGGCAGATCTGAAGTCTCATGAGCAAATGCTAAAGAAGAGTTATGACGAAATGATGGCACTTCGCTCACATGTTGAATCTGGCGGTCAGGTCTACGTCGATACGCGTGGAAAAGCCCATGACCTGGCGAGAGTCAAGCAAGATTTAAGGCATCGGTTCACGCTTTATCAAACTGCCGAAAAGACATTTGAGAAGAAGGGCGAAATTCTCAATCTCCGCAAGGAATCGTTAGCTGCCGCCCATATGAAATTGGGTGAAGCAAAATCGCAGCAACGCGAACTGGAGCTGCAAATTGAAAATTTAACAGCTCGAAACCGCATGAACGAAGTGATTGCGACCGCAACTCAGATTAAGCTCGATAACAGCCAATTGTCTAAAACGCGTGAGATGTTAGATGACATTGATGCTCGAATTTCAGCCGATGAGGAGTATTACAATATCGCGCCTAAGTACTTTGGGCAGATCCCTGTAAATGATGATTCAGTCACGCCAAGTTCGGATGTACTCAACGATATGGATGCCTACTTCGATGCAAAAGAATCGGGTAGTGGTGATGTTTCTAACGAATCTTCAGAAGCTGACTTGGTGGTTAACTAGCTCGTTGTGAGTTGGATGTCTTAGCTGGTTCAATGGTTAATCGATAAAAGCGGGGCGGCCGGTTCACTAACCAGCCGGCCCGCTTTTTATTTGTGTTTTGAGGTTCTTTTTAGAGACGACCTTGATGAGATTCGACTAATGAAATGGAACTTGAAACTTAAGTTTGCGGAACAGGCACTTCGACGCGGCGATCTCGATCGAGCGATACGGCACTACGAGAGTGGCCAGATAAGTAATAAAAACCGGAAGCTGAGTCTCGTAAGACAACTGGCTGATGCCTTGTTGGAGCGGTCTCAGGCGGCTATTTTGATGGGACGATTTGAGGTGGCCTGGAAGGATCTCGACGCGGTTGCAAAGTTCAATTTGAAAGAATTCCAGCATGAGACTCGCGCCTGCAAGAATCAGTTGATTGAATTGACTATCGAATCTGCGGATGCCTCGCTTGTGCGTGGAGAGCCAATTTGTGCTTTAAATTGCATCGAATCCCTCGGGCAACGTCGAGTAATGGACTGGCGGCTTAATAATATTAAGACGGTTTCTGAATGTCTGAATTCAGCGAACCGTTTCGCCGCAAAGGGTCAATTCAAAAAGTCTGTTGCAGAACTGGAAAAGGCCAAGACGGTCCGACCAGATTTACCTTTTTTGGCCGGCCGGATTTCGGCTTTTAAGACCCGGACGCGGCAAATGAAAAAATACGTTACCGACGTTGAGGCATACGCGCTTCAAGGTAAATGGGGTGATGTAAGTCAAAGTTGTGAGCGGATTTTGCATATTGCCCCAACCAACCAAGTTGCTTTCGAGGCGAGGCAGGAGTGCAGAGCACGCCTCAAGAAAAAAACCAGAAGGCAGATGAATTCGACCACGGTGAATTCATCGAAGGTTCAATCCGCTCCTGCGATCAACACAAATCCGAGCACGGAAAATGTGGTTGTCGAGCCCAGCCTGTCCGATAGGATAAAGCCTATGGATAATTCAGTTTCAGGCAATAAATTTCTTCTTTGGGTTGACGGAGTCGGCGGTTACCTCGTTTGCGGTAGTCGCGTCAATTCGTTGGGACAAGCCATCGATGGTGCAAAAGTTGATATTGGCATACAGGGTAATTTGCGGAGTCACCATGCCAACCTCGAACGCGTCGAAGGTGGTCATCTTTTCGAGCCGATTGGTAATGTTTCGATCGACGGGGTCGAGTTGGATTCAAAAGTCGTTCTGAAAAATGGGCAGAAATTGTCTTTCGAGGGCGGGGTTGAACTAGCCTATTCTCAGACGCATGCTTTGAGTAAAACGGCGCGACTTAATTTCGTCTCTCGGCACCGTTCTGTACCTTGGGCCGATGCGGTAATCCTCCCTGTGACCTCAATTATTTTGGGACCAAATCGATTGAACCATGTTTACTGCCCAACCTGGAGCGAAAGCCTTGTGTTGTTTGAAAGAGCGGGGCAGTGGTTTTGCCGAGCGAAACAGGCGATCGAGGTAGATGGTAAATTGGTAGCAACAGAGACAGCGATTGATTTGAAGTCGCGAATCGTTGGTGATGATTTTTCTTTGACACTTGAGCCGGTTTAATTCCTCGGTAGCAGATTGCCGCCCAAAACGTTCTGGATTGACGTTGCTCACGTTGGTTGGTCCTTCTGAGGGGAGCCAGCTTGTGAACACATTAACTGCCAAACCAGCTTGAAACCTAGACAAACAGGCGGTGTTGCGGCTAGGCTAGAAAAGCGTGGAATTAAATTGCTAAATCAAAGCAGCCAGCCGGCATGGTTGGGAGGCTCCGAATGAAGTTTACTTATCCCAGTGGAGCGACTCCGCTTGATGGATATACCATCAAGCGCGGGATCGGTATCGGCGGATTCGGTGAAGTTTATTTTGCGCTGAATGATGCAGGCAAAGAGGTCGCCTTAAAAAAGATTCAGCGTAATTTGGATGTCGAGCTAAGAGGCGTGCGACAATGCTTGAACATGAAGCATGTCAACTTAATCTCGCTTTGGGATATTCGGACCACCGGTGAAGGCGAGAGCTGGGTTGTGATGGAGTACGTACCCGGTCCATCGTTAAGGGATGTGCTGGAAGCAAATCAAAACGGTTTGCAAGATGACGACGTTAAATCTTGGTTTGCTTCGACGGCTTCAGGGGTGTCCTATCTGCATGAGAACGGCATCGTTCATCGCGATTTAAAGCCCGGTAATATTTTTTGTGACCTGCACGAACAGGTAATTAAAATTGGAGATTATGGCCTCTCCAAGTATATTTCTTGCAGCCGACGTTCGGGGCAAACTGAATCGGTGGGTACGTTTCATTACATGGCTCCCGAAATAGGTAAAGGCGTCTATGGTAAGGAAATAGATCTCTATGCTTTGGGAATAATCCTGTTTGAATTGACCACTGGATTAGTTCCCTTTGACGGTGAAAGTGCACAAGAAATTATCATGAAGCATCTGACGGCAGAACCGGATGTTTCAGTGGTGCCTGCCCGTTTTCGAGATGTGATCTCTAAAGCATTGCGCAAAGATCCTGAGGATCGATATCGAAGTATCTCTGAGATGGCAGCGGATTTGCCTTGGCCAGATGTAGCATCGCGAAGTGATTCAATTGTTTCGCAACATTCGATCGGTTCTCTGGTCCAGCGTGATGCTGCTAGACCTAATCGTCAATCTACCAAGCCCAATCGTACACAATCTACTGAGTTGATCGATAAGTTGCCGGAGGCAATTATCGATAATCTAAAACAGGCAAGAACAAAAGAGACCGTTTTTTCGGTCGCGAATCAGTCGGACGTAGAGACTGTGGAGTTGCTCGAGCCAATTCCAGCAGGTAATGAGATGGATGGCAATCGGGAAGATGAGCCGATTGCAGCGGTGCTTCATACAGGATTGTCGAAGTTTACGTCATGGTGGGAAACCGCAAATTTTTCAACGCCGATCAAGATGGTGATGTTGATCATTGCCGGGATTGTTGTGATCCAAAACTCTCAATGGCTGTTGCCGCTGATGTTATCCGTTGGTGGTCTTTATCTCGGTTACTACTTGTTGCGATATTCGATTGCAAAAAAGCTTGGCCTGTCGTCGCGTTGGCTAATGAATGTTCGACAGTCCGATGAAAGTCCGCATCTTCGCCAGTGGTTGCTAAGTCGTCCCATGCTAGATCGCTTGACTGAGCTAATCGGTTCGATGTTAATTGCTGCCTTTAGTTGCGCTGTGTTAAATCTGCTTGGCTTTGCGATGGTCACGGGAGTTCTCGATGGAGGTCCTTGGGATTCATCGATTGAGAATTGGGCTAATTATACCTGGCTGACTTTGGTGAGTGTGATGGGGTGTTGGGCGATTTTGCTGTCCACCAAACGTTGGGGCTGGCGGCCGGGGAGATCGCGTTGGCGCTATGTTGCGATGATGGGATTGGGAATGTTGTTAGGAGTGTCTGCGTTTTTGACGGCCAACTGGTTTTATATCGATTTGACATCATTATCGCTTGAGACCGGCCGCCCATTCACGGAGGGGTGGGATTTGATGTCGAGCGCTGGGCCGTTGGCCGCCTATATGGTTTTTTTCACCTGTTTCCTCGGAGGAATCCGTTGGTGGCGGCAATGTGATCCTGTTCGAAAGACGCGGTTGAGTATCTCGGCAATTCTAATTTGTATGATTTGGGGTGTCTTGTTGAGTTACCTGTTGTCGATTCCGTTTACGGCGGTGTGTATTTGGGCAGTGGTGATTTCGTTTTCCGTGCAGTTATCAGCGCCGTGGTTGGATTTACGAAAGCGAATGGAAATTTGTAACCTGCAAAGGGTTAAATCGGCCAATTGACGCGTTGTTTTGCGGTGGCTTTGAAACTGGATTAGTTGCAATCGGAAAAAAATTGACCACCCTATTAACTAAAAATAGAAACCTCAGAACCCTTAGAAAAGACTGGTCTTCGGGCAGGCTTTTACAACTGGTGAGAACGGCGGTTTTACTGGTCGTTCTGCTGAGTTGGATGTGGGGTAATTCGGTGATGGCCAGTGAGCCAATAAAATCGATCAGTCTGATTTCAGGTGAAACTCTTAATTTGCAAGTTTCTGAGCCGGTTGGGAATACAGCGGCTGGGGATACAGCTAACGTAGGGGGGAATGTTGAATCAGGAACCCATCGAGTGGTCCGAGGCCGTATCATTGGCTTGGCCATCGTTTTCTCTGGCTTGTTGTTGCTACTCGGTCTGGCGTTTGTATATTTGCGGCTAGACCATGCGACGCGAGGGTTCCATTCTGGGCGATTGCAGTTGTGGGCAGCGTTTTTAGGATTGATGATTGTGGGGATCTGCTTTTTTTTCTTGAATCAGATTGTGCTTATGCGTCCGTAATCGGTGCCGATGAGTTTGTTAGGTAAGTCCGTTTGGGCAATGCAGACTTGAAAACCGGGACAGGAAAAACATGTTGGAACTTATTGCAGAGGGAGCCGAAATTGGTTCTCGATGGCGGCGACAAATACCAGACCATGAGATTTTCGTTGGCCGGGCAACTGAGTCATACCGTGTTCCTTGGGACAGCCAAATATCTCGGGTGCACGTATCCCTTTGTTCAGTGGGGGACAAGGTTCGCATTCAAAAACTGAAGAGTTCTTCAAATCCAGTTTTCTACGATGGTAAGTCGGAAGATTGTTTTGAACTGGGGGCAGGAGAACATTTTGTGATTGGTAAAACCCAATTTACGATTGCAGTTGAAGAGGCATTTGGATCTTTAGATGCGCCCAATCCGATTAGTCAAAAGACGTTTACGGCTGATTACTTGCGAAAAGTCTCGTTTCGTGATGTTGATCGCCGGATTGATGTCTTAAGTCGGTTGCCTACGGTCATTGCGACCGCGACGGATAATGAGAATTTATTGATTCAAATCGTTAATACCTTGATGCAGGGAATTGCATCGGCATCGACCGTAGGACTCGTAAGGCTTCAAACTGGCGCGACGGTCAATTCTTTTGATTCAGTAGTTGAAGTGGGTAATTCATCGCGAAACGACTCAGAAATTGTGATTATGCAATGGGATCGCCGCGATGCGAATTCTGGTGGGTTTCAGCCGAGTGAGACACTTGTCAAACAAGCCCTGAAATCAAATGAGTCGGTTTTGCATATTTGGAGCCATGGTAAAGATGGGAAATCAAAATATACCATCGACTATGAAAATGATTGGGCTTTTGTGTCTCCAATTTCAAGTGCGGCAACACCCGGCTGGGGAGTTTACGTTGCCGGTAAAGAGCGTGGTGACCGCGATTCCAGTTTAAGTTCCGTTTCGCAAGAACTCGATTTTCAGGGCGATCTTAAATTCTGTGAATTGGTTGGTTCTTCGTTAAGGAATTTGTTGCTTGTAAAAAAACTAGAGCGACAAGAGGCGAGTCTCCGGACGTTCTTTTCTCCAGTGGTTCTGAAGGCTATCTCCGTCCTCGATTCGGAGGCAGTGTTGCAACCACGAGAGTGCGATTTGTCGGTGTTGTTTTGCGATTTAAGGGGATTTTCGAAGACTTCTGAGGAATTGTCGGATGATTTGCTCGAACTTTTAGCTCGAGTAAGTGAGGCATTGGGGATTACAACATCCAATATTTTAGATTTTGGTGGAGTGATCGGGGACTTTCACGGGGACTCGGTCATGGGTTTTTGGGGATGGCCGATTCCGCCAACGGGGAGCGAGCAAAACGCCGTATCTGCGGTTAAAGCAGCATTGGCGATTCATCAACATGTTGATCACCACGCGCGGCTAGGCGAAGTTGATCGGTGCGGTCGCGATGATCGTGGCTTTCAGTTCGGAATCGGAATTGCATCAGGTGAATCCGTCGCTGGGAAAATTGGAACGCGTGATCAAGTGAAGGTGACTGCCTTTGGTCCGGTCGTAAACCTGGCCTCGCGGCTCGAAGGGTTGACGAAATGGCTCAACTCAAAAATTCTTATCGATGCGGTTACGCTCGAGGCTTTAAAGGCTGAGCCAGAGTTCTTTGAGGAGATTTCAGTGCGCGGGATGGGAAATTTCCAGCCATTTGGAATGGAAGGTTCGTTCGACGTTTTTCAAGTCTGTGCGGCGACTGAGCTTGCGACTGAGGATATAGTTCATTCGAAAAAGCTACTGGAATCGTTCCGATCCGGCGATTGGATGCGATTGGAAACGGAATTAGCTATACTGGATGCAGAAGATTCTTTGAGAATGTTTATCGAGAAGTTCATGAGTCAGTCTGAGGGTAAGCCTCCCGAGGGATGGCGAGGCACCATTCAGATGCAGACTAAATAATAAAAGTGCTTGCCGATCGTTCGAAAACCCGCTGGTGCTGTCATTAGGCGTAAGATGCAGCAAGGTGAATTGAGGAACGGGCGTTGCAATAGTTGTTGGTTCTAGTGTGAGTGTGAGTTTGATTTCCTTATTTCGGTTGTAAAATGGTATCTTCTGAAATTCAGCTTCCGGATAAGAACGCGAGTCTCGATACGAAGACTTCGGAAGACTTCTATTTTAAAAGTCAGCTTCAAGGGCCCATCGCCGAACTATCGGTTTTGCGTCGATCGTTATTGTTCTGCGAAATGGCGCTGGCTACCTATCTGCCTTTGCATGATGCTAATTCGATCGCTGGGAAACTTGGATTTACCGACGGCAAGGTTATTCCGGGCGAGACCATTGATATCTTTTGGTTCCAAAATGAATTTGATGCGGTGATGGTATTTCGTGGGAAAGAGATGAGAGAGTTAGACGAGGCGATAGAGCTGGGAAAATTAGCTGCGACGATGGCGGAGACAACGGGTTACGTGATTGATGATTTTAAATCGATGGCGGACGGGATTTGGCCCGTTATTGAATCAGAGTTGGAGTCGAATGAACGTAATCTTTGGTTTTGCGGACACTCTTTGGGGGCTGCAGTAGCCACGATTTGTGCGTCCCGCTGCGTGCTTTCGTTTATAAAATCTCAACCGGCCGAACTTCATACATTTGGGTGTCCGCGAGTTGCCAGTCGGCAATACCTCAAGCACGTAAAATTGAATCACTTTCGCTGGGTGAATTTTCAAGATCCGGTGCCGCGGATTCCCGAGATGCGGTCTGGATTCGATCACAGTGGCATTGAATTGTGTGTCGATCGATTTGGTCGCCTTGCCAGCCCGCGCGGTTTTAAAAGGTTTTTTAAGCGTTTGAAAACGAGAGCGGCTGAATTACAAAATTCGAATTGGAATTCGATTCGTCCTCATTTAGCCCCCTCGTATGTGGATGCTGTATTCGACATCGTTCGAAGCGAGGAAGCTAAATCTGACAGTCGATGGAACTCGGTAAGTTATTAACATCAGAGCAAATGGCTTGCCCGGTTTGTGTAT
>JAAHTH010003062.1_pt1 | contig 11912 bp, 21 predicted proteins | sample 6116091 | NCBI WGS metagenome assembly JAAHTH01 (sample SAMN13939990, study PRJNA603662) | sponge metagenome | isolation source: marine sponge | host: Mycale hentscheli | place: New Zealand | collected 2006
GTAACTGTCCTATTTCCGGTTAAAGTACCATCTAAAACAAAGTTAGTTAAATTATTTTGTGAGTACTGCGTGTTCGTAGTCCCATCGTATCCTACTACAAATGTTGTTCCTGTAGCGGCTTGTGCTGTAAAGTCTGAAAATTTAGTTGCCATATTATGGTGCGTCTTCTGTTACAAGCTGTAGGTTTGTAGTCTCAGCTTTTATTAAAATTCCTATTTCTGTTATAATATCAAATGGGCTTCCTGGATCAGGTCTTATAGAATCACCTGGTGGAACCATTCGTTCGGGTATGATATTTACTATTCCTATGAACATATTAATTATATTTGAGGCGGTGGTGGTGGAGCTGGTGGTATTTGTTCACCATATATACCTGATATACCATTAAACTTATTGCTGATCCAAGGAGCTGTAGCAGCTAGCATATAATAATTATCTTCACCGGCTATTTCATTAACTTTTAATTGTAGTTCTTGTTCAGTTAAGTATTGTAGTAATTCTGGTTGTCCAGTAGATAGAACAGTTCCATTAGCGGCATTACCGAATAATATAAGATCATCTTCGGTGTTTCCTACTTTTTTTACTATAAACCATCTTTTAGGATCGTCTTTATTTATTTGTAACATATCTATGGTGTGCTATCGTTAAATGTCCATCCATGGTCGTTTATCAAAGCTGTTCTAGCTGTAAGCCCTGCGCCAGTTGCTACACAGTTTTGAGCATCAAAGCTGACATTTGGATTTGAATTACTATTTTCTATATCTATAAGTATAGCATTATAATCAGCAGAACTTAAATTAGTGTTTGATAAAAAGTTTAAAAAAGTTGTTCCAGAAGACCAATCAAAACCGGTTGGAAACGTTAAACTTAAATTTATCATATTAGCAAAAGCATATGAAAAGTCAGTAACTGCACTGAAGTCTACGTTGCTTCCTATGGTTAAATCGTTTATACCAGATGCTTGATAAAACAAAGCAAAACAAGCATTTGATGCAGTTAAATTACTTGTTGTAATATTAAACACTTGTGTGCTGCTAGCTGGTGCTGCAGCTCTAAAGAAGCTCAATAGACTATTAGATCCTGTAGCATCCCAAAGAGGAAGATCGTCATCGCCGTTGGCAGAAAATGAAAAAGCATTTTGCAATGTGTTAGTCATGCTAGATGTGTTCCAGTTTTTATAACCAGTTATTGAACCAGAACCATTTGAACTATCCATGAAGTTAGTAAATGAAACTCCAGAAGATACATCCCAATTTGATACATCTGCTGTTAAAGAATCAACATTACCAAATACGTATCCAAAATTTGTAACATTACTTACGTCTAGATTTTCTATTCCACTTATTGTTGCTAAACTAGGAGTATTATATATCCATAGAAATAAACTAGTACAATTAGATATATTCCAGTTAGACATGTCTAAAGATGTTAAAGACGTACAATCTCTAAAAGCTTGAGATAGTGACGTAACTTGGTCTACGTTCCAATCAGTAGTATTTAAACCATTTAATGCAAAAGCGTTGTTGAAAAACCTATCAAAAGTAACAGAACCTGTTGTTTTAAATCTCCAATTCTCATTACCTGTTATAGTGGCTAACAATGTACAATTACTGAAAGTTTCCTCAAAATTACCTATATTAGAAAAGTTCCAATTAGTTCCATCTAATGAAGTTAAAGAGCCACAGTTTGTAAAAACGTTAGCAAAAGAGGAAAGACCACTAAAATCCCAATTAGTGGTTTCTATAGATGTTAAATTTGTACAAGCCAAAAAAGCTGCAAGCATAGTAGTCACATTACTAGTAATCCAATTTGAAGAATTAGCAATATTAGTTATAGAACTACAACTTTGAAATGCTCTTTGAAAACTAGTAACTTGAGAAAAATCAGCTGCGTCAGTGGCTGTTATATCCATGTTGCCACATCCCCAAAAGGCATTTAGCATATTTTTCCACTGTATATTACCCCAGTTTTTAATTTCTAAAACTTTAAACCTGTCAAATCTATTAAAGAAATATATGTTTGGAAAAGTACCGCTAATTTTAATGTCATATTGCCCTATGCTGTCGTAAGTATGTAGAATACTTCCTGTGACATTGCTATCCGTATTGCCATCACCCCAGTCAACTTCATAATCAAAAGTATAGCCAGATGGTTGAACATTGATATTAAATTGATCATCATTGGATTTATTTGATGACGCAGTAGAAATATCAGTTTGAATTCGCATGATGAATTCATTACCACCACCACCACTAGGGTATCCAGGTCTAGAAGATCCAGGTAAGTCTGCTATTTGCGGTAATGTTTTTCCAATACCTATAAACATTCTAGTACATTGCTATAAGGTCACCTGCTCCGTAAGTTCCGCTAGATAGATTAACAGCTACAACTCTTTTTGCTAACACTGGTAAAAATGAACCAGCAGTAATACCTTTTAATCTAGCTGTATAATCTGAAACACTAGGAGACTCAGGATCTCCATTATAAAGTTTTCCACTTTCCAATATTAAATCTAAACCATTGTCTATTGCTATACCAGCATAAATACAAGCTCCTCTTTCACCTGAATAAGGTATATCTATATTTTCTACTGTAAATGCAGCTACACCAGCTCCTGTGTCATTAAGCGTATCACCTACTACATAACCTTCTCCAAAAGGTTTTTGAGCTATACCATTATTTGTTACTTCAAAGCTTTTGATTGCACCTGAGCTTTCAACTGTCAATACTTTAACTTTAATTGAAGCTGTTGCACCACCACCACTTGATAAAGTTATAACGTCATTAGCACTATAAGTAGAACCAGCAGCTGTCATTTTTAAACCTCCATCTGGGTTTACGTTACCTATTGCCAATGGAATCATATCATGAGCAAAGACTCTAGGTTGAGCTTGGAAATTTCCTTCTAAACTTGCCATTTTTTATTTTTTTATTTTTGTTATTTTCTCTGCGCCCCTAGATCCAAAGTACGCTACATATACTGTTATTAGTAAAGCTTCTAATAATGAAACCCAACCGTCTTTTATTTCTAGTAGTATAGTTGAATCTAATACTATAAATATTGTCATTGCTAAAGTTAGAAATATAAGTGTCATAGGTCTTGTGTTTTTACTTAACCATGAGTCACTCTTCATATCACTAGCCCATCTTTCTGAGATGTTATTCATCTCTGCTATATCTTGATCTAAAAGTTTAAGAGCTGTTTCTTTGTCAGCAGCCTTAATACTTTTATCACTTGTTATAAGATTTTTTACTATACCTAAGCCTCCTTGGTCAGGTAAAAACTCACCAAGCTGTGAAACAAGTTTAGGAGCTTTCTTAGTTAGAAAAGCCCCTACTTTAGTTTCTTTAAATTTCTTTTTTTCTTTAGCCATTAAAATGAAGCTTTAATAGTTCTAGATTTAGGTTTTGGATTATTTTTATTGTAATAAGCCATTTCATTGAAAAAGTTACTAGCTTTACTAAATCTTTCTTGGTGATCGTGTTGGAATTTAATAGAAGAATTTTTTTGTCTAGCTTTGTAGCTCTTGTCAGCTAGCTTTATTTTTTTTCTATCTTCTTTATTTTTAATTTTTTTGTTTTTATTGTCAATTCTCTTTTGCTTATTAACAGCTCTTTTTTCTTTACAGCTTTTGTCAAATTTTGGACAAGAATGTTTTGGTTCTGTACTTGGGGTATTTGGAACTGAAGAAGTAAAAGTGATATTTTTAAAATCAATTTCATCTTTTTTAGGATCAACATCTTGTTTTACTTTTCTAGTTTTATCTGTTGATGTCACCGTAGAACCTTCATCAGTAGAACTAGTTGTTACTTTAGAAAAGTCAAACTTAATATCTTCTTGATCAATTGGTTTTAATTCAGGACTGTCAAGATAAGGTAACTTCCCAATAGTAACACTTGAGTTTTGTAGCCTATTTTTTAAACTTGGATTTTCTTTATTATAACTTTCAGCTGCTTTTTTGAAATCAGAAAAAGTTGGGTATTTGCTTTTATCAGCTGACTTATATGCGTCTTCATAACTTTTTCTACTCTTGCCTTGAGAACTTTTTGTAATAGTAACTTCACCAGCTTCTTTGTCTTTTTTAACTTCAACCTTCACTGGGTCACCAGGTCCGCCTTCCATTTTACTAGCATTAAATGCCTCATCTAATCTAGCAGCAGATATAGGATTTGTATTTTTATGGAATTGCGAGTATTTCATTATTTATTTCTTTGAGTCATTTGTTGATTAAGCTCTTTGTTGGTAGGTGTTTTTTTATTGTAAAGAATTTCATTAGCTACACTAGGATCATCTAAATTTATTTTCTTTAGTTTTTTTAAAGCTTTATTTGTATCTCTTGCTCCTACAACGTTTCCGTTAGGTTTAATTAGCCTTTGCATAAAAGCTTTTATTTTGTCTCCAGGTCCTGTCATAATTATATTTTTTGTGATACTGATCTATCAAAATCTACACCCATTCGTTTTTGTTTAAACTTATCCATTGCATGTTTTACTCTTTTTCCTAATCCACCAAGACCTTTTTTATTTTCTATAAAACCTGTTCCTGCTTCATCTTCGTCTAATTTAAACTCACCTTCGTATGGTCCACCTGTTTTATAACAAGGAGATAATTTACCTTTTTTATTCAATGGAGTAATTTTAGAAACCATTTTAGCAGGATAACCATACATAGTAGCTACAGGTTTTTCTTCAGATACTCTAAGGTTGTCTCCACTTCCTTGTTTAATAGTACTATTTTTTAAATTTTCTATTGCACTATCATCGTAGTTAAGTATAGTCTCTTGAGACTTATCGTGCTTTATTGGATCGTTATTTCCCATTGTACTTCTTTTTTATTTTCTTTTGAATATTCTTGTTATTAGCTTCCTTTTCTTGAGCTAACCCAGGGTTTCCATCTGCGGCTGGACTTCTTTTTGTTATTATTGTTTTAGCACTATTTTTAGGGGAAAAATACATACTTTCATTGTCATATGCAAAATTGCCTGTGTCTTTACTATTTACATCAAATTGATCTATATGAACCATTTCATGATCTATCACTTCTTGCATTTGTGCTGGATTAGTTAGATCCTTGCTTAATCGTATAGTGCCTCTATCATTTGCAACACCTAATACACCTGGCTCATCTAAAGTTCGGTATATAGGTATAGGGTTAATATCGTAAAAAGGTTTTATCTTAATACCCATCAGTCAGCTCTAAAAGCTAATAATACTTCTCTAAGTGAATAACCAAATGCTACACCAGCGTACATTGGGTGTGACTCTAGTAATAACATAGCACCGCATGCTCCAGCTAAAACAGCTTTAGATAATGGGTGATTTATAATTGCTTTTGCTTTTTCCATAATTATTTATCTTTTTTTAGCTCAGGATATTTTCTATATACACAAGCCTTTATTTTATTTGCTTTTCTACCTGCATTATGTGCTAACTTTAAAGCTGACTTAGCTCTCTTAAGTGTGTTAACTGGGTAAGTGCCTTTAGGTCCACAAAAGTCTCCTTTTTCAACATTTGGATATTTACCAGCATTAGACATACCAGGCTCTTCTCTTACTTCTGTCATTGTTTTTTTCGCCATAATGTTATTTTTTATAAGGGAAATTTTTATTAAACCAGTCTTTGCGATGATCACAATTACAACCTCCTGGAATAGAATCTGCCAAGCGTTTTATTCCTGTAAATGTTGTAAACCTTTCGATTGTGTCGCCTAAACCTGAGTCCTTTTTCATTCTATAAGTTTTTATATTCTTCTGTAGCATCAAAGCTAGGACACGCTTTGTTAGCAAAATCATTGTGTGAATGAATGTCAGCTTCTGGATACATAGCTTTTAGTGTTCTTAGCACAGCTAGAAGACTATCTTTTTGACAATCGTATCTAGTATCTTTTGGGGTTTTACCATCTTCCTCAACTCCTCCAGCATAACATATTCCTATAGAATTTCTATTGTATCCTTTAGTATGAGCACCCATTTTAGCTATGTCTCTACCTTTGTAGATATCTCCATAGATATCTATATAAAAATGATAACCTATGTCAGTCCAGCCTCTGCCCTCTACGTGCCACTTCCTGATTGTTTCTACAGGAACATCTTGTCCTTCGCGAGTAGCAGAACAGTGGACTATAATTTTATTTATTTGCCTCATCTTTACCTTTTTTAAGGTTATACCATCTATGAGCAGTGTAACCAATAGTTACACATAGTAAAGTTATTTTTAAAAACGGCTCTAACCAATCAAAACTAGCGATTGTAAAAGATGTTATATTAAAACAATATAACTTTAGATCATCAATACCCATTATTTCTGAGCATTAAGACAAGCGTTACCTTTGTATCCACAATTACTAATACCACCTAATGTAGGTGTAATTGTAGAATTATTAGATTTCATAATTCTTGTTCCTACAACAGGCATTCCGTTGTTAAGCACTTTACCTGCTGGTTTTTGTTTTTCTCCGTAACTTGGCATAATATTTTTTTTATTTTTTGTAAATTCCCATCATTAATCCAGCTGAGCTAGGACTAAACACGGGGTTGTTATTAAAACTTGAATTTTGTTCTTTACCTTTTTTAAGACCTGCCGCAAATGCTGAGGCACCAGTTGGATCATTTGGATCTACTATACCACCCATACCACCAGCACCAGGGTTACCTGGAATAGCTAAAGGATCAGCTACTGCTTGTGGAATTATAGCTCCAGCGTTAGCATCTTGAGTTGCTTTATTTTCAGCATCTAACTTCTGCGCATCGTTTACAGTTCCAAAACCTTGTGTAGCTAAAGATTTAACTCCACCTAGCCCAGTTGGGTCTAATGCACCTGTTCCAGCTCCTAGTAAAACATTATCCCAAGCGTTTTTAAAACTAACTTTTTCACCAGAAGCCTTAGCTTCTCTTCTAGCTTGTAAAAAACCTCCAACTCCTCCAGTTACGCCTCCTACTATATTTCCTATTATTTTACTTGGAGCAAGTGGTGATATATGTTTTAAATTCGACTTATTCATCTTGTTTTGTCTTTGTTTAAATTTTCAATAGAAAAGCTAAGAACTTTGTCCATATAGCTATTTCTTTTCATTATTTTATTACTGTTGGAGTTTTCTGGTATATCTTCTTCGCCTAGTATTATTCTGTATATTCTACTTAATAAATGCTTAAATCTAACTGAAGTTTTGTATATGTGGTATTTTTGTGTAGTTCTATTTCGTTTTCTCCATACAACTATCCAACCATCTTTTAACAACCTATTCCATCTTCTATTATCCCAGCTATACGAGTATGTACCGGTTTTAAAATCTTGCTTTGTGAATAAATCTAATGAATCTAAGTATATTAATAGTTCTAGGTCTGCCTCTTTAATATCACATGTCTTTGATACCCATTTACGTATTATTCTGTAATGTTTAAATAAATTTAAATCTTTTAGATCTGAAGATGTTATTTTTCTCATAGCACTATGACTACATCAAACTCTTTAATAACTTTATAATCTTCTTTATTTATCTCAATATTAAACCCAGCTGATCTATCGTAGTATATATTATCACCATTATTTATAGCTTTTACATCTTCACCAACTTGAACAACAAAAGCTTTTCTATACCTGATGTCTTCTCTTTGCTTTTCAGCTAATATTAAACCTCCTTTGGTTACAGTGTCATTTTCCTTTATAGGATCTATAACTATATATTTACCTATCGCTCTCATGCTCTTAAATTATTAATAACACAATCAGTTGATAATATAGTAGTAGCCACAGAAGCTGCATTAACCAAAGCGCTTTTAGTTACTAGTAAAGGGTCAATTATACCTGCTTTAACCATATTTACATCTTTTCCTGTAACCACATTTAATCCCTTGCCTTTTATGCTAGGATAAACTATTTCAAGACCTGCGTTTGTAAGAATAGTCTCATAAGGTGCTTTAATTGCATTTAATAATGCTTTTTCACCTTCACTTTTAGCTTTCGTATAAACAGACGCATTTAACAGGGCTATTCCTCCACCAGGAACTATACCTTCTTTAATTGCAGCTTTTGTAGCACAAATAGCATCTTCTACTCTATCTCTTTTTTCTTTTAGCTCTATCTCTGAATTAGCTCCTACTTTTACTATAGCAACTTTAGCTAATAGTCTTCCTAGTCTTTTTTCTAATCTAGTCACTAAATTTGGATTTGTAGTTTCTTTAATATTGTTTTTTATAGAAGATATAATATCTTCAACTTCAGCCGGTATCTTTTCTAATTGTAGTATAGTTTCTCCATGGCTACTAATACTTTTAAGACAGTTTCCTAAACAATCAGGTTGTATAAGATCCATATCGTCGCCTAAGTCTTCGTTGATTAAAGTAGCTCCAGTTAAAGCGGCTAAATCATCTAATGTATCTCTTTTGCTTATACCGTATGTTGGAGCATCTATTATATTTACTTTAATATTACCCTTCATTTTATTCATAGCTAAAGCAGTCATTACTTGTGCTTCTACGTCAGCTATAATAAGTAATGATTTATTATTCTTTATTACATATTCTAGAACACCTTGTATTTTACGTATGTTTTCAACTTTAGACTCTATAATTAAAACAGATGGATTATCTAGTTCTGCAATATTGTTTTCTTTATCTGTTATGAAATGACCATTTACCAAACCTTTATCATACTGTACACCTTCTATTCTTTGAACAATAGTTTCTGGGTGTTCATGTGTTTCCATCATAACAACACCTGTTTCATCTACAGCTTTAAAAGCTTCACTAATTACATTACCTAGGTATTTGTCATTATTAGCTGATATAGTAGCTACTTGTTTTATTTTATCACCCTTAACACTTGAGGAGTTTTTTTCAAGATATTGCACTACTTTCTTAACAGCTAAATCAATTCCTTCTTTTAGTTGGCGCGGAGATTCCGATTTTATCACTTTATAAGCCTCGGTTAATATAGCGTGTGCTAAAACCGTGGCAGTAGTCGTTCCGTCTCCTGCTTCTTTAACAGTTTTTCTAGCTGCCTCTTTTAATAGCTTAGCTCCCATATTTTCCACTGGATCTAATAATACTACAGAATCTGCCACTGTTACACCGTCTTTAGTAATTTGTGGATTACCATTTCCATCTTCTAATATAACACACTTACCGCTAGCTCCTAATGTAGAGCTAACAGCTTGTGTGAGTTTTTCTATACCACTAAATATAGCAGATTTTGCATCATCACCGAAGTTTAGATGCTTTACAATTGTTTCGTTCATTTTATTTAATTAAATTAGATTTGGTTTTTTTACTCGAATGTTTTAACTACTTTTGGTCCTTTTAAAAATTCTAGTTTTTTAGAGTAATGTTCTATAGATCCATCAATTGCAGCTTCTGCGCCATTCATTGTTTCTCTTCTAGTTACATCAATCCAGTCTTCTTCTTCAGGATGTAAGTACTCTGTTTGAAAAAATCCGTTTGGTAACTGAACAATTCTCCAATTGCTCTTTGTGGTTATATGTTTCCAAAGGTTGATCATTCTTTGATCTGGTCGTGTAGTAGCAGTAAAATCGCCACTGGTGTATAAAAACGTCATTGTCTTGGTTTTAGTTTAACGTTGGTTATTTATACTATCACATGATAGTTCGGTTATTTAAAAATTAAGTGTTATTGCAGGTCTGAAGGTTGTAGCTCCAACTTCAAGTTCATTGGTAATTAATGAAGGTAGGCTAGCTGAATTGCTAGCAAAGTTGGCTGCGTAAGATACATTGCTTACACCAGCGATACCTAATAAACCAGTTGCTGATTGAGCTCCTATGCATCTTACAACAATAACATAAGCAGTTCCTCCTACTAAATCTAAGTCTCCAGCATTTACAGGACTTAAAGTAATAGAAGCATATGGGTCACTACTCCAAAGAGATTTAGAGCCTTGACCTAATAGTACATTTCCAGCACCTGTACCTATACCTGTGGATACACTAGTATATATACCTACAGTAATACCACTGTTGGTACCCGAAAAAGATGGTGCAGCACCAGAAAGTAATATCGTAGCCTTTGTACATGTAAAATCTGAGTCAGGCGTTGCTTGATAAGCATGTGCTTTGTTTGCATTATTTCCAGTTACTATTGTGGTTGCTGCTGCATAGTCTATAGGTACATAACCTAAAACTCCGTTGCTAGCTGCTGTCACTAAACCTTTATCACTTACTGTTATGTTGCTATGTGTATAACTGCCAGCAGTAACTCCTGAAGCTGCTAATGATATAACAGGGGCGGTGCCACCAGTAGAACCTATAGGACTAGAAGCTGTCACTGAAGTTACAGTACCACTTCCTCCATTAATCCAGTTTACTCCAGCACCTGTAGATGAAAGCACTTGACCTGAAGTTCCTAAGTCTCCACTTGTGTCAATCAACCCTTCTGATACTTTAATACCAGTATTTGTGGTAATAGCTTTAATAGAGCCATTATAGTATAAAGCTACATCATTTTCAGTACATTTAAGCTTTTCCGTACCATTAGTAGTTACTTCAAAATTGTCTGGTGATTGAAATCCTATAAATGTGTTTGGATCTGAAGCATGCGTAATAATTGCATTAATATTAATATTGTCAGCGTTTATACTTAAAGTATTTCCTGCCGCATTTTGCTGTACTATAGAGTTTTCTATATCTGTTCCACCAGCGCTCCACATCGCTAGCGTTCTATGAGTACCAGTACCTGTTACAGTACCTGATCCAGAAGCAGTGGCCCAGTTTCCATCACCACCTAGATATTGACCTACAGTACCTCCAGCAGGAACATAACCTACATTAGGACCACCACCATAGGATGGCGGAACAGCCCAGACATTATCTTTAGTTAAAAACCTAGTATCCATTGTTGATGCTCCATCTACAGCGTTTAAATCTACAGTACCTATGTTAGCGGCGCCTGTGGCTGATGAATTATTAGTTCCTGATATATAAGTTCCAAATGAAGAGGATAATGACAATACGCCTGTGTTTGCTATAGTAACATCACCAGTAGAGCTACTAATAGATATGCCTGATCCTGCAGTTAAACTATCTACTACATCTAACGCATCTTTAATAGATGACAATGTTGCTTGTCTAGTTGCGTATTTAGGAGTACTCGATGCATCAGAAAATACGAATAAATCACTTGAAGCAGGAGTTGCTATTGGGTATGAATATATTATCGACATGTTTTATTGCTTTTTAGGTTTAATAGGTTTGTTTCTTAGAAGCATACCTGTTTCTGGCACATTAACAGCTATTACATTTTTATTTTCTAAGTCTACTTCACCTAAAATTTTATTATCTTTTACAAAGTAGTCACTACTAGGGTTATTTACTGTAGGTGATTTAATACCTGCTTCATATAAAGATTCATCACCCATTATTTTTACACCAGGTCTACCCTCAAATCTATTAGGATCTTTACCAACCATAGGTTTTGAAGGCGCATCCCACTTACCTGTAGAAGACTTCATACTGTTTTGTCTTGCAGCTTCATTAAAATACTCTTGCTTACTAAGATCTCCATATGTTTTCATATCTCTACTCTTCCAAGCGTCGTCGTAACTCTTTTTTTTTTCAGCGTTAACTTGCTTTGATGGAGCAGACATATTCTTATCACCATAAGCCATTTGAGCAGCTGCAACCATATCACCCATTCTTTTTTGAGCTGGATGAGGATTACCATACTTCTTAGCTACATAAGCACCATCTTTTTCATCAGTCACTATAGGCATGTCTTCTGTGTCAGCATCCATAACTTTTTTGCCTGGTGAAGCTTCTATAGCGTCTCTAAGAGGTTTGTTTAATTTGTATTGTTCACCTTTTAATGCTTTTTTACCTGGGCTATATGAATTTTCATAATCACCTCTGTCGTAATACTGCTCATCTGTAGTTTGTTTCTCTCTATCAACTATTGGCATATCACCTA
>JAAHTH010003063.1_pt1 | contig 11911 bp, 1 predicted proteins | sample 6116091 | NCBI WGS metagenome assembly JAAHTH01 (sample SAMN13939990, study PRJNA603662) | sponge metagenome | isolation source: marine sponge | host: Mycale hentscheli | place: New Zealand | collected 2006
TCAATGGGATCAGCGCGTCCTTGAATGTATACGGTGAAGCTGGCAGCGACACGGTAAACGTGGATGACACGTCGGACACCAGTGATAATACGGGCAAGCTGACGGCGACCGTCTTAACCGGCCTGGGTATGTCGACTGGCATCACCTACGGAACGGTTGAAGCCCTCAACATTTCTCTTGGCAGCGGCGGCGACACCTTTACTGTTGCTTCGACGCACGCGAACAACACAGTGCTCAATACCCTTGGCGGTGGTGACACGGTTCATGTCCAGACGGTTGCTGGCGTCACGGTAGTGAATACCGGCACTGGAACTGACACAACGAATGTACAAACGATTGATGCCAAGACGACGATCAACGCTGGCGCTGATGCGGACACAATCAACGTTGGCAGTAAAGCACCAGATGTGAACGGAAACGTCAACGCAATCAGTGCCTCACTGACGGTCAACGGTGAAGATGGTAGCGACACGGTGAACGTGGATGACACGTCTGACACCAGTGCCAACACGGGTAACCTAACGGGTACCGCATTGACTGGCTTGGGTATGTCGGATGGCATCACCTATGGCACAGTAGAAGATCTGAATATCTCTCTTGGCAGCGGCGGTGACACATTCACGGTGGCTTCCACTCACGCGAACAACACCGTCCTTCATACTCGTGGTGGTGGAGATACCGTTCACGTTCAGACGGTTGCGGGCGAAACCGTCGTGAATACCGGGGTAGGTGCTGACACAACCAATGTGCAGACGATTGATGCCAAGACGACGATTAACGCCGGGGCCGATGCCGATACCATCAACGTTGGAAGTAAAACACCGGGTGTCGGTGGCAATGTGAACGCGATCAGTGCTCCACTGATCGTCAATGGTGAATCCGGTAGCGACACGGTGAACGTGGATGACACGGCCGATACCAGCGGCAACACGGGTAACCTTACCGCAACAACTTTGACTGGGCTGGGCATGTCGGCAGGGATCACCTATGGCACGCTGGAAGCGGTCAATATTTCTCTGGGTAGTGGCGGTGATACGTTCACCGTGGCTTCGACCCACTCAAACAACACTGTGCTGAACACGCTTGGTGGCGGAGATACGGTTCATGTGCAAACGGTTGCTGGCGTGACGGTCGTTAACACGGGAACGGGAACTGATACGACGAATGTGCAAACGATCGACGCAAAGACCACGATCAACGCTGGGGCTGATGCCGACACGGTTAACGTTGGCAGTAAAGCACCGAATTTGAACGGCAACGTGAATGGGATCAGCGCTGCATTGCATGTGCATGGCGATTCTGGCAGCGATACAGTGAATGTGGATGACACGGCGGACACCAGTGGTAACACCGGCAAGCTGTCTGCGACTTCTTTGACCGGTTTGGGCATGTCAACTGGGATCACTTACAGCACGGTGGAAGATTTCAATATCTCCCTTGGCAGTGGCGGGGACACCTTTACTGTGGCTTCGACTCACGCGAACGACACGGTGCTGAACACCCTTGGCGGCGGAGATACAGTTCATGTCCAGACCGTAGCCGGGGTTACTGTGGTGAACACCGGGTCAGGAGCCGACACGGCGAACGTGCAAACCATTGATGCGAAGACGACGATCAATGCTGGTGCTGATGCCGACACAATCAATGTTGGCAATAAAGCACCTGCGTCTTCAAGCGAACTCAAGGGGATCAGCGCTGAACTGTTGATCAATGGCCAACTAGGCGATGATACCCTGAATATTGATGACCATGGAAATACTGATCGCGCCACGGGACAAATCAAAACCAATTCGCCTACGGAAGTAAGTGGGTTTGAAATGACTGGCTTGATTCGCCATGAAACCGTTGAGGAGGTCAATCTAACAGCGGGTGATGCCGGGACGACTTTGCTGATCGATGGTACGTTGCCGTACTCAGTCACGAATGTCTGGGCTGGCGACGGTCCGGATGTTATCAATGTTCGCAGGACCGGTGGCGCGGTCAACTTGCAGCTTCAGTCTGGCGATGACTTTGTGAATATCGGGTCTGAAGCACCCGCAATTGATAGCACATTGAATCAGATTGGTGACTTGATCTCGGTTGATGGCGGCGCTGGGCTTGATGTACTGAACCTCGATGACACGTCAGATGTGCAAGCCAATAACGGCACTGTGACTAATGCAAATATCACGGGCTTGGGGATGGGACAAGGTGTTTCCTACTCGGAATTAGAGAGTCTTGAGATTTCGCTTGGGCAAGGCGATGATTCGGTGTCCGTGACTGGTGCCATGGTTGGTGGCGATATACCGGCCGTGAGCGCGTTGAACACAGGCGGTGGAGCAGACAAAGTGACCGTTGAGTTGGCACTCGATGTCGATGGAGTGTTCGCACTGAACACTCAGTCTGGCGAAGACGACATCGATGCATCAAAATCAACCGCTCCGCTGGTGATCTTTGGCGGTGCTGATGCCGATACGATCCTTTCCGGAATGGGGCCGGATCTTTTGATTGGTGACCGAGGCGTGGTTGATTATCGCGACGAGCAGGGCCAGTTGATTCGTCGGTTGGGAATTGGCCTCGAGGAGCGAACTGTTTATGACGCAGGTAAAGCTGAGAATAAACTGGACGTCCCGTCGCAACAAACTGCGAGCAGCAGTTTTGCAATGAGAGCCATCGAAATCCGAGACTTGCAGATTGGGGGTAATGACACAATCTCAGGTGGTGATGGCCCAGATCTGATTCTGGGTGGAAAAGATGATGATGACATTAGCGGCGGTGATGATGGAAGTCGCGACATCATTCTTGGTGATAGCGGTGATCTGGTGTTTGATCCGCAGGGTCGGCCCATCAAGATTACATCCAGCGGACACCAAAATGGAGGCGCTGATACGATCGACGCAGGCAATGGAACGAACTATGTGATCGGTGGTGATGCAGGAGACACGATTGTCGGCTCGAGCGGGCAGGATCTGGTGTTGGGTGATAACGGAAGTCTTATCTGGGACACTTCAGTTGATCCTCCTGTCCTCACCGAGATTCGATCCAAAGAGCCAGAGTTTGGTGGTGATGACAACATTCAGGGGGGTGACCATGCGGATGTGATTCTTGCGGGTAGCGGTAGTGATACAGTTAACGCTGGTACTGACGACCAGCATGACATAGTGATTGGTGACAATGGACATCTACTGTTGGATCTTCAAGATCGCGTCACTGTGGTGGTCTCAACAGGAACCCAATATGGTGGTGCAGATGCGATTCATACCGGTGGTGGCGAAGATTATGTCATTGCCGGTGACGCTGGGGACGAAATTGATTCTGCGGCTGGCCGAGACCTTGTACTCGGCGACCATGGAACTTTCACCTGGGACACATCAATCGATCCACCGGTGCTGAGTGAAATTCGTTCAACGCAACCGGATTTTGGTGGTGATGATCAAATAAAGGGGGGAGATGAAACGGATGTAATTCTTGCCGGCACTGGAAGTGATGTAGTCGATGCTGGTAGTGACAATAGCAGCAATTTTGCCGTCGGCGATCACGGCTATGCCTTGTTTGATGGCCAAGGTTATTTGATCGAAATTGGAACGGCTCTTCATCAATATGGTGGTGCCGATAAACTGATTGCAGCCGATGGACGTGACTTCTTGATTGGTGGTGTTGACTCTGATGAATTGATCGCAAATGGTGGCGAGGATGTAGTTATCGGAGACACTGCCCAATTGGTTTGGAGCCAACAATACGATCCTCCAAGGCTGGTGCGGTTAACAAGTCCTTCTGAAGATACAGCTCATGGAGGCGACGACACCATTGATGCGGGCGAAGGGAATGACTTGGCTTTCGGAGGGACTGGTAGTGACAAGGTTCACGGCCGGAGCGGTGATGATGTGCTGTCCAACTACCAGGCAACCGTTACTTTACCACTGCCTGATATGCCAAGCTTCAGCGGTTGGGGCAATCAGCAACAGCAACAAGCTTGGGACCAACCTTTGTCATTGTTTGCGACTGAAAACTTCACTCCACTGAATGCTGATGGTGATTCATCTTTGGGTACAGGCGAAGTGGTTCCTTCTGACAATCAGATTTTTGGAGGCGGAGGCGACGATTTCTACCTGATCGTTCCCGGTGGGCAAGACACGATTGATGAGGGCAATTCATCGAATGATTCGATGCAATCTCCATCGCCCATGGCAGGTGCATCTGAATCATCCAATTCACCGGATCTTTCTGACACCTTCCAGTTGCACAGTTGGCCCAGTGCCGCACATACGATCTATCTTGATTTTGATGGCCATGTCACTGAGGGAACGTCATGGAACAGTCAGGTGTCCCGTATCGTCTCCCCAGCATTTGACCCTGACGGCGATGGAGCGAATTTTTCGGATAGTGAGTTGAGGTCAATACAGGCGATTTGGAAACGAGTATCCGAAGATTTTTCACCATTTGAAATTAATGTCACGACTGAGGATCCAGGTGTAGCTGCCTTGGCTAAAGACGGGAATAATGACGAAGAGTGGGGAGTCCGTGTGGTCATCACTGAGGACTGGTTGGACTGCGGTTGTGGTGGAGTCGCCTACTTGCAGAGCTTTAATGACCCACGAGACGAACCAGTATTTGTCTTTAACAAAAGCGAGATTGGGGTCTCAGCAGCTGCCTCACATGAAGTCGGGCACGCTCTCGGTTTGAGCCATGACGGGACTTCCAGTAGTACAAACGCAGGGAGTGAGGGTTCCGCTCATGATCATGATCATGACCATGAGCACATTGTATGCAGTGTTCCGCTTGAAAATTCTGATTCTGATACCGAGTACTACGGTGGCCATGGAAGCGGCGAAGTGTCTTGGGGACCGATTATGGGCAGCGGTTATTATGCCAATATTACAACGTGGGACACGGGGCAGTATTATCAAGCAACCAATCAAGAAGATGACTGGCAAATTATCACGACGCAGAATGGATTTGGCTATCGTGAAGATGATCATGGTGGTACGAGATTTTCCGCGAGCGGATTGGAAGTTCGGGGAACGAACAGTTCCAACTCGGGATTAGTCGATCTGCGTGGTTTTGGGGTCATCTCCCAAGACACTGACGAAGACTGGTTTGAATTTGAAGCTGGTGCGGGGACCATCGACTTAAGCATCAATAGCTATGTTCAGGAGACTTTTGTTTCGACCGCAAATGACTACAAACACAGCATTGAAGTTACGCCGGTCGCTGATCAGGGTAGTAATCTGGACATTCTTGCCACAATCTATGATGAGGATTTGAACGTAGTTGCGACTTCGAACCCGGAGTTGGGATTGAGCGCCGAGTTTTCAAGTATCGAGCTAAAGGCAGGTCGGTATTATCTGGGAATCGAGGGAACGGGATATGCAGACTGGACATCAGTTCCCCCCGATGGTTTTGATGCGTCCGTAAGTCGCGGTCAGTACTTGATAACTGGCACGGTTCCGATGGCGGTCGCGGAAGAAAGTAACTATGACACGGTGAGTTTCCAAACATCTGACCGTGGGATTACGTTTGATCCTGATCGGCTGGATTCCGCTCAGTATTTGATCGATCCCGTCGGACAGAATGCTGGCTCGGCGCCGGTTACAGTGACACTCAAACGAACTGATCCATTACCTGATCTCAGTACCTATGAGAATGTGATTGGCACTGCGTACAGTGATTTGGTATTTGCAGATACGCTTTCACAGGTTCGTACCTTCAAGGGCGGTCAGAATGTTGGAAGCGATTCTGAAACGTTCTATGGTGATGAACTACGTATTCGTACCTACGGTAATCAGGTGATGGACAATGGGCACTTATTGTCAGTCAGTGGGGTGGGTGATGTGATGCACTATGAGTTCGAAACCATCGAGTGGATGGACGCGCAACCACAGATTCATGATGATGGTGACTTCACATTTAGGTATTATGGAAAACCTTACCACGATGACAATGTAGGATACGGTGGTGACGCACTTAGGACTTATCGACGGAAAGAAGGACGAGGTGAATGGACACTGGGTGGACTCAGTCCTGGTAAGTATTTGGTTTCTGTTACGGCTCCGGATGGCAGTAGTACTCGTGGCTTGAGTCGTTATCAAATTCTGGATTCAAACGACAACACATTGTTGAGCAATGAGCAATCCTTTGCAGAGCCGGATTATCACTATGGCGATGTAGACTGGCGTGATTTGAGTGATACTGTCTCGATCAGTGATCATTCACTGGTCGTCGCTGTGAATGCCGCTTCGGACACGCTTGTCGCTTATATCGATGCAGTCAGCGTTCAACGAATGCGTCACAACGCTCCCGAAATTCGGGTAACGGAAGCGGCTAACAATCAAAATGTCTTGTCCGGCATCTCGGAGGTTGATTTTGGTCTAACCGCGTTTGGAGAGAGTACTGTCCGTGATTTTGAAATCGAGAATCTGGGCGATGTGAGTTTGATACTCAATCTTAACGAAACAGCTACCGACCTGCCTTATCGCTATGATTCGGAAACTGGTGCGGTTTTGAACCGCCTGGGGAATGTTTCGGTGCCAGTGGGTTATCAGGCAAGCTTTTTAGGTGGTCAGCACGTAGCACCTGGCGATTCAACTACTTTGAGACTTGAGCTTGTGGGGCCACAGCCTGGAGCTTATCGAGGCACCTTGGCTTTCGAAACCAATGATGTCGATGAGTCGATCTTCAAAGTTGATCTTAGTGGTAGAGTCGATCGATCGATCGAAGATGTCATTTATGCCGACAACGGTAGTAGAAGCAAGCCTTCCGAGTATTTCTCGGTTACGGAGGGTAGGGCCTCCTTCACCAGACAACGGAAAGCCCTGGGTGGTTACGAGACCAGATTGTCTAACCGTGGAACGCATCAGGTCGCGTGGATATGGGATGATTTGGATGCAGGTGTTTATCGTATAGCGGCAACATGGTATGGAAATCCCCGTAACGCAGCACCGGATGTTCCATTTGCGGTCAAGACGACCCATTCAGCAGATTGTGAAATCGAAGGTTCTTGTGGCACTCAATCCAAGATTGTGAATCAACAGTTGCGTCCAGCTGACAAGGAGGACTACTTCCATGAGGTTGGAGTTGATTGGGTAACGTTATTCGAGCGTGTTACGGTGAGCGCTGATGGTGATTTGACAGTCACCATTAACAGTACTGAAAATGGTCAATCCTATATTGATGCCCTTCGATTGGAGCCCTTGGATTCTGACTCACTGGAACCCATCTCAGAATTGCGCATAATTGATTTGAGCTTATTGGAAGCGGGTGAAAGTTCGTCAGCGGCAGAAATAGATCCTTTCTTGGGGAATGTCAGTTTTGGCCAGACGCAATTGATGAAGACAGTGACGCGTAGTCTGCGTTTTCACAATGATGGTTTGGAGGACCTCGTCCTGCTTGATGTGCCTTTCGTCTCTTCGGGCTTTACATTAACCAGCGCGCCACTTAAATATCCTGTCACCGTCAGCCCTGGTGATTCGCTTGACTTGAAAGTGCGTTTTGATGCTCAGACCATCGGTGCAGCCAATGGTACGCTTCTGATGCAGACTGATAACGCCGAAAGCGGCGTGATCTCGATCGATTTGCACGGAACTGTGATGAGTGAGTTTAAACTCGATAATGGTGATCGCTATGGAGTGTCTTCAGAAAATTATGTTCAGGTCGGAAAGTTTTCAAACCGGCGACATTCAGGTGCACAGGCAGAAACCTATGCCGTCAGCGGTAGTCGGCAGACGGGTAGTCAGGCAATCTGGACATTTGATGATATGGAATCAGGGTGGTATTCCGTTTACTCGACTTGGGTAGACCGAAGCAGTCATTCAAGTGTAGCGCAATATGACGTCATCAGTGGCGATACGGCGATACGAACCCTAATTGATCAACGAAGTAAACCGGATGATCTACAGGGCAGTCAGTCACCTTGGGAACTGTTGACTGATGTTTACATTGCTGAGGAGATGCTAACTGTAACGTTGACTGATATTGATGACAGAAGGTCTGTCGTGGCAGATGCCGTGCGATTACAACGGATTCATCAGCCACGTGTTGGTATGTCATATGGTGGATCGGATATTAAGTCTGGCCACTTGATCGATTTTGGACAGGCAACTCATGGTACGGCGACACACGAAGTAGTTCAGATCATCAACCACTCATCAATGCCACTGCTTGTTGAATCGTTGCGTCAAGTGCCAGTCGGATTTGAGGTCGTTAATTTTGAGCCCAGCTATCTCGATGAAGGTGAAGCCCTCGACTTGATGATTCGTCAGAAAGCCGAGGCGGTGGGGGGTTTTGAGGGGACGTTTGCCTTCGCAACAAGTGACCCCCATAATCCAATCATCAAGTTAGCCTTGAAAGGTGAAGTTCTCAGCGACGCGTTGATACTTGATGACCGAGATGTCCGATTTGAACAGACCGGGATGATGGTCAAACTCTCCAGTGATCGGCGTGGTTGGCACGAAAATACGATTAAACTGGCTACGACTGACCGTATTGCAACGACTGGTGCTTGGGTTTTGGATGGGCTGGACCCGGGGCGATACAACATCGGTGTTACATGGGCACCTTATAGCCGTGCAGCTTCGGATGTTCCCTTCATCGTTTCGGACGCATCCGTGCAGGAAACTTCTTACCTTAATCAACTGATTCATCCATCAGACTATGCTGATCACTATGAAGATCGGGGATCTGTCTGGATCGATGCTGTTGTCGGTTTTGCCTATTCCGATTCTTCACAACCACTCCGTGTTGAGATCAACAATATTGGAATTGATGGTAAACGCGTCGTTTTTGATGCCATTCGTATTGAACGAGTTGACGAAAATGCTGGCATTCCTTTGAATGCTACACCTGGCGATTCGCTCACGATTATCAACCACAACCATGCCTTGGCGGCTGATACGAATCTTGACGGGTTTGTCACAGCTTTGGATGCTTTGCTGGTCATCAACAACATCAGTTCAGGTTTTGTAACTGGGGAGTTCTCAGCTGCTGCTAACGAAGAGATCACGTTGACAGATGTCAATGCTGATGGCCAAGTATCCACGCTTGACGCACTTGTTGTGCTAAACGCAATACGATCGATTGCTGTCATGGAAGGAGAATTTGGGGAGCAGGTACCGGAAGAGGCGGCTCTTGCACCCTCTGCAGTGAGCCGCGGATTTGATTTTGATCAGAGGCGACGCTTTGGCCGATGTCTCGAGGATCGAGATTGGGATGCAGAGGGAACGCTTCCGGCGTTTGAAGATGCATCGTCCTCAGATGCCTCTAGGCTTCCATCACTAAGTTCATTGTCTGCTGATGCCGTATTCGGTGGTGCGATGGGGGAATCGCAGACCAAGGCGCTGGCTTCCAATCATCTGGATGATGTGTTCAGCGAACTTGATGTCAGTTACTTGGGGGAAGAAGAATGAAACGAGTGAGTTATTGATGCTGGAAGCGTTGCTAACCCAAACATTGTCTTTTTATGGTTGCGACCAAATCATTACAGGGTTTGGTGTTCGAGGCTGCCCGATCTTATATTGAATCTGGGTCGACCGCGAATGGATGGCACGTTGACCACAACCTGCTCATCGGGAAGTATTGTCGCTTTGGCTAGTCATTGCATCAAGTTTCCGACTTGATAATTGTACGTCGATTCCATTGTTGGCCGATCCAAATCAGAATCGCAACGAGTAGGGCGACGGTGATCGTTGTGACAGGAAGCGGTACTCGCTCCAAGACCAGTAGTGGCATCGCTACTGTGATCATACCTCCACCGATGAACGGCGAAGAAAGGGGGGCTGCTAACGCATAATCTTCTGCAGCACCTGATTCTAGTTCCGGGTCGACTAATCGCAGCAGCACGAAACCGGTTGCCGTGGTGCCGGTCGACATGCCGTAGTTGATCAGTCCCAATTCGAACCAGTGCTCGGGCGGTAACATTTTTCGCGCCAGAACCATGAGGCAGAATCCCGTCCACGCGGCACCAAAGAGAAACAGGATAGTGAACGGTACAATCAAGGTGCTCACTGCGGTGATGTTCAATGTGGTGATAGCAGCGACAATCAAAACATCCATTGCTGTCGATGTCAGCCGATTGATAGTGTCTCGATCGATGGCGTTTTCATAGCCGAGCAAACTCAGCATGACGCGTACGATCCATCCACCGAACAGTGTGTAGATGAACAGAGGAAAGCTGCCAGCAATACTTTCGAGTGTCAGTCGCTCTGATAGTTGTTCTCCACCCTTGACGATTGTATTGGTTGCATCCCCAAAAGCTTCGATGAATCCCACGAATGAGGTCACAAGACTTTGAAGCCCAAGGCCAATACCAAAGGCGATCGCCAACCATAGCACTTGAAATAGCAATGGATCAATCGTCTCCTTACCAATTCGTGCATAGCCGAGCATGGGGCGGGTTGCTGGCGTACAAGAGGGAGAGTTTTCAGGGCGATATCCTGCATTGACAACGTTTTCGGATTTGGATTTTTGCTTTTTAATCCACCCTCTCCTCACGGCGACGTTGATCCAGAAAATACCTGAAATCAATCCGTAGAGCAGTCCGCATGTGGCCATCAGAATTCCAAGATCCAACCCATTATCTAATTGTATCGTTGGATGGTTGAAAACTTGGCCCATGGCAGCAGCAGTACCGTGCCCACCCGCAAAACCAGTTTCGATGAGTGTGCCAAACGAATGAGGTACATCAAAAAACGGTTTGATCAACAGCAAGGTCGCGATCAGTCCGATGGCGGTTTCTCCTAGCACGATGACCCACACCATCAGACCCTGCCGTCCAACACGTGAAATGCTTTTTCGCCAAGGTGCCGGTTCACGTTCCAGCAACATTCCAGCGAAGATCACGGCGATCAGGAATCCGGGCCAACTCTTGAGCGTTTCAGACCAAGCAGTGGTATGTGATGTCAATGTCACACTGAAGTCAACTTGGATGATCAGTAAACCAATCATTCCTGCCAGAACTGAAGCAGGGATATACAACCAGCGGAAAATTGCGAACCGGAGTCGCAATCCAATGCCTAGCACCAGCAATGTGGCTACGAAGATGAACGGAAAAATCATGGGATGTTCAAGGGAGGATGTGTTGGCAATTCAATCCCACTCATGCACCGTCGTGAACGGTGAAAATTATGGAGTGATTCTAAAACGCCAGTAAAATTTTACGGGCTGTTCCTCGAAACCAAACTGGCCTTGGCTGGGATTCGGCTCTTTGACTAGAGAGACTCAAAATCAATCGTCTCTTTCAAATCGATTCGTGCATTCATTGCCGGCAAAGGGTATTTCAGGCCTGAGGCACAGTTGAATAGAACGCAAGTCTCATCAGCTGAGATTCTTCCTGATTCCAATTCCTGTTGATAGGCTGCGAGCGTTGCAGCTCCTTCTGGACACATCAGCATTCCTTCTTTTTTGGAAGCCTCATCCCGGGCAAATAGAATTGCCTCATCGGTTACAGCTGTCGCAAATCCATCACTTTCACGTACTGCATTGAGAATCAGAAAATCACCGATAGCCGCCGGAACACGAATTCCAGCAGCAACAGTGTGTGCATCCTGCCACAGTTCGGCGTACTGCTTCTGCTCGTCATAGGCTTTTACAATGGGAGCACAACCAGTTGCCTGCACGGCAACCATCCGTGGTAAACGGCCGTTGATCCAACCCATTGCCTGGAGTTCCTGAAATGCTTTCCACATCCCGATCAATCCAGTGCCTCCACCAGTGGGATAGAAAATCACGTCAGGAAGTTCCCAGTTGAATTGGTCTGCCAATTCCAGACCCATCGTTTTCTTACCTTCGATTCGATACGGTTCTTTGAGTGTGGAACAGTCGAACCATTGGTGGATCTCTTTTCCAGCTCCGACCAGCTTGCCGCAGTCGTTAATCAGGCCATTGACTCGCCATACCTTTGCGCCCTGTGCAGCGATTTCTCGAACGTTGATTTCCGGTG
>JAAHTH010000388.1_pt1 | contig 11905 bp, 9 predicted proteins | sample 6116091 | NCBI WGS metagenome assembly JAAHTH01 (sample SAMN13939990, study PRJNA603662) | sponge metagenome | isolation source: marine sponge | host: Mycale hentscheli | place: New Zealand | collected 2006
TTGCGTTGTGGCAGCAAGAAGGAGTCGATTTGAAATCTATTATTTCTGATCGAATCTCCGGAAAGAAACGCGTCTTGCCCTCGAACAATAAGTTAGGAAAGAGCCCGTGAGATGGCAGGTGAATTTGCCAATTGACCAAGGCCAATTTACCGAGGCCAATAGGTTGCCGTCTCAAGTGACCGCCGTTACAAATTACGCATTTTTTCGGGCACGGGGGTGGGCTCTCTCGTAAGCTTGCTTTAGTCCGGCAGTGCTGACGTGCGTATAGATCTGGGTTGTGACTAGGCTTTTGTGTCCCAGCAATTCCTGAACACTTCGAATGTCGGCGCCACGATCGAGGAGATGGGTAGCGAAACTGTGCCGAAGGGTATGAGGGGAAGTTCGCAAATCCAGCCCTGTCACTTTCAGGTACTTCTCCAGCATTCTTGCAACACTTCGCGTGGTAAGCCGTTTTCCAAATTTATTTAGAAAAACGGCAGCCGCTTCCTCTTTGCTCAGTCCGCGAGCTGGCGATCGCTTTTTGAGCCACAATCGCAACGCTTTGACAGCAAAACTGCCTAGGGGGGCGAGACGTTCGCGTTTCCCTTTTCCCCTGACGCGAACGAGGCCATCGGTGAGATCGAGGTCGTCGAGATTTACACCTACTAATTCACTAACGCGTAACCCCGCGGAATAAAGGGTTTCAAGGATCGCTCGATCACGTAGTCCTAGTGGCTCATTTTTAGATGGAGCTGAGAGGAGTTGTCCGATCTCTGCCCCAGTCAGGAAGTGCGGCAGTTTACGCTCACGCCGCGGGTTCCTCAGAGGTTTAGCGGGGTTGGTTTCGCAAAGTCCTTCGCGCTGGCAATACTTGAAATAGCTTCGCATCGATGCCAAGCGTCGCGAAACGGAGCTCTTGGCATAGCCCGCCTCGTGCAGCGCTGAGACGTATTTCCGTAGCTCCAAAGGAGTTATTTTCGAAGGTCTCGGGCTTGAGGTGAGCGTGTCGCATAAGAAGCCGTAGAGGAGTTCAAGATCTTCACGGTACGACTTGATCGTCAGTTCCGAACAGTTTCGCTCGACATTCAGGTAACGCAGAAATCGGGGAATGGATTTTTCCAAATCGAAGTCGCTCCTATTCTGGGATCGCGTTACCTACGAAAAAGACCGACAGCTTCGAAGACAGCTTAGCCCCGAGGCGTTTAGAAGTTGTCTTCTCCTGAAAAGAGATCCTCGTTGGAGAACAAATCTCCAAGGTGCGGAGCGGCAAAGCGGCCTTGCGACGGTTCCGACGGAGTTTCGGTTTTTTGAATATTTCGGACTTTTTGGCTCAAGACAGCGGCATCGTACCACGAAAAACTCAGCTTTCCGTCTGACGCGTAGCGGCCAAGGGTACGGAGTGTCTCGCCCTTCTTTTTGTCATTAAACAAAAATATGTAGCGTTCCTCGCCTTTTACCAGTGCTACTACGTTGATGTCCTGTGACACATTTGCCCCCGTCGGTGATAGTTCGAGCCGAGTGGCCCGAGTCGTGCGATTGAGATTCAATTACTTTGATTCCCACTGAGTTCATCGGCAGCAAATCGCTCTCTCAATAGAACGGTTTGAAGGATCGTTAATTGAATACAAATCGTGCTCTACTTGAGCGTTAAAATCGGAACGACTTGTAAGCTCCGAACTGCCATGGCAACCAAATGGCGGATTAGTGTCAGGCGGTTCTTAGCGAATTACCGAATTCAAGTGAGGTTTGTTTGAATGCGAGATAACGTTGATTAAATCGACTTTTAAAGGGTGTTTGTTACACAAGCTTGATCTAAATTCGATACGAATAAGCCATGCAGGATATTATTTTCGGGCATGAATCAGGTAGATTTTTTGCCACTACACTGAAGGGAATTGATGTTGAATAAGAGTGATGTCATTTTTTGATTGCGTGTTGAATGCATGCTAGGAAGAGTTCAACTTCGAGATCGAGCAGTGCCAGAGAACTGAAATAATTTTTGAGATTACTCTGTAAATCAATTGGAAGGTTAAAGATAAGCGGATGCAAGAAAATCAAACTGAGCCGTCACTGTCTCAATCTGCTCCAACACATTCGGATGAGCTAGATGCAGAACTCAAGCCATGGATTTATGACCTGTTGGATATCCGGGTCATTATGTTCTTGATTTCAACCGGCGTGATTGCGATGACGGTAACCGTTCTGTTGCTTTCCGGCGAGGACGAAGCTGGGGAGAGCGAACCGGCGAGCCAGGCTAATTTGGCTGTAGTGAATCCTGTTGGCGAAATAGAGGACGTAGAACCTTCGATAGCTGAGGCAAAAACGTCTGGCGGAGTAGAGCTAGAAGTTGAGAATGCTAAACCAACCGATGGGGGCAAGCCTGAGGTTTCTAAATTGAGCGTTAGTCAGGAGGCTGACAGCAGTTTTAATTTGCCAATCCGTTTAGCAAAGGTTACCGGCTGTGAGGCAAAGAGCACTGGAATTAGCCGTTGGTCGAACGATGCCAAGGTGAAATGGGACTTAGCAATCGAAGATCGAAAGACAGGTTATTTTCGGTGCTTCATCACTTACCGTTCTAAGTACGAAGGAAGTCTTGATATTTGTCTTGGCGATCGAAGGCCGGTCACTTTTTATGTACTCCCTCAGGATTCTGATTTTACCGAGCAGGTGATGGTGCGACTTGGTAAGCCGGAAAGTCCAACATTGGCATTGATTGCCAGAGAAATTGACCCCAATTCTGATTTGATCATTACTCGCATCCGGATGGTGCCACGGTAAATGTAGAGTCGAGGCAATTAGGAAGCCGTTGAGGATGCTCAGGTTTGAAATCGAGTGTGGTGATCCTTTGATTCCATGAGTGCATTAATTGGCGAAGGTTGCCATCGAGGCAATCACCTGGCTAACTGGATCATCGAAAACGCCTGCTTCATTTGATTCGAATGCCGTTCGCCATAGTTGGTAGGCCTCTTCGTAGGCGGGCAACTCAGTGGATTCACCATCTAGCTGCAGTACGCATTTCTCCAACGCTTCTTCGGAATAGGGAAGGTGCGCGATGAATGTAGTGACGCCGCCGGCTGCTTCTGTATTGGGAATGGAAACGCCGGACACGAAGACATGGACGATCGTGCCGAAATCGGGATCTTCATCGAGCCGGACGATGGTGATTCGTGAATCGGGTTCGCAGTCGCGAGTCGCGTAAGTCCAGACTTGGCCTACGGAAAATTGGGTAAGCATTGGTTGTGCCGAGTTAGTCGTTTAAACGTCAGGTGCGATTGCTTGCGCGAAAGATTGGGTGGCGATACTAAGATTTGCCGCGTTCCAATCGTCGGACAAACGCCTCGCGCGGAATTTTTGTAACCTCGGAAGTTGCGACGAGGTCGGTTCGTAGGATGTCTGTTTCTTTTTTACTGGTGGGCATTGTAAATTTCACCATGAAGCCACCGACTTGGATCCCTTGCATTTCGTAAATTGGCGGCCAGAAATCCTCGGCGCGTGTGGCAAGCGCACGAGCGAGGAGTCGCGTTGCCCGCCCGGAAAATCCACCTAGAACCATTTCTAAACGCCCTTGGGATTCTCGGTGCACATAAAATACGAAGGCCACCTCTTCTTTTGGATTGTCGCTTCCGAAACGATTCCAAACGCCTTGTTCGTCCTCGTAATAAAGCCCGGCATCGAGAGTTTTGTTATTCTCGCTAAGGTTTAAACCGGCAAAGCAGGATGGAATGTGTGGGTCGTTGTCTCGGTATCTCATGAAAAAAGGTAGTGCTCTTTGTGCGGCGTCACTGACATTGTCCTGGCTTTCAAAAGGATCGCAATTGAACGCTTTAGACAGAACGATTTCAACAACCGGGTTGCTTTTGGTACTTCCAATACCAATAAGTGCTTTGTCCCCTTTGGATTCTGAGAACTCGTTGTAGACCATTGAGGCCCTGCGGATGACCTCTTGTTCGTCCGCCTGACCCGGACTCCAAACGAGCGACTGTTTCAGATGTTCGGGGTGCGGGAGTGAGTCGGACGTCATCATTGACATATTCCCATCCGACTTTCTTAGTTTCGCTGTACCGCCAAGTGTGGTGACCCCGTTAAGAATCTCACCGAGCAAAACAGAGTCGGAGGCGACGACGAAAGAAACATCCGGGTTTTCCGCACTGACATCCTTACGAACGCCCACACACATTTCCAATCGCCGACGTCTGGCCAGCAATTCCCAGAAATTTTCGGGTTCGACAGAGAATAGGGCTCCCGGTAATTGGTCCGCCGTGGCATGGCCATGCTCGATTAAGAAATCACATAACCTTGAAAGAGCTTTTAACGGGATGTACTTAACTTCATTTTTGAGAAGCGCAGCGACCTGGTGGCGGTCGAGACCGGTGTATTCAACAATTGCTTTAATCGTACCGGGGCGTTTTCTTGGATCGGGAACGTGCCCCAAAAGCTCAGCGAGACGGAAACTGTATTGCATTTCTTCAACCTCGAAAATGTTGTTGCAATCGCAATTCAATTGGACAGCGGGGTAATTCCTACCGTAACCTGTGCGAAAGCGCCAATGTTAAATATATGTCCATTAGACACTGCTTTTCGTTATTTTAAGGTATTCGTTATGGTGATGCAAAAATTTTCAAGCGAATATCTGCCTTTTTGGTGGAATTTTTACCTTTAGCTTTTTGAGATGCCTTCGGCTTTGGTTTTTTTCCTGAATTAAATTGGTCTGGCTCAAGTTTTACTGGTTTGGTACCGTCCCGCCGTGATGAAAACCGCCCTGAAATAAAGCACGGATTGCGATTGTTGGCGGCACGAATGTCAGGAGAAAGAGATGAGAACAATTCGACTGTTTATTATTGGATTGCTAGCCGTTGCGGTATTTTCTCAATCGGCCAGCGCCCAGCGGTTCAAGTTGCCTTTTGGAAGTAAAAAATCAGAAGGCCAATCTACTGAATCTCGGGAGCTAACTAAAAAAGCGGGGCCTTGGTTGATCATGTGTGCCTCGTTTGTTGGCGAAGATGGTAAGCAACAGGCTCAGCGACTGGCTGCTGAATTAAGTGACCAGCACCGTTTGAAGACCTATGTCTACGTCCACGAATTTGATTTAAATCCAATCGTTGCCGATCAGGGGTTGGGTTTTGAGGTTTTCGATGATGGTGGTCAAAAGCGGCTTCGTCCAAAACGAATGAAACCGGCGAGCGCATCTCAGATTACTGAGACGGCGGTTTTGGTAGGCGAATTTGCTTCGGTTGAGGACAGTCGTGCTCAGAAAACGCTTGAGATGATCAAAACCCTAAAGCCCGAGTCAATGGTTACCTATGACAAAGTCGGCATTGATAAAGATTCGACCTCCGTTTTACGTGCTTGGAGGAATTTTTCGATGTTAAAGAGTGATGACCCCAAAGATCGGATCAAAGGGCCGATGAAGGCAGCGTTTATGATGCCTAACCCGATGCTTCCCGATGAGTATTTTCAAGCTCGAAAAACTGACGACATCGTCATAAGTTGGAATCGCGATTCGAAATACAGTTTACTGAAGAACAAGAGCATTTATACGGTCAAAATTGCCTCATTTAGTGGAGATTCCACAATGGAGCTCGAAGAGATCGCCCAAACACAAGCCGAGGAATCCTGGCGGAAAAAGAATGACCGAGCGCAAACGGAGAGCAAGCTGGTCAATGCGGCCAAAAAGGCGACGGTTCTTACCGACTATCTTAGGAAGCAAGGAGTCGAAGCCTATGAGTTTCACGATCGTTATGAAAGCTACGTTTGCGTTGGCGGATACGACTGGCTGAAGCAGAGTGATGAAAAGGGAATTGATCGCCAGAACCCAGAGATGGTGAAGATGATTGAGAAATTCAAGGGTTCTCCCGCAAATTTACCCGGCAGGCCCAATGCGATTCGCTCGTATTCCTTGCCGGCGAAACTTGCCAAGGCAGGAATTGCCTGTGATTTGCAGCCGGTGCCAGGAGGGGTTCCCCAAGCGACTGAGCAGACTGCCTCAGGCGTATTCAGCCGGTTCAAATAGAACGGCGGTGACAGAAAGTTTCACACGGGCCTGAAGCCGAACGGTTTCGGGTCTTTTTATTGGCTTCAGGTTGCCGATTTGTCGTTATTTAAAGCAGAATGTTGCTTTTATTAAGACATTTTCAAGGACTTAGGTAGGTTAGATGCACCAACGGAAGTCTGGTTTGCCGATGGAACGCATAGCCATGGAGTTGACAGTCTTCCCTTGATTTACCGGGGGCAGGGTATGTCTCTGGTGAGCGGTTGGCGAAAAGGTAGGTTTTGGCGTGATGGGCGAGTCCTGGGGCGTTCAAACCAGAGAGTTTTCCTGACGAAAGCGGGGCAAATTTGCACTGAACCGAGCCCTATGTCGATTTCCACGAGAAATTTTCGTGGAATTGGCAAAGTCCCTCAGTAATTGGGGAGATTGGGATAAAAGCCCTTTAATAAAGACTCGTTTCCGCGTACAATCCTCGACTCAATTTTGATTTTAGAAACACGATAGCGATTCAATGTCAAACAAAATGAAAACCCACAAGGGCACGAAAAAGCGTTTTCGCTTGACCGCGTCCGGTAAAGTCAAGCACCGTGCTTCGGGTAAATCCCACCGAAACGTTCGAATGAGTGCTAAACGCACCCGCAATCTTCGAGGCGGAACAATCCTCGACGAGTGCATGGTTCAATCGGTTGTGAAGGCTCTCGGTAAGTACAGTTACTAAGCGGTCTTCCGGTGAGAGCGATCTCGATGGTCGCTGTTGGAACCGGAAGCCAAAGCAGAGTCGAGTTCTCTGCGTGCTTTAATGGGCAACCAACTTCAGACGATTGTTTGAGGCCTGTTTAGCAAAATTTAAGGTAGATCAGATGCGTACAACAAAAGGTGCAGCTCGCACCAAGGCGAAGCGAAAGCTTTTCAAAAGAGCAAAAGGATATCGTGGCGGTCGTCGCAACATGTTGCGAACTGTGAAAGAGACTTTGATTCGAGCGGGTGTTTTCTCGTTCCGTGATCGACGAGTCAAAAAACGAACCTATCGCCGATTGTGGATCACTCGAATCAACGCTGCTTGCCGTCAAAGGGGCTTGCGTTACAGTGAGTTTATCCACGGCTTGCACAAAGCCGAAATCGAACTCGATCGTAAATCACTCTCTGAGATTGCAATTCGTGATCCGGCTGGTTTTGATGTGATCGTGGAATCTGTCAAAGAAGCACTGGCCGCTTAGGACAGCATTCGGGAACTTGATATATTAATAAGGGAGACAACTTTGGCCGGTTGTCTCCCTTTTTCTATGAAATGAGCTGAGATCACTAGTTTGTGAAAGAATTTGACCAGATTGGGTCCATGTGATTCAGGCAAAACGAACCAGGCGGAGTCAATTTCCGGTTTAGCGATAGATCTCCGGATAACTGCTGGGTGATCCAACAGGCTGTGATGAGACTTTAATTTACAATCCCTTCCAATTTTAAACAGGCAAACGGCCTGCTTCAGAAATGTCCATCGAACTCTTTTTAGAACAGCTCGAAGCTCTGGCTCAGGAGGCTGGAAAAGCATTCTCGGAGGCTGCTGATCCCGATCAGTTAGACCTCGCGCGTGTTGAGTTTTTGGGCGCGAAGAAGGGGCGGTTGAAATCGCTTCAAAAAAATATGGGAGCGGTTCCGGGGGATCAGAAAAAAACAGCCGGGATGAAATTGAATGCGGTCAAGAATCTCATCCAGGAAGCATTTGAATCCGCTCAAAGTCGGCTGTCTTCTGCGGGCAGTGACGGTCAGCCCGATTTAAAGTTTGATGCAACTTTGCCGGGTGAGACATTTCATGTCGGCCGTCTGCATCCGATTACGCAGACAATTAATGAGTTGAAAGATATTATGGGGCGGCTGGGGTTCACTCCAGCGGACGGCCCGGAAATTGAGGACGACTATCACAATTTCGAAGCCTTAAATATTCCCCGCGCCCATCCAGCCCGCGATCCGCTTGATAATTTTTACCTTTCGGTGGCCGAGACGACGTCGGGTAATGATTCGGCGCTTTCGGGTAATCCATTGTTGTTGCGAAGTCAGACAAGCACGGTTCAGATTCGTGTGATGGAGAACACGCAACCGCCGGTACGGATCGTTTCGCTTGGTCGGGTTTATCGGCCCGATACCGCAGATTGGTCGCACTATCCGATGTTTCATCAGATCGAAGGGCTGATGGTCGATGAGAACGTGAGCCTGGCCGATTTGAAGACAGTGCTTAAGCTGTTTGCCTCGAATTATCTAGGTGATGAAGTGCCGGTTCGAATCCGTCCATCATTTTTCCCTTTCACGGAACCAAGCGTAGAAGCTGATTACTATTGGGACGGTAAGTGGGTTGAATTCGGCGGCGCGGGAATCGTCGATCCTAATGTTCTTCGGGCTGTTGGGTATGATCCAGAAAAGGTAAGTGGATTCGCATTCGGGCTTGGAATTGAGCGACTTTGTATGATCCGGCATCAGATTACTGACATTCGATATTTGTTCACCAACGATACGCGATTTCTACACCAGTTTTAACTTCGGTTAGGCTGTCAATTATTGGACAGTCGGTGATTTTTATAGTTTCTCATTCTCTCAAATTTAGACGATAGAAAAATGATTGTCTCCTGGAATTGGCTAACAGAGTACGTTGACTTGGCGATGACCCATGACGACTTGGTAGATCGTTTGACGATGTCCGGGTTGAATCACGAGGGTACCGATCTCGTAGATAAAGACCAGGCGATTGATCTGGAGGTTACGAGTAATCGTGCTGATTGCCTTGGTCACATTGGTGTTGCTCGCGAGATCGCTGCGCTTTACGAAATTCCGCTCAAGATTCCTGATCCTCAACCGGCGACTTGTTCTGATTCTGTTTCTCAATTCTGTAGCGTGGAAATTGAAGCTGAGGGGGCGTGCGAGCGTTACACGGCTAGATTAATTCGCGGAGTCAAGATCGGCCCGAGTCCGCAGTGGATGCAAGAACGACTCAAGTCGCTAGGGATTGGCATTGTTAATAATGTGGTGGATGCGACGAATTACGTAATGTTTGAATGTGGGCAACCGCTGCACGCGTTTGACTTTTCCAAAATCCAGGACGGTAAAATCATTGTTCGGGAAGCCCGAGCTGAGGAAACATTTGAAGCGATTGATCATCGGACCTATCAACTCGCCCCGGGGATGTGCGTGATTGCCGACTCTGAAGATGCTGTGGCGTTGGGGGGCGTGATGGGAGGGGCGGATTCAGAAGTTTCGGAAGCTACTGTCGATGTGTTAATCGAAGCCGCTTATTTTGACCCATTAACCATCAGAAGCGCTGCTAGAAAATTAAAATTACATAGTCCTTCTTCGTTTCGATTTGAGCGAAATATTGACTCTGAAAACCTGGACTGGGCGAGTCGTCGCGTTTGCGAACTGATCCTGGAGTCCGCCGGAGGAGAGTTATTAGAAGGTGTGATCGATGTGGGATCACCGCCTCCTTCGCGCGAATCAATTAACCTGCGCTATCGCCAGTTGCAGCGATTGCTGGGAATTGAGATACCGATTGACTTTGTTGCACCGACGCTCGAAAAACTTGGCTTGGTGATTGAGTCGTCTGACGAAAATTCTGTTACGGCAATTGCTCCAAGTTGGCGAAAGGATCTAACCCGCGATGTAGATCTTGTGGAAGAGGTTGGCAGAATCTACGGGTTCGAAAAAATTCCTGATGATGTGAACGTACCAATGTCAGCGTCTTATCGACCTAAAGCGGATCGTGTCGTCGACAAAGTTCGTAACGTTCTGACCGCAGCAGGGTTTGATGAAGCGGTCACCCCGAGTCTCGTTCCACAACCCTGGTCAGATGCGTTTACTCCGTGGTGTGATTCGCCGCCACTGATTAGTAGTCAGCCGATGTTGGGTGTGCTGGAAGAGTATTCTCACAATATTGGCACCGTGAACTTGTTGCGGCGTAGTTTAGTTCCAAGTTTATTGGAAGTGCGTCGGATTAATGATTACCGATCCAATGTGAACGTCAATTTGTTTGAGACCGCGAAAGTTTATCTCCCTTCCGATGGTAACGCGATTCCCGATCAGCCAATGAAGTTGGCACTGGTCAGTCATCGTGATTTTTTTGCGGTGAAAGGTGTGGTTGAAGCACTCGTAAGAGAGTTGAATCCATTGGCAGCAGTTGAGGTCAAAAAATGTGATGAGGCTTTACTGGATGCCAGTCAATCAGGAGAGTTCTGGCTTGGCGAACAGCGGTTGGGGTGGATCGGGAGTGTTTCAGAGTCAGCTAAAAAGCAATTTGGCTTGCGGTCTGCCGCGGTTGTTGTCGAGGTTGACCTTAGAGTTCTCGAGCACCAGACGCAGTTGATAGCTTGTCATGCCAATCAGAGTCCGTTTCCGCCTGTAAGCCGTGATTTTAATTTCATTATGGACGACGAAGTTCGTTGGGCGAGTTTGGAGGCAACTATCCGTTCAGAGAGCGGCCCATTGTTGGAATCAGTCAGATATCTTGAAACATTTCGAGATGAAACAAGGGACGGTCCCGGCAAGAAACGCGTTCTGTTTTCGGTTGTCTTTCGATCCAATGAAGCAACGCTGACTGGAGCTCAAGCTGAAGAGTTGTGCAATCGTATCATTGCGAATTGCACGAACGCTCATGAAGCTACTTTGGTTGGATAAACGCATCGGCAGTTGCAAATGTGCAGTAACTCGGAAACAAAAATAATCTATTTGACCGCCGGAGCAGGCGGAATGTTCTGCGGAAGTTGTATGCATGACAACGCGCTCTCGCGTGCTCTGTCCGCAGAGGGCTGGAATATCCAGCTTGTTCCAACTTATACGCCGATTCGGACAGATGAATCGGATTTTAGCGTCGATAAGGTTCTGTTTGGTGGGATCAACGTTTACCTACAGCAAAAAGTTCCTTTCCTGAGGTATCTGCCGGGAGTCTTTGATCGCTTCCTTGATTCGCCATGGTTGATTCGCAAGGTAACGTCCCGGGCGATGGAAACTGATGGCGCGATGCTTGGTAATCTGGCCTATTCAATGTTGCTGGGTTCGCGCGGTAACCAACGCAAAGAAGTTCGTAAGATCTGTCGTTGGATGAGTCTGGCTCGCCCCGATGTACTTATTTTTTCCAATATCTTGATCGGCGGTTGTATCGAAGATATTAAACAAGTTGTCGATTGCCCTGTTCTCGTGACTCTGCAGGGGGATGATGTTTTTCTTGACAGTTTGAAGCCGCCTTACCGGTCGCAGTGTATAAATCGTGTTAAGGAAATTGCGAACAAAGTAGATGGCTTCATTGTGCAGAGTCATTTTTTTAAAGAATATATGTGTGACTATTTTTCGCTCGACCCTTCCAAGGTGCATGTGACACCATTGGGCTTGGAAGTTGCGGATTACAATTCTTTTTTGAATCGTCCGGAGGACGAGCGGGATCGTAAGACACAAACGATTGGTTACATGGCTCGAATTGCTCCGGAGAAAGGCTTGCATCATTTGGTAGAAGCTTTTATTAAGCTGAAGTCGATGCCGGGTGCCGAGGATGCGAGGCTGCACATTGCGGGTTGGCTAAGCCCTGAAAATCAGGCTTACGCGGATGAACAATGGGGGCGTCTCGACAGCTGTGGATTGCAGGAAGCCTACCAATACGAGGGCACAGTTGATCGTGAAGCCAAATTGGAATTTTTCCGCAACATAGATATTCTGTCGGTGCCAACCGCGTTCCAGGAGCCAAAGGGGCTATATGCACTGGAAGCGATGGCTGCAGGCATCCCTGTTGTTTTGCCGTCCCACGGGGCATTTCCTGAACTGCTAGAGGCTTCCGGGGGTGGGCTACTCTTTGAGCCTGGTAACGTAGCGGAACTGGCTCAATCGTTTGCGGAGTTGTTAGATGATGATGAGCGGCGATTAGTGCTTGGCGGTAGCGGGCAGCAATTTGTTCATCGGCATCGAAATGCA
>JAAHTH010003068.1_pt1 | contig 11894 bp, 9 predicted proteins | sample 6116091 | NCBI WGS metagenome assembly JAAHTH01 (sample SAMN13939990, study PRJNA603662) | sponge metagenome | isolation source: marine sponge | host: Mycale hentscheli | place: New Zealand | collected 2006
GCTGTTGTTCTGGTGCTGACTGCGATCTCAAGTGATTTGGCAACGATGTCTCCTGTGTCCAGGCGTACTGCAACCAGTTTCGTTACCTTGGATCCGGCTCCAGCACGCCCTATGTCATCACTGGTGAACCCTACGGCGGCGTCTTTCGCAAGTGGAATGGATAAGGTGAATTTTCTTGTAAATCCATTATTCGCGGGAATCTTCACGACCAAGCGGTCATTCGTCACTCGACTCAATTCAGCGACGATCTCGCATGTTGAGTGGTCACTGGGTTTGTTTCCCGCTTGAATAACTTTGATTCCATTGGCCTCGTCATTACCTGTCACAAGGGAAATCTCAGCAACCTCACCCGTGGTGCGTCCTAGCCGATTTAAATTGCACTGGAATCGGATGTTTTGACCTGCCTTCAAATCATCCACCACGTAACTTCCAGTGACAATAATTTCTGCGGGAGATCGGAGGAACTGGCCGCCTGCCAATCGTACGCTTTCTTTGTCCATGGATTGAACGCGCACGGTATAAGCTTTGCCGGTATCATCTTTCACGACGAGTGTATTGCCGGAGACAGATTCCACAGTTCCAGCAATGGAAATGGTTTCCTGAACCACAAGCTGTGATAACCCCACGTTGGCGCCAAACGCGAGCGCTAATAATGAGGTGGTCAACAATACAAGTCGCGGTAGCTGCATATAGGCTCTCATATCTTGGAAAAGCTGCTAACGTCGCACCGTACCCCACCCGAGCATGAGTAGCTAGACCTCAAGTAGGATTCTGTCATTCTCAGGTCGATGGAGGGAACATCGCAAAGGCCGTGGGGCTAAGCCGAACGGTAAGCCGGCAACATGGATTCAAGACACGCTTGTTCACAGCTTGCTATCTTGCTCGGGGCGTCACCCGAAGTGAGCTGGGGACCGGCTCCTGGTGCATTCATGGGCCAAGGCGCTAAATCCTTTCACGTTCATTCACGCGGGAATTCACTGCAAGCGGGGCTGCATGCGGCATAGAGGTGCTATTTTCAATGCCCACTGGCTGAGACGCTTTGACGAGTTTGGAGTCTGTGATGACCCAAGGAGTCAATTTCTGGTGGGTACCTGGGACAGTGGAAATCAAATCACCCAAGGGCATTTCAGCGCCGCATTGTTTTTGGGAAACACTTTGGAGTTGGCATTTCGAGTTGACTTCGGTGCCTTAATCAGGCGTGCTAAACCATAAAACACAAGACTTTTTGTAATGCAACATTGCGGTGAAATGCACACATGCAATTTTTTGAGCAGATAAAGTGTAACTTTTGCTCATTTGACGTTATTTACTTTTAGTGAACATCATCCTCCGAGGTTCCCGCGCAGAATGCCCGATCATCAATTTGAGTTTGTTCAATTATTGACGTCTCACCAGGGACGCTTATATGCGTATGTGCTTTCCTTGCTCGGCAATGTTGATCAGGCTCGCGACGTGATGCAGGAAACTAATAAGGTTCTGTGGCAGAAGTCCAGTGATTTTGAACTGGGGACGAACTTTGCTGCATGGATGATGAGGACAGCGTACTATCAGGTGATGGCACATCGCCAGAAATGCGCTCGTGAACGTCTGGTTTTTGATGATACTGTGACTGCGCAGTTGGCGGCTGCGTCAGAGGTGAGAACTTCGCAAATGGAACGAAGGCAGACACTGTTACAGGATTGCTTGAAAAAATTGTCCGATAAGAATCGTTGCCTGATTAGGGCACGGTACCAAGACGGGTATGAATTGGCGGTGATCGCTGAAAAAATGAACCGAAAAACTAACGCAATCAAGCAGGCTCTGTTTCGAGCTCGCGCCGCACTGATCGAATGTGTGCGGGCCAATTCGGAAGAGTCGATCACCGGAGATGCGCCGTGAATCAGCCGGAGGTTCCCCCAGGCTTGCAACCATTACTGATGGAAGTGATTGACGGAACACTCGATCCTGAAGCAGCCTCGCAGTTGCAGGAACTTCTCCGAACCGATCCCCATGCGATGTCGTTGTATATCGATTTCTGTGAGATGCATGCAGCATTGGCATGGGAAAACGGTCAAGTCATTGCCGACATTACGCCTGCAGTGGTAGACCACAAAAGAACATGGATCCGGTCCGCCCCGCTGTTACGGATGGTCGCGATCGCCGCAACGCTACTTGTGATTGCAAGTAGCGGTTGGTTGCTGAGGCATTCCAATACGATGCCGACTGGTCCAGTAGTTGCATCGATCGAGCAGAGCGTGCATGCCACGATCTTTGCGGGCAAAGGTGAGTGGACACAAGACGAAATCCGTGCGGGACTGTATGTGTTGAAACAGGGTCTGGTGCAAATTAAGTACGCAACCGGCGTGACTGTTTACTTGGAAGCCCCGGCAAAATTCGAAGCAGTCGATGGAAAACGCATGGTGCTGCATGAGGGCCGACTGTCAGCCAATGTCCCCCCTGAAGGTGTCGGTTTTACGGTCGAGACAGAAGAAGCAGAGGTGGTTGATTTTGGGACAGAGTTTTCCGTCGAGGCGCTGGGGGGTCAGAGCGAAGTGCATGTGTTTGACGGGCATGTGCGTGTACAACCAAAAGATTCGGTCGATCAGCCATCCGAAGCAGTGGACCTGTGGACTGACGAGGCCGTTCGCATCGCTGATACGACGCGACAAGCTTCAGGAATCGATTTGGCGAGGTACCGCTTCATTCGTAGCATCAAAGAGCCCAAAGCGGCGTATGTCGATGGGGTGCGTGATCTGAGTCCTACAGCCTATTGTCGCATGCCGAGTCGTCAGCAACGATTGCATTGTTTTCCGGAATAGTATTCTGGTCAGGTCCTGACCGGTGAAGGTCGTCGGCCTGCCTGTGCGCCAGGCTTTTCAGGCGGATCGCTGCGCGTAGGTGGTCGATCAATCGGACGTGGTGCGATCGTTCATAATGCCCCAGAGATCGCAAGTGAATTTACAATCATGGCTTGGGTGTATGCCGAAGGACGTGCCAGGAACGCGGTGTTGGCGACTAACATCACAAAAAACAACGGCTGCTTCACGTGGATGCTTGATGATGACAGCGGCCGACTTAAAATCAGGTTGCGGGATCAAGAGGGTGAACTGGTGGAGTGTGTGACGCAAGAAACCATCGAATTGAAAAAGTGGCACCACTTTGCCTGCACCTACGACGGTGACATGCTGACACTGTTTCGTAATGGCGAAATGATTCAATCACAACCGTGTGAATCACTTGCTGAGTCTCGTGGATCGCCACTCCATTTCGGAACGAACTGGCGAGGAAAGCATCGCTGGGAAGGTCGTATTGATGAGGTTGCGATCTTTGACAAGGCGCTGAGTCACCAGGAAATTGACAGCCTCATGGTGCATCGTGATCCCAGCCAACTGTAAGAATTGACCTTCACGAATGACCTTCATAATGATTCGAAGTTTGCCAATCAAAAAAGGCATGGCATGAACACCGAACCGCGAAAATGGCGACAAGCCGCACCCGTTCTGCTCACCGTTGTTTGTTTATTTTGTGCTCCCGGTTTTCTGCGCCCTTCAGCTTTGGGTGAGGATGGTAAGAAAACCACGCGTTTGGAGAAAAAAGCGCAGAGTCGTCAGCAACGAGCTGAAAAGCGAAGCATGAAAAAAGCGGAAGCAGACAAACCAGCCGACGCGGCGACGCAACCTGATCCCAAATCGGGCATTGAACCGGTGGAACGAAAAATTACCAGTGAACAGGTCTCGATCGCTGCAAAGAAAATTGATGCATTGGTGGTCGCCAACCTCAAAAAACACAATCAAACTCCTGCGCCGCCAGCCGATGAATTGGTTTTACTCAGACGTGTCTATCTGGATGTCATTGGTCGTATTCCAACCGCCATCGAAATGGAACGCTTTCTGTCGCTCAGGAATCCTGACCGGTTGAGCAACCTGATCGACGAATTGCTCGATTCGCAGGGACACCGATCGCATCTGTTCAACTACTTTGCCGACATGTTGCGAATCTCCGATGAGTTTTATCGAGTCGGGACGACGCACAGCTACCAAAGCTGGCTCAAGCAACAGATTCGCGAGAATCGACCTTGGGACGCCATGGTTACCGAGATGATGACTGCCGAAGGATCCTTCGGAAATCACGGGGCGGCTAGCTACCTGCTTCGTGATGCGGGCATGTCGCTGGACAGTCTCTCCAATACTTTGACCACCTTCATGGGAGCCAACATTGCCTGTGCGCAATGTCATGATCATCCATTTGCTGACTGGTCCCAGGACGACTTTTATAAAATGGCTGCCTTTTTTGGGACAACGCGATTCGAGAGAGATGATAGCCGAAAACCCGCCAGATCGATTGCTACAAACGAATTCAAAAAATCCACTCTGGTAACCCTGCTGCAGCCAAATCTGTCACGTGTCGTCTTCGAAAAGGGTCGCTCGCTGAAGTATCCCGAAGATTATCAGTACGATGATGATCTGCCCGGTAAAAAAGTCATTGCCAAGTTCATCACATGGGAAGACACACCGACTGTGCCAGTCGCTGCCAAAACGAGTTCGCCAAGAACACTGCGAACCCAATTCGCAAATTGGATGGCTTCCAAGGGGAACCCGCGATTCGCTTCGGCGATCGCCAACCGGATGTGGAAGCGATTTTTTGGAGCTGCCGTTCAGGAACCGATCACCGACCTGGATCAGAAAGAGCTTGCGACCAACCCTGAGTTGTTGGCTTTTTTGAGCACCGTGATGTGTGCAGTCGATTTTGACCTGCGTGAATTTCAACGGGTGCTTCTGCGTACCAATATCTATCGACGACAAGCCTGCCCGACACCTGACGAAGGGGTTCCATTCCGATTTGCCGGACCCATGCTCCGACGGATGACAGCCGAGCAGGCGTGGGATTCGATTGTGGTTCTCAACAGTGGAACCGAACCCGAAGAATATGTCCGTGATTTGGGTCCTGAAATCGCTGAACTGGTCATACCAGCGTTTGTGATTCCCGAGACCAAAGAAGGTTGGGACGCTGAAAAACGTGAACAGGTCTTCGCCCACGCTCGCAATGTGCTGACTCAACGTGGTGTCACCGAAGAACAGATGGGTGCGGGAGGTCGTGGTGTCTTTTCTTCTAAATCAAAACGCAGGGGCGTCAATTGGATACGGGCAAGTGAGTTGACGCAGCCCGCGAGACCTGACCACCTGTTGCGCATCGCTGGACAGTCCGATCGGAATGTACCCGACGACTCTGCCACCGAGGGTGGCATCACGGAATCGCTGGCCATGATGAATGGAGAAGCAGCCGATGCCGTGACCGGAAATCAATCACTGGTCATGCAGCAGGCTGCACTTCGCAGTCAGCATGCAGACAAAGTGGATTTCCTGTATCGGAGTTTTCTGACGAGAAGTCCAAGCAGAGCTGAAAAACAGATCTGTGCCAAAGTGTTTGACATGCGAATGGGCATCGGCGACATCGCGTGGGCGTTGCTGAACAGTCGCGAATTCATGTTCATTCAATAACAATACCGAGGACTGACCATGATGGATGATCCACTTCTTAAATTCGATTCCGCGACCCGGCGACATTTTGTGCAGCGGATGGCGGCGACTGCGTTTGGGCTGAATGTTTTGCCCGCCGCAAATTTGCTGGCTGCCGAGTCCGATGAGATTCCCACCAGCGGGCCCGGTTTTGGTTCGGCCAAAAGCGTGATCGTTTTGCAGCTCAATGGTGGAGTGAGCCACATTGATACGTTGGATCCCAAAAAAGGGAATGGGCCCGGCAAGGCGATCAACACCGCGGCCGATTTTCAGGTCACTGAGTATCTGCCGCAAACCGCCAAAGTTGCGGACCGGATTTGCGTGCTGAGATCAATGGCCGCCGAAGTCGGTGTGCACGCCCCGGCCAAGTATGTCATGAGAACCGGATACACCGGCCGAGGCACGGTCGTGCATCCCAATATCGGCGCGTGGGCCCAGCATTATCTGGGACGCAGTCACGCCCAAATGCCAAGTACCGTGTGCATCAACCGACGCAGTGACCGGGGGAACGGCTTCTTTTCCAGCAGCCATGCGCCATTGGCCATCGGAGAGCCGAATTCAGGAATCGGTAACATCGAAGCTTTGACTGGGGACCATTTGATGCTGCGGAGAACACAACTGCTCAACGCACTCGATTCCGATTTTCGCAAGCGTTATCACGATAAGCAGGTCCAGGCTTACAACGGATTTTACGATGATGCGGTCACGTTGATGAAAAGCAGTGAACTCGAAGCATTTGATCTGAAAAAGGAATCGGCAAAGGTCCGTGAAGCGTACGGCAGTTCCCGCTTTGGGCAAGGCTGCCTGCTCGCCCGCAGGCTTGTGCAATCGGGCGTCCGATTTGTCGAAGTGGCCCACGAAGGGTGGGACATGCACAAAAACCTGGAAGACGATATCACTGAACTCACACCGGTCTTTGATCAGGCGTTCGCAGCCTTGCTGCAGGACCTTGAAAATCAGGGAATTTTGGATCAGACCCTTGTTGTTGTATCCACCGAATTTGGTCGGAAACCAAAGTTCGATGGCAACGGTCGCGGCCATCATCCGGTCTGTTTTTCCACGGTCCTCGCGGGCGCGGGAATCAAGCGGGGATACGTGCACGGAGCAAGTAATCGCGATGGCGGTTACGTTGATCGAGACGAAGTGACGATCGGCAACTTTCACGCCACCATCGGATGGGCCATGGGACTGCCCCTGTCGACCGAAGCCGTCTCACCCAGTGGAAGACCCTTCACCGTTGGCGATAAGGAAAAACCTGTCATGAATGTATTTGCATGACATAACATTTCTTCGTCCCTGAGCAGCAACGCCGCGGTCGATCAAAGCCGCGATTAGTCAACGCTCGCCCACAGCCACTCAGTAATTAAGATTTGTCGATCCCGGAACTTACTTCTCAAGCCGTCCACGATGCGATCATCCATTCACTTACTCATTCTTTGTCTTCTACCCGTCACCCTTCACGCCCAAAGTAACAGTAAGGGGTCGAGTAGTTCCGTGGTGGTCGGCGTGTTGAAGTCGGCAGAGGGGAATCAGTTTCAAGTGCTGCAAAGTGGTGGATTGCTTCGTCAACTCGTTGTCGGGCACAGGAGTCAGGTCCACTATGTTGGCATGCATGACAAGGCCGATCACCAACCTGTCCCTGGTTACGGTGTTAAAGCCAAGGTGGAAAAAGATGGCGGCATCAAGTCGATTCTCTTTACACAACCTATCGGCAAATTAGTGCCGTTGGGTGAAAGTCGGCTGATAATGTCAGAGCGTGAACTATTGGAAAAAATTGATGTGGATCGGAACGGAAAGGTCAGCTACGTGGAATTCGCACGTTCGATGTACAACTCGCCAAAACATGGACCGGACGGTTTTCGGAAGAATGACAAAGACGGCGACGGCGGGCTGAATCAAAAAGAGTTCAATCGCATTTTAAGTTCAGTAGCCTGGTGGAAATTGTCCCGGAAGACACCGGCTGACTGGATCGCGACGGCAGATAAAGACAACGATGGCAAATTGACGCTCGAAGAATTCAAAATGATTTGTATGAGTGGAAACCACATCGACAATAATTTTGGTCGCACTGACAAAGATAAGTCTGGCGACTTAAGCAGCAAGGAAGTGACTGCCTATATCAAATCCATTACACACAAGAAGTGAATACGAGACCTCCTACCGGGCCGAGGATGACGTTGAGATTTCGGTAAGGAAAGCAGGGAACACTCAGTTTGAATCGGGTAATCGTGTACTGTGCTGTTATGGTGGAGGAAGCAGACTACCGATTTAGACACTAATCACGTCTGTTCACCACCGGGCAATTTGCTAGGTTGTTTTGCTGTACAGTCACCTCGTGATTTTTGGTGCGTATCCAACAATGTGATTGCTTGAATCTGTGTTGCAAAGAAGTGCGATCCGGTCATGGTTAGGTTGGTTACTACCTGTAACGCGGGCGGCTTAATGATTGATTTGTGGTTGGTAAAAACACCCGCTGATGCCTAAAGACTGAATAACTTGACCTTGTGTCAGATGATTAAAAGGCCGTTGAATCCGATGTATGACAAAGACAGAATTATTTATCAACTTGAGCGTACCCGTGTGTTGTCTCTTCAGATGATTGAGCGTGTTCCGCACGATCAGTGGTTCGAAATGCCAACGGGGGTGACGCATGTTGCTTGGAATGTTGGACACATGGCAACCGCGGAATATTTTCTGGGAATGGTATTTGTTCGCGGTGCACGTGAAAATGATTGTGATTTAATTCCAGAAAATTTTGCAGAGCTTTTTGGATATGGTTCGGTTGCCAATTCTGATCCGACTTCCTATCCCAGCCCTTCGGAAATACTGGAGGTACTTGGCTCTGTTCACGCGACCCTACTCGACGAAATACGAGCGATGCCTGCGGAAGAGTTAAGTCAGCCTTGCAAATTTCTAGAAGGGGAGTTTGATCACCATCCAGTTTTTGAAGAAAAAGGCGGCGCGCTGGAATGGCTTGGCTATCACGAACACGTGCACATCGGAGCTATCGGGCTGTTGAGACGCGAGCTTGGATCGAAGCCAATCGAGTATTTTCAAGAATCTCGAGAAGGAAAACGCTTCGCTTAACGTTACGTTGATAGCACTTCTTCGATGAAGTTGATGCAATCACTGCGGTTAAGAAAAATCGGGCTCTTCCAAATGGATTCGCGTGAGGTGGGACCTGCAGAAATTCGGGAACTACTCAACGCTCATCAAATGACTAACGCCTATTCGAGATAGATGGATACACCGTTACCAGGATACCGCTGCCACAAATTGTGAAACCTATTATCGTGATGGTGTACAGAATCTTGTAGGGCTCTGGAATCAAAAAACGGAGAGCAAATAAAAGTACTGCAGTGGTGGCAGCCACGATTATCCAAAACGGTATCCCATATCGAGAAATATCATCAGGCTTGGAAGTCTTGCCGACAACTGTATTTTGTGGATCGAGCTGCTCCCCACTCCGGCGATCACCATTCAAGCAGTCACCGTCAAACTCTGCATTGTGTCCATCTGATTTATCAGAAGAACGAGGCGGAAGATTAACGTTGGCGTTGAGTAGTTGTCGTTTCGAATCACCTCCATTTTTGGCTTCTTCTGCTTCATTGTCGGTGTCTTTGAGGAGAAAGGCAGAGAGGATAGGCAGTAATCCCAAAAACAACATGGCGATGCAGAGAAGTTCAAGAGGATGCTCTTCACCGCGATAAGTCAGTCTGTATTTTTCCTCGACCAAGATGGCAAGGTAGCCCCAGAAAATCACCCAGACACATGCGAACATAACTGCCAAGAACCGGATCAAGTTCAATGGTAGAGCAGACGCTTTCGCCGTGGTCCTGCCCAGTACTTTCTGCCAAACGAAAATTCCAATGCCTGCTAACCTTGAGGACAGATAATACTGAAGTCTGCTCATCTGAACGTCCTTACGAGATGGTAAAAAAACATTGCTATTGGAATGTACATTTCCGACCGACCATCCCAGCAGAGGGCATCCACTGTGTTGTCCGAATCTTGTTGTCAAGCAGACTCCAGCAATTTACTGGTCAGGAATGATGATACCTGATTTGCCATCTGGAATCTGCAGGACGAGCAAGACATGAAGGATTCCATTGAGTGTTTTGTAGGTAATTGTGTTGCCAGATTTTCAACTTTATCGAGTGCGTTTGTTCCTGTTACTAATAGGTCCGGGCAGGGGCTCGTCGCATGAACACGAGGTCTGGATGAGATTATCAAAGGTGATGATTGGGATGTGGGGTTTATCGATCACTGACTACGATTGCGGTGTGCACTAGGACGCGCAGTGACACGATTAGGAAAGTGAAGGAGACAGGCTTTTTTCCCAAGCCGCCCACGGACAGTAGCCGCAAGACGGCTGATTCTGCCCTTTGTCCATTTTCTCAAACATCAAGCTCACTCACTCGGAGTCTGCGAGCCGAAAAGAGTGTCACAAGTGATGATATGCGGGCCGAATGTGGGACGCTTGAATTCGTTTTCATCGTCCTCGCTGGGCAAGATGATGTCGAGCAACACTGACTCACATGCCTCGTCGAAAGTTAGATCACCGTCTTTCATAAGCATCTCCAAAAAGAAGCAGATTTCCGGGTCCAACGATAGAGAATGATCTCCGTCACCTGGTACCTGATCTCGGTCCGGCTCTGGCTCTGGCTCTGGCTCTGGTGCTGGCTCTGGTGCTGGCTCTGGCTCTGGTGCGGGATCAGTTTCAAATAGACGAAACGGAGGTTCACCGTTGCTGGGTTGCCACCACCATGAACCATCATCTCCACGCATCGCCCCCGCCTGATCGGTTGACGAGAGCGTGATCTTTACACTGGAGGATTGTAGTTCTTCATTGTCAGTGCATGGTGTTTTGCCATCAACGGCAAACGCCACTTGAAAGCTCAATGCAACAATTGTCAGAGCGACTGGCAGGTTTTTAGTTGTGATTGTCATCTCTTTCTCCGCGACTCAGGATGTGTATCGAGGCGGAACGCCCGCCTCTGCAATGTAAATACACCGCTGAGTCATCCTCCTTACAAGCATCTGTGTTTTTAGGTGGATTTATGCCTAGAACGTAACTCGGGGTAGCGCTTTATCCGCGACTCAAAGTTGTTGAGAGCGTGATAAGAAGCGTAAGAATGAAGAGGCATAGACGGCAAAAAAATTCCCGATGCAAGTGAGTGACGTGGCTGCGCGCGAGGATCGTGTTTTTGTTGGTCACCAGCAGTGTGATCAATCTAGAACATTGATTTTCACAACCTAGCATTGTTTGTGATCAGTTATCCCGCTGTACGTGCTTCAGAGTCGTTAGCTTATCGTGGCACTGACAAGGTCCGTTGGTGAGTCGTTTGGCGGCCCAGTGTTTGTGGTTGCTGGAAATAATTCTGGAAGTCTCTGAAAGGTTGTGGATGTTGCCGGGTTATCCTTGCAACCAACGAACGTCGTTGTTCGTAAATTTACGTCTCCAGCAGGGATCTAGTCATGAAAAATTTTCTCTTTTCCACTATGTGTTTCGCCCTGCAAAATATGGCACTTGCAAAAATCAATGTGATTGGATTGCCGGTACAGGCAAAGCGTCTGCCGTCACGCAGTTTTTTCCAAATGACACCGGGGCCGGTACACCCGGTGCCCGCTTCTTTGGGAAAGAAACCCGCTTCTTTGGGAAAGAAATCAGAGGGGTACATTCCGAAGGCGTTTGAAAAGACGACCATACGCTTCACGCTCGATGCATTGGACGCCCCTTGTGCTTCGCCACGCCTCGACCTCATGGATTCCATCACGGGTAGGGCCATGGCTTTGCAGGTGGTAGGAATGTTCTCGGGAATTCAATCACGCCAGAATACTGCAGGTGTGACTGCCCAACGACTTTTGGTGATCAGCGAGGAAGCAGATTTTGACGTTACTTGCGTCAACTTCTGAGCGAATCTTTGAGATTTTGGCCGCAGTAGGTGACCGTGAACGGTCTGTTCCCTCAGTGTGCTGCTTGAAGTTTGGTGGAATACTCAAGAAAGCGAGACTGAAATTGTTTGCTGATCTTGCCGAGAATGCGACATTGGTCACGCCAGTCTATTTTCCGTGTTCGTTTTGCATGTTTCTTTTTCCAATATGAGAGAAACATTCAGGCTTTTTCGCTTAATATGACGGGAGCCACGTTTGTGGCTTCCACATCACACAGCATCCCCATTTTGTGGCGGTGCCGTTAGACTCTGCGTCTTGAACCAGGCTTGCTCTTGGCAAGAACAGTCGCACCTTGCCAACAATATTGAAACTCGAACTCACCGAGAACCGTGACCAAACTACAAATGATAAGAACCAGATTCACTCGATTTCTATTGGGCCTGACTCTCATAGCTGGAAGCATGACTGTCACGACGTTGTGGGCAGGGGACCAGCCGAATGTCC
>JAAHTH010000035.1_pt5 | contig 11892 bp, 10 predicted proteins | sample 6116091 | NCBI WGS metagenome assembly JAAHTH01 (sample SAMN13939990, study PRJNA603662) | sponge metagenome | isolation source: marine sponge | host: Mycale hentscheli | place: New Zealand | collected 2006
AACAGTATTACCATCACTGCTCAGAGAAACTGAGTACCCACTGAGGTCATCATCACCTTCACCATCGATACCGTCTCCTTTTTGACTCCACGCAACACCACCACCATTACTCGCAACTTCAACCTTAAACTCATCCCCATCTTCAATAAATCCCTTGCCTGCCCCAACAACAACTTCAGTACTATCGGATACACCAATATTGGCTACGAAAGCACAGTCCTTCTCAGAATCCAACCCACCGTTATTTAACAAGATTTGGTTATCTCGGATGTTCAAATGTTTTGTATTTAGCGATGTTACCGTATCGGTAACGTTGTCCGCATGTCCTACAACGAGATTCTCGCCGACAACGGCATCCCGCAAGACATTAATTTTATTTAGCTGTGACATGTTATGTTTGTTTTTTTATATATATATATATTAAAAATATTAAAAATATTAAAAATATTTTTTTTATGCTGTCCATATTTGTATATCAATATTTGGACCAGACGTTATTGTTGTTATAGGCACTCCGTTGTCGAATAATTGAAACATGCCTGATACTTGTGCGGTCCCGAACAAAGGTAACAATAATTTATCAGTTACTACACCTGCTGGTATAATAACATCAAGTGGGAACACTGGGGTGGAAGGATTAGAGGTTGCCCATGAATCTGTAATTCGCAAAGCAACTGCGTTATTTGGTAATGAACCCAACGCAGTATCTAATGCCGTTACAAAATCATACCCAGCATCACCTGGACCCGCTATTGGTGTAAATTGTGATAAATTTATAAATGATGTATTTGAATTACTGGAGCCAAATAACGGACCAAATATCCCATTGGATAAAAAACCAGGGTATGTTATCACCAGATTTGTAAATCCTGTCGGTCCTGTCGGTCCTGTCGGTCCTGTCGGTGATTTTCTAACTTTTTTTGCCCAAAATTCATTTCTAATACTATTTATCGGATCAGTAGGAGTTGCTAAATTAATCGGAGGTAAAGCATATAAAACACTCCTAACAGCGCTGTGTCTACACCAAATTTGGACCGTGTCTCCGATAACTAAATTTAATAATGTAGCGCCTGATTGTATTGTAAATTGAACAAAATAGTCATCGTGGTTTATAGATTCTTTACCGTATGTCGCAGTTGTTGGTTCCACAAAACCAGATGGTGTATTTTTTGTAATACATACTTCGCGAATACCTCCATAACCATCAGATATTGTATGGGAATATGGTGGAGTTCCTCTAGTCCATGACATAGAAAATCCGACTAAATATAACCCATTCTTTAAAATTGTTAGATTGGACCCATCCCATGACATATTATGATTTTCTTCAACAGCTGCCCAATTAGTTAATTTAGTCCATGTCTGATAAAGGATAGTCTGTTGTGTGGTTGTTGAATTAATTCTAAACTCAGGTTGCTTATTGTTGAAACTCAAGGTTTCTAATCCATCAGATACTAAACTTTCACCTCCAGTCCCATCCTGAGATGGTAAAGTCCATAATATAGAATTGGTTAAACCGGGTAACGTAAAACCAACTGTATCTGTTTGAGTAGTGGGAAACCCATGTTCTGCTACATGTAGATCTCCATTTAATATAGTATCTTTGTTATCTTGACTCAGTGTGATTCCAGTTGTCGCAGCAGAAACCCCAATGTTTAAACGTTGCGGACCAGTTAAACACTCGACTTGATTGCATGTAACTTTATTCGCAAATGTTGCCCCGAAAAAGGGATTTACATTAGTTCCCACCAATGCTGTTGTTACGCCTGAGGGTAGAAGTTTAGGATTTGGATCCATTTTAATCTTAAACTGAACCTGACCACCTCCGCCAACACCTATACTATTTTCACTTCCTTCGGTTATTAAATTGGACATTCTTGCCTTTTTTTAATATATATATGAAAAAAAATAATATAATACAATAAATTATATTATTGAAGAGCCTGGTGTTACTTGACGTTCTTCGTTTTGTTTAGACGTACCCGAAAACACTCAATCAACGTAATAACTTTAATGATTATACTAATAATTATTGGGTCGTGACATACAATTTATGAACAAATGAAAAAACAAAAACTCCAATGGCGATAATATATTTTCTACATTTGCTTCACGAATCCTTATAATATGCTCTAGTCTTCTCTTATTTGCATCCGGTGATAATTGCCGTGATGGATTTTCTATTTCTACCAGACTATCAGTTTTAGTTTCATCCATATTGAATAAAATAGTTATATTGTTTTATACTAATATGTATATTTTTTTGTTAAAGTCTGGTAATTCCAAATGTAGTTAATTGATTTGCTGCGGCACCGGCGATATCTATTTGAGCACCCGATTGTGAGAAAATTCTAAATTTGAGAACATCATTAGCATTTAAATTTAAATCACCACTTAAACTCATACTAAAATTAGCTATTGTTTGCGTCTGGTCGTTATTTGTTAAATTGGATTGTTTATAATGTTCTAACCCACCATCCCCAGTTACATCAATCCAGCATGTTATTTGATAAAATGCCTTTGCCAATGGAGTTGATGATTCAGTTCCGGATACTTGAGCCATAACACGATATAACCCATTTGTGGGTATTGTTATAGTGCCTGCATCTAAATCATATCCGACTCCAAGACCAGCCCACCCAACATTATGTTTGACTGATTGGTAATTCGACACATCAGATATTCCTGTTAACCCCGTTGCGGCAACTGTTTTTCTCAACAAAATACTAATCGCTGAACCACCACCACCACCTGCGGCGCCCCATGATAACTTCCCGAAACCATTATTTATCATTGCTTGCCCAGCACCACCTAATGTATCTGGGAGTGTCCAAATATAATCGGAGGCTAATGTATTAGGTGCCGTAAATCCAACATAATTACCCCCAACACCTTCAAAATGTAATTCGCTTTTTACATTACCTGTAGGTTTTATTTTTGTATTAGGTCCTCTGAGCCATACTGACGTTGGGTGATCTAGTATAATTCTTGATGTATTTGCCACCAAAGAACCATTATCGGCACCTGTCGAATCTTGAAAATTTATTTGTTTCCCGAGTGAACCAGGAGCTGTTTCATTTTTTAGTAATATTTGTGGTTGAACGTCAGATCTACATTCTAATTGATACGCTCTTAATTTATTAAAAAGGTTAGACATTTAATATTTATTATATAATAATTTTTCTTTATCTTTATATACATATCTTATAAAAAAAATGTCTCTTCTCAACAACCTTCGCGTACTTAAAGATGTTAGAATCGGTGGAAATCTGGATGTGGCGGGTGAAACCACCTATTCCGTTACTTCTATCTCAACCGAAAACTTAAACATCAAAGATCGTCACATCTTTCTTAACAAGGATCACACCGAATCCGATGGATTGGCTGATGGAGGTTATGTAGTCAATACTAAAGCATATAAAACACAAACTATTTATGATAGCGACGCAAATGGTGATTACTCATTTAACGGACAAATTGCATATGTTGATATCTTAGCAGACACAGTTACAGATGAAACCGCAGTAGTAGCGGCTGCTAATGAATTGGAAAAATCACACACAAACACTGGTGCTACAACAGATGCAACCAGCGACTTTGATTCGAATAATGAAGAAGTCGATATTTCCGCAACTACTACACTTGATGGTTACATTACCGATGGTGATTACACTGGATGGCAATTGACTATTTCTGCATCAGGACCAACCGGCGTATACAGTGTAACAGGACACACCGGCGGTGTTTTGACTATCTCCCCAGTTATAGCATCTAATTTGGATGCGAACTCAGTTATCACCCTTTCCGCTGGAACTGTTGGTTCTTCTACTGTGTACATTTCGGGAGCAACTGGTGTCCAAGAAGGAACTAGCGCATATGTAGGATGGTCATTGGTTATGACCGACGGTACAGCTGGTCCTTATGCTGAAGGTGTTGATCATATTACATACCCAATTACAGCACATGATACTAAATCAATTACTCTCGCATCACCTTTGCGTGAGAGTTTTGATGCTACATCGGCATTTAAACTCACTCGTTTTGCCATTTCTGATTTTGTCCAAATTAGTGGTTCAAGGGAACATGTGAATGATGGTGTTTTCTCTGTTGAAGCATGGAATTCTACCACCACCCCAGCCGAATTAACTGTTAAGGCACAAACAACCCCTACACACCCAGCAGTTCCATCAGTTACCGACATTAGTGATTTGGCTGACTTTGTTCAGTATGAATTAAAGGACGACGACCAATTGCAAGCACAACCTGAAGGTGAAACACCTGCACTAAGTGGAAATGCCAGAGTAACTCACATTCGCCTTTCCCTATTCAGACATGATGCCAGTGGATCAATTATCCATTCATGGGGTGATGACGAACCTGAGCTTATTACCAACCAAACAACTCTTGCCACCGAAAAACCAAACACATGCATTGTTGTTGGTTTTGATAATTTCGCAGCAGAACTTCCATATGGGCATCCACCTCTTGATCTTTCTGTCTCTGGAACCACTACTCTTGATCTTTCTGTGGTTGAGGCTAAAAACCTAGCAGAAACTTACATCGTTGAAGTTAATGACACCGGAAATGGTGACACCGATGATATGAAAATTGTAATGCCTGATACTGCTGATGTACCCGAAAATACAAAAATTAGAATTGTGATAAAGAAAACAGGACCCACTAGCAACACTTTAACAATTCACCCAACCACTGGATCGGGTGATCAATTTGATGATGGTGAAACACCTCAGGATCAAATTGATCTGCTTGAAAATGCAGACAAGGTTGATCTTTCGTCTTCTAGCTGCGATAGTATTGTATCTACCTGGTACATGGGTTAGAGATCCTAATACAAATTTTCTAAAAAAATATATTCATTTCTTTCCTTTTTTTTGGGTTTTTTTTGTTTTTTTATATATAATTCGTATACAATAATCAAAATGACATCAACGGTTGAAGGATTAGGACCAGAAAATCTACCATTTCCTGCACACGAACATAGATGTTGTCGTATCCACAATGGTAATTTAATTATAGAATATCCGGGTGACATAATTATAAATCCAATAGATGGTATAATTAAATTAGATGGCGGTGTTTGTTATAATTATCATTTATTAAAAGATGAAGATCTTCAAAAAAATAATTTAATTACCATATCACCACCAACTATAAGCACATCTAATACTGTAACATTTGACGGGACTAATTTGGGATTAAATCCCACAAATGATTATTATAATAATGATTATAAAATTAAAATAATTGGAGGAACTGGTTTAGGACCAACAATTTATTCTATTTCGGACTACACATATTATGATGAAACTAAAATAGAATTTGAGGTTTCGTCCGATTGGATAGTGCCTCCAGATAATACATCAATTTTTGAAATATTCGATTCTACATTTTATTTAGAAAAAGAACATTATTATGGTGAGATTGAAACCGAACATATAAAAACTGTATTTTTACCTAATTCAGAGGACTGCGAGGGCAGAACATTTATCTTATCATATGGAATAAATAGACCAACAGACAAATGGTTATATATATCACCTACACAAGGAACCAACGATACAATTGATACAACTCATACATATGCTAGTCAATCATTGTTTTTAGATACACCTAATCAAAGAATATCATTAAATAGCAGTGGTGTTGATAACTGGGTTATAGTTTAGTTTTTGTAGTTTTTGTAGTTTTTGTAGTTTTATATGTCGTTGATGAAAAATTGAAAGTTATTTTTTTTTATATAATTTTTTATATATAGATATATAAATGAGTCTATTTAATAAGTTAAGAACTTTAAAGAACGCCGTCGTCGGTCGAAACTTTCGTACTGGTGATACAGTGGCGATGTAACTTCTCTAGCAACAGAACATCTTCAGGTAAGAGATCGAGTACCTTATCTAAATGACGGGTATGACCAAACACTCGAGCAATCTGGTGGTATTGTAGTTAATACGAAGGCTTTTGATTGGAGTGGCGATGATTTTAGCATTACAGGTATTAGTAATGGTGTTGTTAGTGTTGTCAGTACATTAGGTGGTACATTAGGTGGTAATAGCGGGTGGAATCAATTAGGTGGTGCTGGGACTGGGGATATTGATGGCGAAGCGGCGGGTGATCAGTCGGGTTATTCGGTTTCAACGAATGATGCGGGTAATCGAGTCGCAATTGGGTCTTATCTCAATGGTGGTGTTTATTCTGAAGAAGGTCGTGTTAGAATTTATGAATATGATGATGGTGTTGGTAGTTGGACTCAATTAGGTGGGGATATTAATGGCGAAACGGGTGGTGAGTCGGGTTATTCGGTTTCAATGGATGCTACAGGTAATCGAGTCGCAATTGGGGCTCCTCGTAATAGTGGTGTTTATTCTGAAGAAGGTCGTGTTAGAATTTATGAATATGATGGTGCTGGTAGTTGGACTCGGTAAGGCTTTTAATATGCCTAATTTATCTGACGTATTTCAACGTAAGGATAAAGGATATAAACGCAATATTCATTACAAAACTTTTGTATGTAGTAAAATGTCCAATGGTCATTTACTAACGAATGGAAAACAATTATTTATCACATATAAAGGTATGTTAAAAATTTTGTTTAGTGGTCGTTCTGACACAGCAGATAAATTCGTTGATTGGGCAACGTCTACATTATTTACAGTCCAAATGGGCACACGGGAGCAAAAAGAAACTCTTGGTTCAAAGTTATTGGGTGTTCCTGGCGAGTCTCTTAGGTCGGTTTTATCAAAATCGTCGTGTTCGGTTCCATGCATATATATGTTTTCATTGGGGGTAGTTAAAGATTTGCGAAAAATAATGAATATACCGGAAAGTATGTCGGATGACCAAATAATTATAAAATATGGGCTTACCAAAGATTTACACCGACGAACAAGTGAACATATGGCAGAATATGAAAAAATACCAGGTGTTAAAATTAATTGCATGTGTTATTCATTTATTGATACTAAATATCTATCACAAGCTGAGAATGATATGAAAGGTTTCTTTGAGAATTATGAGCAAAAATTCGATTACAAAAATTACAACGAACTTATTTCTATCAAACCAAATAGAATAAAATATATTCAACGATATTTTGATGGGGTCCGCAAAGAATACAGCGGTTCTATAGCAGAATTAAATAATAAAGTAGATGTACTTAAACAAAAAATATCAGAACAAAAAAAGAGATAAATCATATGAGAGAAAGACATGAATTACTGTTGAATGCCGAACGACATAAAACATCAATGGCGGAGGAAATACTTAAAAGAAAAGAACTTGAAATAAAATTATTGCAGTTACATAAGTGAATAAATATGTTATTATTTTTCAAACTAAGATCTTATTCCCGAATTAACCATTTTTTTTTCATATTGGGATATTTGATTTAAAAAATTTACATTAGGCGACACGCATGGTCTATATACCTTTATCAAATCTATAATATCTTCTAACACACATTCATCTATTTGATGGCGACGTTTTCGTTCTTTGTGTATCTTATATAAAATATAAAAAGCAACTATAGCTGGAGATCTATTAATTCCTCTTCTGCAGTGAATTAAAATATTATGCCCTTGATGCACATGTAATTCTATGTATTTTACGATAGTATTAAAATGTTTTTTTAAATTTGTATGAGGTGTCTCGAGTATTTGTATATACTTATGAGCAACCCCAATTTCGGCATATTTATTTAATATATGTACTGGCTTAGGAACAACGCCTACATGCAAAATAGCTTTAATGTTGTTAGTTAGCAAACTTTCCGTATTGATTGATTGTAGATAATTACTAACATATAGCTTATCGTGTATATATGATACGCAATTGGACATTTATCTTTAAAAAAACATGTATATATTATAACATTTTTTTTTGATTTAATATTTAATCTCTCGGGAATTCAAGTGTCGGGAATGGCTTATGCACATAACCAGATGGATATTCACGGATAGGTGCAGAACTACGACGCCTCCGATAGCAGATTTCACAAGATACGCTATGATGACGACGCTGCGGGTCGTTTACATTAAGTTGTCGCATTTGTGTACAAGTTAGTTTTTTCTCAATTGTCAGTTCTTCCATAGACTGAATAACTTCTTCTACCATAGTATCAGACATTGTTTTTTGTATATATTTTTAACACATATGATATTCATTTTTTTTAAAAAAAATATTTATTAATAAATACTATTATGTTATATAATTTTAAATAACGTGGTTTATCTAAATTTGGCAACATCTTTGCCATATGACCATCCTTTCGTTATACCTTCTTGAACGGTTTTGTCCAGTTCGTTAAGTTCTTTTAGCCATGTATTACCACCTTTAAATATATCGGAATCACCATTGTCTTTTAACAAATCTTTGAGCTTTTGTTTGTACTCAGCTAATGTTTTATCTCTTTTTTTGCACGCACTTTCAATCATGTCTCTGTATGATAACTTAATTAAATAATCATATGAAGTGCAATCCTCATTATTTATTATTAAAGATTTCAATTGCTCAACTTCTACATATTTAGGATTGTTCAACATTGATGAGTTGAATGTATCATAATTATTCTTACTTAATATTTGATTAACTGTGTCAATCTTAGTTTTTGGTGTTATATTATACTTCTGATGCGTATGTGTGAAACGTATAATATTTTCTAAGTATTGTATCATTAATTTTGTAAGTATGATACTTCTATCAATACGCTGCCCATATAATTTTTTTCGTGCTGGAAACCATGTATTCATTATAGATTCATATTTTTTGAATTCCAGCACAGAACCATCGGCGCCAATCATATTTAAATTATGTTCTAGCAATGTTCGCAAATTCATTAAATCTTCAACACAATCGAAAGTTTCGTTACCATATTTTTCATTAATTTCGTCCCAACCGGTTTCGGTCAAATAGAACGTTATATCAACACCATCATCATTTGTGTTATCATCTGGTTTACATCTAAAGTATGGTTTATTGCATAATTGTCTGTCATTGCCAGATGAATAATCACCAATAAATGAAGAACTATACTTACCTAATGGCAATTCGGTTATGTGAATAGCGTTTTTAACTTTATCATATACGTATTTACCAACTGAATATTGTTTTCCGTCGTGTGTTCGGATTTCACCAATATTATCCTTTAGCCAAATCTTCATAGGTTTAGCTTTTTTAATTTTTCCAAGAATCATGTTTTTTGTATTCTTCACAACATCATCCCAATCACGAGCCCATATTTTAATTTTCCAACCAGTTGCTGGTAATTCCATATGTTCTAATATTGATAACGGAACTATCGGAACGTAATATTTTGGTTCGCATCTTACACCATCATCAAATGCATATTCTAACAAAAAGTCATCTTCTCTGGGAAACATACCATAGCATAATCGCATGTTTAGGTGTGTGAATGTATAGCGAGGATTTGCAGCATTTTTCCCACCCATTGATCGGGTTCCAAACTGTCCGTCTGGTCTCAAAAATGGTAAATTCCTAGCACCTGGGAATTCCTGTGCCATTTTAGTAACTGTTCCAGCCAGTGATGTTTCGCCGTGATGGTAATGTGTAGTTTTACTTGTTTCATTGACAAATGCATTAACTTTCATTTCTGTATTTCGGGTAGAGAAAACATTTCTTGCTGTAAATATTACTTTTCGTCTGGACGGAACAGAACCATCCATAACATGTGGAAGTTTTCGGGTTATATTATCTCTCTGATACGCTTTTAAATCTCGATCTAACATATCCGAAATATTAATGAATTTATCAACTATTTCATCAGTAGACACAGGTGTTGCTAGTGTTTTTTTTCTAGGCGCACTGCTAACACCGAAATATACTTCTAATTTCGATTGTGCATCTTCATCGAGTCGATATATGCATAAATGTTTTTCAAAATCAGTAAACATTGATGGGATTTCTAATTTTTTGTGAGATCCTAAACCCTTGTAATACTTAATCGTATAATCTCTAAGAGCTTGGTCTTCAGTGCTATAATTAGACTTAATCCACGTTTGATAAGTCATTAATGAACAAAACTCCTCTACATATTTTTTTTTATTTTTTGGATATGCCCTTACAATAGGTGTGTTAAATCGAGTGATATAATATCTGGTTGCTAATGCCGGCCAGAACAATATAAAGAAGTTTATCAACAGTCCAAATATATTACCCTTCCCATCATCGTCCTGGTCAACAGCAGCAGTTATTTTACCATATCGTAAAGTTTTAAATTCAGCATCACCCTTTTCATTCATTTCATAAGACTTCTCAAAATCTAAACCTAATACTTTCACAAGACTTGCAAATCGTTCATTCTTCTGTAACTTGACATTACGTAAAATTATTGATTCATTGGTTTTCTTGTCTTCATAAATAGTAACTTCTTTTCTTGCATTCATTGGAACACCTTGAATACTGAACGTCCCATAATAGTCATATGATAGTTTTGTCTTTGTGTGTGTTATACCTTCGTGCACAGTTCCCATTGCCGAATCGCCCTCACAAATTATTAAAGTACACTTAGATGATTTTGCTTTAGTTCCTGCGAATTTAGCATCGCTACATTTAGGTACATTAATGGCACCTCGGACAACTCTGGATTTTTTCTTATCTCTAAATTTAGACATAACATTATCCATGATATGTTCTTCGAGTAATTTCCAAAGACTATCTAAATCACGATTGGTAAATTTATATTTTTGAAATTTTTCAATAGGGTCATCCAATGCATCTTTGATTTGACTTGTGAATTCAGGCTTAACTACTGAACATTTGACAAATATGAACAATGCGTTAATTATAAAGTTTTGATTAAATTTAATCTTTGCCTTGTTTAATAATTTGGTTGTTCGTGTTTTAAGACCATTTACAATTAAATTTTGTATATGCTTAATATGACTTCCGCCATTGTAAACATTAATTCCATTAATCAAAGACGTATGTCTAAATTTACCATCAGATACACCAACGCATATTTCCCATGCTAATTTTTTACTATCCGGGGCAATAAATGTATGCCAAATTTTTTCAGCAGGATACATACTTGCGAAATTTTTAAACACACTTTTATATAGAGTTGGTAATTTGATTAATTTATCATTATAATAGACGTCCGCAGTTGTGAACGCACGTGCCTGATATGCACGCATAATAACCAAATTTTGCAACTGTTCACCAATGGATTGTGTGTATTTTGTATACCCAAACACTTTATATGATGGTAGAAATTCTATTTCTGTAAAACTCTTATTTTCATTCGATTTTAATTTTCTTATAATTGGTTCTTCTATTTTCAATAACCTATTTTTAAATGTTTGGGAATAGTGTTTTTTTCGTTTTATATCAACAGTTGTAACTACTAACCAGTCAGAAAATGCATTTGTTAATTTCAGACCTGCGCCATTTGTACCTCCTGTTATACGCTCGTTGTCATCATCATCATCTAAGTTATCACCGCTTAAAAACTCCGATGCTATCATCTGAACAGCATACATTTCAACACCAGCGAGACTAGTTGTTTTATATACACCAATACTTGGTCCACTATTGCGAACTGTTATCGCACCTGTTTTTAAATCAAACTTAATGCGAATTTCATTAACCTTTTTGGGGTAATTAACCCATTGGTCAACAGCATTCACAATAACTTCATCTAATATCTTATACCATGCAGGTGTATATTTAATCTTTCTTAATCCAACAGATTTTAAATCGTTCGACAAGCAATATAATTCTATTGTTTGGTTTTTTTTCGATCCAACCCACATAGATTTGCGTTTAGCATGTTCTAATTGAGATATCTGTTTTACTTTTCGTTGCGACTTACTTTGTCGTATTTAATATATACATAATTTAATTTTCATATTTAATTTT
>JAAHTH010003069.1_pt1 | contig 11890 bp, 10 predicted proteins | sample 6116091 | NCBI WGS metagenome assembly JAAHTH01 (sample SAMN13939990, study PRJNA603662) | sponge metagenome | isolation source: marine sponge | host: Mycale hentscheli | place: New Zealand | collected 2006
AGAGGATAGCTGCTATGCGCCCTTTATGCCACCCACAACATTTAGGCATATCTCGGTTGGCGGGACCTGTTCATAAATGAAACTGTCAAAAATTTAGGCAACCCGTACCTGTAACCTGTTAGACAATCCCGATCTTCCTCGATTTCGTGCCCGCCTCCCGTTAGACTATACCTAAGGGCACGGAGCAGTTAGGGGAAAATTAAATATGGATTTAAAGCGCAATATATTCGGTCGCACTTGTACAACCATGCTCGTACGCAACACACCAATGCGTAACACGCATGAAAACTCCAAACTACGGGGTATCAGCCAACTCTTCCTAGGCGTAACCCTTCTGCTCATCATACCCTTATTCATACCAAGCCCCACCTCGGCTGCCATGAGCGAAATCCAAGAACGATTCAAAATCGAGCGCATCAAAGGCAAAAACGCCTGGTTCAATACCACCGGCAACTTCTCCAAGCGTAAACTGAAAAAAGGCAAAATCCTTACCATCGGTGACACAATCTTCACTACCGCTAAAACTATCGTACGCATTTCTCTACCCGACGGCTCCATGATTAAAGTCGGTGCCAACACAACTTTTAAAATCACAGAAGTAGAGGGCTCCTCTAATTTCTGGCAGTGGACCTTCCAACTCCTAAACGGCACCGTACGTGCCCTCATAAAAAGAGCAACCTCAAATCTAGACAACAAACCTAAAGTGCGTATTAAAACCCCTGCCGGAACCGCCGGCGTACGCGGCACGGACTACACTATCAACTACTCCGCCGACAAACAAGAAGTCAACGTGCGGGTAAACGAGGGCTCCGTCTGGCTCGCGCCACCGGAAGCACGAAGCTTCAATAAAAAAAATGTAGGTACCGAACTCCTTATCAAAGGCTACTGCTCAAAAGCTAAAGTAGGCCAAGCAGCTGAACCTGCAAAATCATGTTCGAAAGACAGTATTCCTGGCGCAAAGGATAGCGGCGTCTACGACGGCAAAATGAAAACCGGACCGTCTCGCCTACCGAAATTGAAACTCAAGGTTAACAACCACAGTGGCAAAGCTCTAGCGATCCAAAAAACAATCTCTGCCGAAAGTGGCAACTCAGACGGCAAAAGCACCCAAGGCAGAAACGAAGGCGGTATCGGTAAGGTAACCGAATACGATCCAAACAAGCCCAAGAAGAACAGCAAGAAGGACAGAAGAGTAACTATCAAAACACTTTCGGCTGTCCTTTTAAAGGCCATTAAACTTGGTGACAAATCGAGCGCCGTTGGCGCCATCGATCTAGGTGCTGATGTGAACGTGCAAGATAGCCATGGCAACACCCCACTTATGTACGCCGCCATGAAAGGACGTGACGTCCTCATACTAGCACTCATTCGTGCAGGCGCTTCCATTGATATGCAAAATCGAAAAGGTTATACCGCGCTCATGTTCGCGGCTAAATCCGGCTCCATCAATACCGTCACCACTCTCAAACTTGGCAACCCCAATATCCAACTCGTCAACAAATTTGATGAAACCGCCCAAGACATTACACACAAACGCAAAGGGAAAACAGGAAAACTAATCTATAATGAGCTTTATCGGTGGCGCAATAGCCCATAAATAGCTATTCCTCAAATGGAAGGACATTTAGTTCATGGGCAATCATAGAAAGCACGACGACAACAACAACGACGATGACCAAGGCGGCAATAAACCCTTTTTCACCAAACAAGAAGCTGAAAACTTCGCGCGTGAACTCTTCCAAGACGGACACCTCGAAGAAGTCGTCCACCTCTGTAAATCCACTCTCGAAGTTTATCCCAAAGCCTTTGAACTTTGGAAAATTTTCGGCGCCGCCCTCGGTGGCCTCAGCCGCGCCAAAGAAGCTCGCCGCGCCTTCCTCGCCGCCCTGGAAATCGTACCTAGCGACGGAACTGCCGTCGCCAACTACATCACTTCCTGCTTCCACGACGATGACGTCAGCAGCGCCTGCGAAGCCATCGAACTCTACTTCGACGAACTCGACAGCGAATCACAAAGCATCGTCCTTGCCACCCTCGGCGAATCCATCCAATCCGGATTCGTCGAAGAAAGCCAACTTCCTCCAGTAATCCTAGACCTCTTTACCGAAAATAGCGACATACTCAACGAACTCTACATTCACCCCAGAGAAATCGACGAAGAATATATCTTCGAAGACGACAAACGAGACACTATCCTCAAAGCCATCGATGAAATCACCGAAGCCCTAGGCTCTGCCCGTGAAGGAGTCGAACAAAACCAATTCACTCTCCGTGACGCCGAGTCTGCCTTCGCCTACGTAGAAGAAAAATTCGTCGAAATCACAATAATTCTCGATTCAGCCGTCCCCGAAGACGCTAGCGATAATAATGAAAACAGCCTAAAGTGAATCGAGCATACTAAAGTGAATCGAGCATAATTTGAGGGGTTAAGATTTGCGGTAAAATCCTAGGTTTTTCACTCCCCGGTTTATAAACCAGATAAAGGGGTACGCCTAAGCGGCCATGGCGACTCAACGCTTTTGTGATTTCTGGATCGCGATTTGTCCAATCCCCAATTAAACCAACCACTTTACCATCTTCAAAAACCGCACGGACTTCTGAAGAAGCAAAGGCAATCCTCTCGTTCACTTTACAAGTAATACACCAGGCAGCAGTGAAATTAACAAATACCGTCTTCCCTGCATCAAGCTGCTTTTTAATCTCTGTTTCTGAATACGTGCCCCAAGGAATAAGGTCTGTCGCAAAGGAATGTTCCTTTTTACCCAATGTATGTTTTTGCACATCGCTAACACCACTAATGGCAAAAACAAAACTCAATAAAATTAAAGCCGTCGTGATCGGCAGTGAAAAACTTGTCGGAATTTTATGATTGAGCCAAATGGCAAACACAAGCAAAGCCATGGCGCTCAGTTGAATAACAACCCCATCCGCACCCGCTTGTTGCGCTAATACCCAAATTAACCAGATACAAGTGCCAAGCATTGGAAACCCTAGGGCCTCTCTAAAAGTCTGCATCCAAGCACCTGGCTTCGGCATCCATTTCACAAACTGAGGTACATGGCTGAGCAGAACATACGGAAGCGCCAACCCAACTCCTAAGAAAAGGAAAATTAACAACGTGTAACCCGTGGGAAGAGTGAGCGAAGCACCAATTGCTGTCCCCATAAATGGAGCCGAACAAGGCGTGGCGACAACGACAACTAAAATTCCCGTAAAGAAAGAGGAAAGTTTTGAATCACCCTCTGTCAGCCTCTGACCAATACCCATAAACGAACCCATGAATTCAAAGAAGCCAAAAAAATTGAGCGCCATCGAGAATAAAAGCAAGATGAGGAAGGCGAGAAAAGACGAGGATTGTAAGTGAAAACCCCAGCCTAGTTGCGTACCCGCCGCACGCAGCAGAATTAATGCCAACCCAAGGACTACAAAGGAACTAAGCACTCCACCCCCGTAGAGAAGCCCGTGCAGCCTTGCCTTCGCTGTCCCAGCGTGCTTTATAAAGCCCAAAGCTTTAATTGCAAGCACAGGAAACACACAAGGCATAAGGTTTAAGAGAAGCCCACCTAGTAGGGCAAAGAGTAAGGCCTTAAAAGCATTCACGCCTTCTGAAAGAGCACCTACGCCTGCTGGAGCACCCACACTTTCCGGCTGCGGGGCGCCAAGAGAGCCTTGGCCGTGGCTAGAAGCAGAGCCAGAATGAAAACCGCGTACACCTATAATAGTCTCCATCCCTCCACTAGCGACTCCCGTATTTATGATCGCACCCCTAGGAACTGTAATCCTTTTTTGAGATACCTGTAGTTGAGTATCAATTTCATAGGCGACAGTTGTTGTAACGGAGCCGACGACTAGTGCCCCCTTTAAACGCGGCGGTGGCCTCTCACTAGCAGTCGTATTGCGACTCATATAAATCTGCAGCATCGACTGACTAGCTATAAAACGCGGGCTATGGTTATGCTGCAACAGAAGATCGGCTTCTGGGAAAAAATCAACTGTCTTTATGGAATCATCGAGGATAGACCGCGAAATATTTAAAACTAGCCAACGAGGGTCAGCGATCGCATGCACTTTTTGATCCGCGAGCATTTGATCCGTAAGCGCTCGTGGAATACGAGATTCAAAATATTCGATTGTCTTAGCTGATTTTTCATCCACCTTTGCTTTGCCGCCAATGGGAACTGTAATGCGAAAGGCGCCCTTCTCAGGTATGCAGGTTTCTTTACAAACCAACCAGTCCACGTCAGCTTCAATTCTAAGAGAACGCCCTGCTTTAGAAGAACTCTCTGCTGCACGAAATTGAGAATGATCTACAGTGAACAGAATAGCTACGCTTTCATGATAGCCAAAATTCGTCAGTGGACCGTAGGGAATACGCTCTGGATAAGGCCAGTTCGTCTGCTTAATTCGCACTCCTTCTGGTAAGCGCCAGCGAACATTTGTCGGAATACCGGAATCTCCTGGATTTTTCCAGTAGAGGTGCCAGTCGTCAACAATATCAAAATAGATCGCTAAACGATGCTGCTTTCCTGGAGACCATACATTGTCGGCCGTAATGAACTGAGCCGCGACATGCGAAGTGCGAACGACCGGACCTTCTAAGGCATTTGCCAAAGGTGCGGATAGAAAAAAAAATAAAAAAATCGTAATAATAAAGGAAAACACTAAATTTTAAGCTGTTTTTTTTCGTAAGGGCCCTGAGTCTGCTGTTATCCCTATGTTGGTTTCCATCTGAATCTCTTTTGCTTGCTGGATGTCAGATCCTGGAGCTCCTTCTTTCTCTTGAGTGGTGCCAAAAGTGGCGTTGCGTTCAAAGTCAGCTGGGTTTGTAGCAACAGACATCGCAGTATCAAAATCCAGTATACCAGCCATATACAGATCATTCAAATGCTGATCGAACGTCTGTGAGCCAAGGCCCTCTCTCCCTTGCTCAATAAACGTGTTCATCTCTCCTGTCTTGATTGGATCCGCAATACATTTTTGTATAGAAACATTGGAAACCATAATTTCCATGAGAACTATTTTTCCCGAAGTGTCTGACCTATTTACAATGCGTTGACTTATAGTCGACTTTAAATTGTCTGATAGGCGCAATCGCACCATATTCTGCTCTGCTGCAGGATACATGGCAACTAAGCGTCCGATGGTCTTGATTGCATCCGTCGTATGCACCGTCGAGAAAACTGTATGCCCTGTTTCAGCAGCCTTCAGTGCAATGTCCATTGTTTCCACATCACGCATCTCACCTACAAGAATTACATCAGGATCCTGACGAAGGGCTGACTTCATTGCTCGCGCAAAATCTAACGTGTCTGAGCCGATCTCTCTTTGTGAAATGCGCGACACCTTCGATTGATGCACAAACTCGACTGGATCTTCAATAGTTACGACATGAGCACCACGATAATGATTAACCTCATTGACCATAGCGGCAAGAGTGGAGCTCTTACCAGAGCCGGTAGCGCCAGTTACAAGAATCAGTCCGCGGGGGTAGAGAGCGATTTTTTTTAAAACCTGTGGAACATTCAATTCGTCCACAGTAGGAACGTGTAATCTAATTACCCGCAACACAGTCGACATAGTCTTTTGCTGACGATAGATATTAAAACGGAAGCGTGCTAGATTCTTTACCTCGAATGAGCCATCGAAGTCCTTCATCTGAGGGACCTTTTCTCTATCTGCAGGATCTTCAACCATCGACTGGCAAAAGAGGATCATATCTTCAGCAGAGAAAGGCTCCATTTGTAGTGGGGTAAGGCCTTCCTGCATACGGAATGCAGGTGGCTGCCCGGTGGCGAGGTGAATATCACTTGCCCCATGCTGAACCGCTGTTTGGAGAACCTGGAGTATGGTCTGCTCATTAATTGCCAACGTAGTTTACCCCTACACCATCACTCGGATACTAAAGATTATCTAATATAGGCAAGATCGTCCACACGAACGCGAATGTCCAGTTTATGTTCGTCATCCTTCACTTGAATTCCACTTGGTTTTTCTGGAAGCTCGACATTATTCGGCTTCTCCACTGTGGCTGGCGCTCTCTTTTCCTCTTTGAGCGTATCACTGTCTTCTGCATCAAAACCAAATACGCGAGAGAGGATCGATGATACAAGGTCGTCGTCTATCGCTATAGTATCTATCTCAATCTCTGCATCATTTATTACTACAACATCCGCAGTGTTTATTGCTTCAACGTTTTCCTCAACGTTTGGAGCAAGGAAGAATGACTCCTCCTCCGCGACCATTACATCTAACCCGTAAGGAAGCACTGGAATCCCTAAGCCAGACATGGACATAGACATAAGGCCAAGCTCCTCGCGAAGCAAGTCATCCCCCTCTGCCTCTAGCATATTCTCTATTTCTGTTTCTTTCTCAGCAAGCAGCTCTGCTTCTTTCTCTGCAGCGGTGAGCTCTTCTTCGTCCGTCAGCTCCATTTCATCGCTACCTTCGTATCCCAGTATACGGGAAGCAGTGGAGTAGTCAGTGCCAGTATCAAATTCGTTGTGATCCCAAGAGCCTCCTGCTTGCGCCAGTGTAATTCCTGGTTCAAATTGGCTAATACCTGAAAAATTAAGCTTACCCGTATCAATTTTATTAGCGAGCATGGAAATTCGCCTTGCAGCCATGCCTTGCATATTACGAGCACGAGTTGCGGTAATCTCCGCTTTCAACTGCTCTGGCTTAGCCAGTTTAGTCGCTGCTCTAGCATTGTCATCGATTGTAGCACTATTGATTGTGGCATCATCAATTGTAACGTCAGCATCAGCGAAGTTCACGACTGAATCATGTCGATCTAGGCCACCAAGTCTTGGATCACCCATGGACGCTATATCATCGGTTGCTGATGGCGTGTTCATAGCTGCCAGTTGATTTAAGCCTTCGTTCTTGTAATCGATCGCCTCAGGCGCTGAATGCTGTTCATGTATATAGAAATCGTCGCCTGAAAAATAAAAATCCATCGTTGGATTATCGGTGGGCATGTGCGCATCGTTTGAGCCATCGGTAGACTCCTTTGCTGAAGAATTATTGGAAGCGGTGGCGGTGGTCGTCGAGAATACCATCCCACTACTATCAAATGGATGAGAGTTGGCGCTCGAGGTCGGCGGGATCCACATATCATTTACTGATACGGCTTGGGTTGCTGTCTTCCCCGGATGACCCGAGGAGGTTGTTCCATTGATTCGAACCTCCATCTCATTTCTATTACGAATCGCTCTGGCTAACATGGCTTGATGATGAATACGAACTGTGCCTAGAGCCTTAATCATCTGCTGGGTTTGCTTCGAATTTTGTCCAAATTCTCCTAGCGCTGATTTCGTAATAGTGATTTTACCTTGCGTGTCGGCAAGGAAGCCTTGCTTCTCAGCAACCTGTGCGGCAGCGACCCTCGCTTGCGAAGTTCCCGCCAGCGGCCCACTTATTGCGTGGTTCAAGGACTGAATCTCTTCCTTTAACTTCGCCTCTTTACCCTGCAAACTTTGCAGGTACGTGGTTTGCTTGTTGCTTGTGCCTGCGGCTGCCTGAATAGCATTCCTCATCGCCTCTAAATCCTTCCTAAGATTACCTAGGATTGTTTTTTCCAGCTCAGCCTGCTTTCCGTACATGCTGCGTATGAATTGGTAGGACCTCGTCTGGCTACCGAACCCACTAAATAGGCTGTCATTAAGGTCGTTGATATAACAAGTGCCTGCTTCCATGACGGCTTTGTAATTTTGTCTGGCTGCCTCGCGCTTCCGAATTAGTCTCGAACAAGACAGATGTGCATTTAACGATTTGGTGGCCGCGACATCAAACTGCTTGTTTACGGTACAAGGAGTGCGGCCGTTGAACCGCTCCGGCATACCCTGTGGTTCAACCCGGCACACATTCGCAGTATTTGCACGCGAACTTGTGGAGAATAGAATCGAGAAAATAGCGAGCAGGACAATAATACTACAAAGAGCGATAGTATTATGTAGGGGACGCGGGCCAACACTCTTTGCGAGAGGCTTTTTTTGCTTTGTGAGCCCCAATCTAGATCTTTTCAAATCAGTGTTTCTATTCAAACCAGTGCCCCGTCCTTCTTCCAATATTATCCTATCTACTCCATCAGATATCAAGTAAAAATACCTCAATATTAAAGTGTCAATAATTTTTAACACAATAATTTCAATAAATTACCTGTATACTCTCTTGATAGGCGTGAAAATTTGCAAATAAGTCTAAAAGGAGTCAGGGTCTATCTCTCAAATAAGCTGCCGATGCCTAAAATCGAACCTTCACCTTGATTATTTCCGCCTGCACTAGGGACATGCTCTAGGACACGATCGGGTAACGAGAGAATGGAAGACTTTGCAGCCAGACTTTTCCTCGTCCGCGAAGGGTTGCCAAAAAGAATCCTTCCCCGCTAAAGAACATTGACTTTAAGTTACCAGCTCGTTCGATGGAATATTCGATACCGTTGCTAAAAGCCACAATGCAACCTGTATCGACTCGCAGAGTGTCACCATCCAATTCCTTTTCGACGATGGTTCCACCGGCACTCACAAACGCCATTCCGTCCCCCCGAAGCTTTTGCAATATAAATCCCTCTCCACCAAACAAACCTGCGCCCAAACGACGGGTAAAAGCAATGCTAACTTCAGTTCCCAGTGCTGCGGCCAAAAATGAAGCCTTCTGACAGAGGATTTCTCCACCAACCTCGGCCATATTCACAGGAATGACTTTCCCTGGAAATGGTGCCGCGAAAGCTACACGTTGCTTGGTGGTGCCCGTGTTTGAAAAATGAGTCATAAAAATCGACTCACCGGTTAGCCCACGCTTTCCTACATTCAGTAGTGAGGCAAAGACTCCTTCATTTGGATTCGATCCGTCGCCCATCTTTGTGTCAAAATCGATACCCGGATCCATATAGTTCATTGCACCAGCTTTAGCGATTACTGTCTCTCTTGGATCAAGCTCAACTTCAACGAGCTGTATGTCATTGCCAAATATTTGATAGTTAACTTCGTGACATTCCATCTTTGCTCTCCTTCTCGGGGGTCGATACTCAAAAGCTCACTCTATGGTAAAATATTTCTGTGAATAAGAAAGCAGTAAATGAGTAAGAAAGCGACAAATTGCCTTCGATGCGAACATTTTTATCTTACTTGGCAACCCCCCTTGAGCCGGGGCTGCCGCGCGCTTGGTTTTCGTAGCGCTCGTATACCCTCAGAGGAAGTTGTGAGAGTTGCCGGTACGGAATGCCCAAGCTTTCAAGAAAAGAAGAAACGCTGGATATTCAAGAATAAATAAATCGATATTGATTTAGTCATTAACCAGATGGTGCAAAAGCAGCCCACTACAACACTCAAAGTCAAAATTCAGACACAAAAAAACCTCATTTCGTCTCGCAGCGTGGTCCGGGATTATGTCCCCGACCTCATCCTCAAACCTCGGGTTCATTTTATTATTAAGGATTTGCATTGGTTAGAGAGCCTCTTTGTAACAAATTGTTTGCAAAGTTGAACTCTGGATTTGGGCCGCATGGATGAACATAAGCACCAAAGGAGTACAGAAATGAAAGAGAAATGTAACAAACCAGCAGCCAAGAGTGATTCAAAAAAAGTCGTGCGCTTGTCTCAAGAAACTGAGAAAAAAATGCAGTCAATGCTTGCGAAACTGAATAGTTCCAAAAGTGATTGTGGCAAAGTCGACCGAGATACTTTGATCTGTTTTTTTATTGGATGAAATGACAGCCGAGCAGTCATTGATTGAACTGGGGGCCAGCTTGAATGGTACAAAGCGCTAGCCTCAATTGTTCATTGGTGGGCGTTCATTCGGAATCAAAAAACGTTGATTCGAGTGTCTCAATAACATCCCTCTTTGTAATACCTGGGACAGAGAGGAGTTGTTTGATTGATTGGTCATCTGTTGAATTTTCAATTTCGTGGAGAACCGTCTTCAAATCCTGGGAAGATTGGGGGCCGAGAAGCAACCTGTCGTTTTCCTTGAGAACTTGGGTAAGTCTTAAAATATCATTTTTGTGCTTTTTTATACTGGCAGAGTCCACAGCTTTGTCACCTTTTTGTTTTCTCTCGGACAACTCTCTGAAGGCTCTGGCTTTTAGGCAAATTGTCACAAGCGGGCTTATGATAGAATATCCAAGGTCGCTTTTAATGCAGTTGTTTTTTATCAAGCCAAAGTACTCCTCGTCGAGGAGAATTGCTGACAACTTGTCGACCTCATTGCTTTCAACAATCGGAATGGTGTATTGCCCGTCATCGAGATTCAGTTGTTGTTCATTGCGAGCAAAGAGTTCAATTATTTCCGGGAACTTTTTATCAATTGGTTTCGAAAAGCGAAAATATTGCTTACCATGAATCGTCTCTTTTGACTGATACTGGCCCTTCTTGACGTATTCTAAAATACGATCATTGAGTTTGTCAGAAGAGTTCGTTAAAATCACGATATCAACATCTTTCGTTACTCTGAAGCTGATATCATTTTCTTTAAGAGTGATGTCGGCGGCAACTCCGCCGATGATCACATACTCATCTTCAATGTCTTTGAAATAATCTACAAAATGTTGCAGTCCATGAACTTTACTCATCTAGTTTCGCCTCCAGATTGTACGCCTTGAGCATTTGCGAGAGAGACAGTTGAACCCTTTCGTCCATGTGATCTCTTAATTCAAAGTATAACTCTATGGGGTTGAGACTTCCTTTAATTGAAAATAATTTGGGAGAGATTTTTCGGACTTCAATAAAGGTGGGTTTTTTTATGGCCTCACTCTTTCCGAAAGTCTGTTTTAAAAGATCATAGTCTTTTTGTGTTACAGCAAAAGTTCTTTGTTCTGACTCCGCAAGATCTGAATAGTGTTGCAATGCTGACTCGCCGGATAGAATATTCCCTTTTTTAATAATCGGCCACTTGACCTCAATTAACTTAGTTCCCGTTTTTACAGGTATGTGTTGCGTTGAAAGCCAGATGTCATTTTTAGGTTTAAAATTGAGTTGTCGATTGGGGCCAGAACCTTGCGCAGTTACCAACTCTCTTTTGATGAGTTGGTTAATAGCACGAGACAGAGTCATTTTAGAAAGATTGAAGTTTCGTTTTTCCAAAACAGTCAAAAGGTCATCAAGATTGAAGTCCTCAAGGTTCAATTGATTGCTCAAAACTCCTGCCAAAATTTTCAGTTCCAATGCAGCGATTGGTTTTGCTACAATCTCCTCATTAGTATTGGAAGTCTTTCGCATTTGGTTACGATTAATTTTCAGCCCTAAAAGGGGTGCATAGATAGACTGGTCTTTAAAGATGAAGGGAACATTATTCTTTATGAACAGGGCCCGATACCTTGGGTTAATTTTGTCTGCACTTATCAGCCACTGTATTGGTTCTTTTTTCTCGACCTGGTTCTGTACTTTTTGAAGAACATCAAATTCAAGGGAATTTTTGGGTTCAATGAGCCCGATCGCTATTTTGTTTGATTTGACCTTATGGTATTTCGCAGCCCTTCTAAGCCACAAAGGTAGATCGTCTCCGAAAGGTAAAATCTCTGGAGGTTGCCCAGAGAGAATCAGGGACTTTAGTAGAGAGATGTTTTTTTTAAAATCATAATTATTATCAATAATATCAAATATATAACAATTTGCAAAGTCTTATAACAAAAAAATGTTATAAGGGAATTCAAGATGGTATATAATTAATATTACTAAGTTATTTAGGTTTTTATCTAAGGGGGCCGTTAGAGAAACAGACTTTAAAAAGTGCCTTTAAAGTCGGGCCAATTTCTTTGTTTTCCATATTTACACTCCATGCGTTGGTTTGGCGCGGAGTCTACTTAAAATTCTTTAGTCTGGGAAGATGGTGTAGTTAGCACGCTTACGGTAGGAATTACCTTTTCGATGCCCGAAAATGAAAAAAGCCGCCCCAA
>JAAHTH010003070.1_pt1 | contig 11888 bp, 7 predicted proteins | sample 6116091 | NCBI WGS metagenome assembly JAAHTH01 (sample SAMN13939990, study PRJNA603662) | sponge metagenome | isolation source: marine sponge | host: Mycale hentscheli | place: New Zealand | collected 2006
TCTTGTTACAGGAGTTCTTGTTACAGGAGTTCTTGTTACAGGAGTTCTTGTTACAGGAGTTCTTGTTACACTTATTGTTCTATTTGTTTCACGCTGACGTTGAATTGCTCTTTCTCTACGAATTCTTATTACATCAGACTGTGAAAGTGCTGGTGGTTGAGACGGTGGAGTAGAATTTGTTATAATTGGTGGTGGTGGTGGTGGAGGAGGTAATGATACAGGTGGATGGTTTCTGTCTGCTTCAACAACAGATGGGGGCGATGGGGGTGATATTATTGGTCTTCTTCTTACTCTGTATATAATATTACTGTTCTCGTCCTCATCATCAATAAATTTATTAAGTTCACTAACCAATAAATCTCTATTTCGTGTCCTAATTATTGGATTACATGATAAACTAGATTTTAAATAGTATATTACAAATTTTTTCATACTTTTTACGATATCTAAACGCTGTCTCATTGATGCATAACTTGAAATATACGCATTGTTTAATTCAGTTCTATATTTTTCAACCATAGTGAAAATATATTCGTACATCTCATAATCACTAGCATCCTCATAATAATTATCTATAGCACTCTCTCTTAGAAGAGGCAAATATTTTAAACCAAATACATCTAAATCAAACCCACAATGAAAAATACGTGTTATAAACATAGGAATATGATATGTGGAATCAAATAACGCTATATATAAATTATATAAATTACATAATTCAAATTTACGATTCGTATGTGGATTTTTTGGGTGTTCTGGGCTGGCAAATAATCCTTGTCTATGTTTTAACGCATCATTCCAAATATTTATTATATCACTTAATTTGTAACTATATTTGGTTGAATTTTCTAATATTGTTACTTTTTGATTTTCTGGTAAATCATCTAATTTATGTACCATAAATAAGTCGGTTTCCCATTCATATTTTCTAGCCTTTTTCCACTTGTACCGTCTAACCAACTTTCGAAAACAATTCGATACTTTTTTTGCCTTTATATAATATTTTTCTAATAATTCTATGTTTCTTATCAATCCAACATCCGAATTTAAATAGATATAGTAAAAAGATTTCATATCATTGTCTAAATTCTCTATAGTATTTAGACATTGAAATGAAAAAAGTATATTTTTATCCTTTTTTTCTTTCTCCAATATTCTATTGATAAAATAAGTTATCAGTGGCATTATTATATTAGATAAATATTAAAATAAATAAAAATTTTATATTTTATTTTTATTTATATACTATTAAAATCCAGCATCATATTCATCATCTATTTGACCCAAATCCTTATCCTGAATATAATTTATATTATCAGTAATCTCAATATTTTGTTTTGAACACTGTGGTGTAGTTTCTACAATATTCAATTCATCATCAATTATCATTTTATCTTGCATTGCCTTAGTACCTAATGTATTCATTTTATTTACATCAAGCATTACTTGAAATGATGATGTACCAAAATTTCCCTGTTGTCCGCACATAATATTCGCAGATACACCTGTAACCGGGTCTAATTCTGCATGACGGGCAGCACGTAAGAACATCTCAGGAGTTTCTTCAAATGAAGCCTTAGCAATAGGCCCAATGTTATCATTGTTAATACCATGTCTAAATATAGATGTCATGGTTTCATTACATGTCATTCTATCACATAGTAGTTCTAAATGATGCGAATTAATATAAGCAGATGAATGTTCCATTGTCTCTTGAATTTCATTGTAAATAACTTGTCTAGCAGCCTCTATTCCTAGCACGCGATTTACTTCTTGAATATGATTACTGTATGTACGCGTTGAATCAATACCAGATGTTCCCAAAATATGAAGCAAATTTGTTCCAACTGTATCCAAAACCCATGAGTCTTCTACCTTGTATGAACCATCTACATATCTTAAACTATTTGTCATTTTTCTAATAATAATTTTTGGAATGTTAGAGATACCTCTGAGTTTCAAATTATCTAGCAAGTTATCCTGTACATTTTTCAACATATAAATTTCATCTGATTGGTCTAAACTACTCTTATTACTCTTAGTCAATGATTCTGTTAGTCTTATTCTGAAAATTAATTTAGATGCGTTCAAATCACTATAGATACAATTTACCTCTTTCTTAAAACTATTTTTAATCGCAAAATGTACATCGTCCATCGTAATATTTTTATCCAACATTGATTCTCTATCAAATACAAATCTCAATACAAATTTTGACATATTACTTTTTGCATTTTCTTCCCCTTCCAAATCAATATCATTACATTCGTTAATCATCTTTTGAAATTCCAAATACTCTTCTAAAAGTTGTTTGTCTTCATCGACAATAGTTTGATTGGGATTTGGTTCGAAATAAATACTTACATTTTGTGTAATATCTCTAAGACATGTAAATTCTAATCTATGTTTCAATTCCAATGCCTTTTCATGATTTGTTTCTTCGGTTTTCTGCATGAATATAGTCGTTGATGGTTGTTTTGGATTATCTGAAATTGACAAAATCTCCTCGATTCTAGGAACACCACGAGTTACATTACTCTTACTGGCTACACCAGCAAAATGAAATGTATTAAGTGTCATTTGTGTCGTTGGCTCACCTATACTCTGCGCAGCAATAACACCAACCATCTCACCTGGATTTACAATAGATTTCTTGTAAATATTAATGATTTTTTCTGTAAGAATTATTAACGCTTTTCTATTAAATCTGTGAAACATCAATACATTTTTTGGTGTAAGATAGTAGTAAAACAATACTCTGAACAATTTTGTTGGTTCCAAACGTGGTAAGGCCGACAATTGTTCTATACAATTGTTAATAATTTCATACATTTCCAATGGTGTAATATCTACCATTGATGATTTTTGAATGCCCAACTGTTCTTGCAAATTTGTCATTAGTCTTTTGAAATTCACTGGCATATGTACACTATTTTTGTTTGTATATTTGAAAACGTTTTCAACTAAAAGTTTTCTTGATTCTATCATTTTTCTAATAATTTTTTCTGTCTCTGTTTTTAGATTTTCCTTCTGCTTTTTCATTCTTGATAAAGCAGATTTTGTATAATTTGTTGTGTACATTTCATTTGTTGTATCATCCATAGGAACTTGAAAGTGTGCATAAATTTCTTCAATTGACATTTGTGCCAAATCAATCTGTTGCGATTCTATTTTTGTTGTTTCTACAGCATCTCCTCCATATTTGAATTGAATAATCTTATTTTTATTATTACGAACTGTCATATCATATGCAATCTTCAAATCTTCATTACCCTTGATAAGTCGCCTCTGAATATAACCTGTTGTACTGGTCTTTACTGCTGTATCAATAAGACCTGTACGACCACCCATAGCATGGAAATACAATTCTTCTGGAGTTAATCCTTGAATAAATGATGATTCAACAAAACCTCTAGCTTCTGGAGAATCATCATATTTATTATAACATGGTAGTGTTCTATCTTCATAACCATATGGAATTCTCTTACCATCAACATTTTGTTGACCTAAGCACGAAACCATCTGCGCGATATTCAGAATAGAACCTTTACTACCAGCATTAACCATAATTACAAATCTGTTATCTTTATCCAAACTTTTTCTTCCAATCTTACCAGCTTCTTCAGCTGCTTTATTCAAATAAATATTTACACGTGTCTCAAATTCTTCTTCATTTGATTTACCAGTCTTATTCTCAAAAGTACCCATATGCAATTCATCTATTAAATTTTTCACATCACGTTTTTTACCAGTAATTGCTGTATTAATTTTTTCATTTGTTGCTTTATCTGCCATCAAATCATTGATTCCTACACTATATGCAGTAAGTTTCATATATTCAGTAACAATTGCCTGTAAATCATCAATAAATTTTGTTGCTGCTTCATGTCCATAATCATTAAATATTGTATGAATTAGTCCTTTTGACCCACCACCCATAACCTTTTTAGTCATTTGACCACGCTTATATACACCATTTGCAATCTCAACTACATTATTTGATGTCTTCATATCTTCACTTTTCTCATACAATGAATTTTTAAATTTGCAAGACATATTTGGCAATATTTGTGATAATATTTCGAAATTTGTTACATCATCTTTTCCTTTAAATATTTCTGGATTAATTGTTTTTACAGACATCAATAAATTCATTGCTGTACGAGCTGAAAATTTAATACCCGGTCGGGAAAATCTAAATGCTCCTAGACATGAATCTTGAAAGATACCAATAATTGGAGAATTACTTGCTGGACTAATAATTTGACGTGGAACTGCCGCCAAATACCTTAACTCCGCCGCAGATTCTTCATCTTGTGGAGCGTGTAAGTTCATCTCATCACCATCAAAATCCGCATTGTAAGGTTTTGTATCAGCTACATTCATTCTAAATGTATTTCCCTTTTTCATAATGCGAACTATATGACACATCATAGACATTCTGTGGAGTGTAGGTTGCCTATTAAATAATACAGGGTCTCCATTTAACAAGTGTCTATGAAGAACATCCCCTTCATCTAAAATTATTGAAGTACGGTCAGTGTGCCTTAATGAACGATTATATCCATTTGCTTTTTCCAAAATATTTGCACCAGGATATTTATCCGGTCCATTAATAAGTAGTTTTTGCAAAAATCTTTTGTTTCTTTTATTAACTGTTGCTGGAAATGTAATGTTCATTGCAATTCTCAATGGGACACCTAGTTCGCTAATTGAAATGTTTGGGTCAGGTCCAATAACACTTCTAGCACTATAGTCTACTCTCTTACCCATAAGATTACCACGAACACGACCAGTTTTGCCAACCAATCGCTCTTTAATAGATTTTAATGCACGTCCTGACCTCTGAGCAACTGATGCTACACCAGGAATCCTATTATCTACCATTGTAGCAATATAATATTGGAGTACTGTGTGCCAATCATCAATTACTTTTGCTGCTGCATTCTGTTGAAGCTTTTGTTGCAATGTAGTATTTGCCTTAATAATATTCACAATAATATGTGAAATATCATCTTCACTTCTCTGTTGTGCGTCATGCATTACAGATGGTCTCACTGCTGGTGGTGGCACAGCCAGTGTTTGACAAATAAACCAGTCGGGGCGTGACCATACTGGACTAAATCCTAAAAATTTAACATCCTCGTCTGAAATACGTCTGAAAATTTTTAAAACACGCTCAGGTGGCAGTTTAAATATATGCTTTTCCGACTTATCTTCACCTTGACCCTTGTTGTCAAATTCTGCGTAAATTGTTGCAAGTCCATCCTTCTTTATTCTAGTTGGTTGACGACAACCACAACCGTCTTCAGTCTCTTGACCACAGGTTTTGATTTTGCTTGCAATTGAAAACACATATTGCCAGCGTTTTCTACTATCCATTGACATAGCATGCGCATGGGTTTCTTTATTAATTAAAATTTTACTACATTTTGTACAAACACAACGTAGAATTTTCAAAATTGTATTTAGGTATTGTATATAAAATACAGGAGGAGCTAAATTAATATGACCAAAATATCCTGGTGTTTGCATATAATTCAAACCATCTGTAGGACAAATTAATCCAGGGTCCAGAATACCCATTCTAGGGTCAAACAAACCACCGATTACTGGCTTATTATTTACATATGTATCTCTAGTAGTAATTTCTGCTACTGAACCTTTTCTTATTTCTTCCGGCGATAAAACACTGAATTGTATACCAATAATTTTCGAAGGTTTCTGTTGCATTGAATTTCTATTACTAGTCATTCTTGTATATACTACAGAAATATTTAACTTGTTTTCTTTCAATTTTAATTTTTTATTAGTTATTGAATATTTATATTTTGCATAATAAATAGTACTTTTAGGGAATAGAATATTTATTTTAACAAAATTGATTTTAGAAAAATGCTTAGAAATATTATCCAATATACGTATAAATGGACATTGCTGATATCACGAAACCAAAAACAAAAGGCAAATCGCCTAAAAAAGGAAAATCAAAAAGTTCCAAAAAATACAATCTAAGAAAACGTAAAAATAAAAAGCACAAAAAACTTCCTGTACGCTCAGATGATGATGACGATAGCGATTGGGTACCAGAAGAAAATATTATATTTATTGGTGGTGATGAATATGATGATGATGATGATGATGAATTATACAATGAAAATATTGATGATGATGATGATGATGATGATGATGATGATGATGATGATGATGAAAGTGGTGAAAATCATGAAGATGAAGATGATGATGGAGACGATGAGGACGAACCATCTAAAGAAGACATGGATTCTCGTGAACTTCAAAAATTTATTCAAAAAATCTTTCCATCTAAAAGTGGCAAAAAGAGAATTGAACAACTAGAAAAACTTGATAAATTGGTTGAAAAAAATAAAAAAGGTAAAAAAAATAAATCATCGCGAAATAAAAAAAATAAGTCCTTAAAAAATAAGAAAATTAAGAAGAAAAAAGGAAAAAAAAAGATGAAAAAAAAGAAAAAAAAAGATGAAGAGGAGATTGAAAATGACTCTGATGATGATGCAGAAGAATCCTTATTTGATATTGATGAAGTTGATGAAGATGAACAATTGGATGAAGCAGAAGAAGAATTGTTGAAAAATAATATGAAATTTAATATTGTTTTCACAGTTGGTGGTAATGATGATGATGATGGTTCTGGAATATTTGCACCACCACCTGGATATTTTCAAAATGAATCTGAAGATGAATTCATGGAATATATGCAAATTCAGGAAGATGAAGAACGAGAAAAAACTAAACGCATAAAAAAAGGCACTAATGTACGTGTAAAACTACCTTCGTGGGATAAAGAGTACAGAGGGGTTATTAAGTGTAAGAAAAAACGAGGTTATACAGTTATACTTGATAATGATGAAGATGAGGAAGAAGAATTTGAACCTGTTACCAATGTAAAAAGAGAATGGATTAATTTAGTTTCACCTGAAACTCTTAATGAAGAAAAAATGCTTGAGGAAATTAGTCAACTTATGAAAATACGTAAGGGTAAGGGTAAAGAAGCTATGATGCAACGATTTCAAAAAATTTGCAAGGTTCAAGAAAAAAGAGAAAAGAAAATTAAAGATAAACGAGACAAGAAAAAAAAACTTGAAAATGTTAGTAAAATGAGAAGTCTTTTGCGAGAAAAAAATGTAATGAATGATTTCAAATATTTTAAAGAACTAGATTTGGAAAAACAGGAAAAAATATTGGCTCAATTGGAAGAAGTAAACAAATTTACCAATGTTGAAAAACCTTATAGGGTTGCTCTTCTTGAATCAGATATTCCTGTTGAATTTAAAGCAAAAGCTCTAAAAAAGATTAATATGTTAACATTTATGGACCCGGGTTCGGGTGAGTATTACAAAATTAAACAATGGGTTGATACTTTTATGCGAATTCCTTTTGGTGTTCATAGAACATTGCCTGTTCAATTAGAAGACGGACAAGATAAATATCATGATTTTATGGAGAATGCTAAAACGACTCTTGATGAAGCTGTATACGGTTTAGATGATGCTAAAATGCAAATTATGCAATTAGTAGGTCAATGGGTATCTAATCCATCTTCTGTATCACAAGCTATTGCGGTTAAAGGTCCTCCAGGAACAGGTAAAACTACTCTTATTAAAGAAGGTATCAGCAAAATTCTTAATAGACCTTTCGCATTTCTTGCATTAGGTGGTGCTACTGATAGTAGTTTTCTAGAAGGTCATTCATATACATATGAGGGAAGTACATGGGGCAAAATTGTAGATATTCTTATTAATAGTAAATGCATGAACCCAGTGTTTTATTTCGATGAGTTAGACAAGATATCTGATACACCTAAAGGCGAAGAGATAACAGGAATTCTTACACATCTTACTGATACCACACAAAATCAACAATATCATGATAAATATTTCTCTAGTATTGATTTCGATGTCAGTAAAGCATTATTTATATTTAGTTACAATGATGAATCAAAAGTGAATCCTATTTTGAAAGATAGAATGTATAGAATTCATACTGATGGCTATGAATCGAAACAAAAAATTATTATTGCTCGTAATTATTTGATTCCAAAAATAGAAAAAAATATTAATTTTGGTAAGGATGAAATTATAATTACAGATGAGACTATTAGTCATATTTGTAAAGAACTTACAGAAAATGAAAAAGGTGTGAGAAATTTAAAACGCTGTCTTGAAATTATATATACTAAACTTAATCTTTACAGATTAATGAAAAAAGATAGCAAACTATTTTCAGATGAAAAAATTATAAATGTCTCCTTCCCATTTACTGTTACACCAGATGTTGTGAAAAAACTCATAAAGAAAAATGATGATGGAAGCAGAGAAATTTTATCTCATCTATACATCTAATTTTAAAAAATATAGATTTATTATAAAATTTATATTTTTATTTTACACTCTTTACAATATCGATACGCCTCTGTATATCATGAATAACATTAATATAAACTTGATATATTGGACCACTGTATCTAGATAATGGTCTACCTTCTTGTTTCGATAACCATAATGCAACTGCTATTGCTGGTTTTTCATTTCTTTTTAGCCAATGTTCTTCTACCAACACTTTACCTTCAGAATCTCTCTTTTCAAGAATTTTGTAACAAACAAAATTATCACCAATTACAACTTTCAAGCGTGGACCTAAATCAGAAAATGGTTGATATGTATGTGTATTGATAGCTCTCATACCATCACAACATTGTGTTGCACCACACATCATTGCCCCAGCTCCTTTTTTACTACGATTTTTACGCATTTTATGTGTTCTACGTTTTTTTTTATAACTACGACGCATAGTACGCTTATTTCTCGTTTTTCTTGATTTCTTAGAAGTTCTTCTTCGTTGTTTTACCATATATATTAGAATAAGTTTTTATTTTAAATTAAATATTAAAAAAATGTCTACATAGACTATCAAATGGACTTTTACATGTACAAATCGATGTGTCCTAGATGGTATGGTTGGCATGACAATATTAGACATATTGTTGTTGAAAAAGATACTCCTGAAAATGTTGTCATTTCTACTGCTAAGAAAGTTTCAAATAGTATAACTGGTTCTAAAAGCTGTGATGTTCAATTATTGCAAAAATATCATATGATTATTGAAGCTAAAAAAAGCTATCCTGCTATAACAGGATTGAAATTTCATGATACTAAACTTTCCAGAGATTCTGAATCTATCTCTCTAAATGATAATACGATAGAAAATTGAAATAAAAGTATTTAATATAATTATATTACATGAATACACCATTTATCAACAATAATATCATACGAATAATGTACTACTACCCGTCCGGTTTGATTGTTTTTGGTTTATGTTTTACTATTATTGTTGCAAAAATTAAATACGCTCTTTCAAGTTATAATCTATCTAATACCAGAGATGATATAAAAAAAATAAATCATAACAAAAAACCTACTAATGATAAGTATAGTAATATTGAACTTGTGCAAATGATGAAATTGTATAACATGGAAAAGAAAAAAATAGAAGAAATATTCCTAGATGATGATGAAATTGGACCTATTTGGTTTAAATTCAATAAAGTTGCTAGTATATTTATATGCTTTTCTCTATTGGGAAATTGAACATTGTGATGTGTCAAACCTTTTGGTATTGGTTTATCATCTTTAAAGATTTTTATTGTAAATAAATTATTTATACCAGTTTTTTTTATATATTTTATTAATGGTTCTAAGTCTCTAGAATATGTAGAATCTCTAATATTATTATAAATAAATACATGTTTGGGCTTATTTTTGGCTAATATTGTTTCTATTTCTCGATTTTTATATAATACTTTATCGCTATTTTTCTCAAGCATATTTTTAAGTGTAGCAAAACCACCATAATTTTCTAAATAAATTTGACTATTTGCAATCAATGCTACTGAATTATAAATAGCAGCATATTTTAAACTAGGATATCCTCCTGCGGATGTTCCTGTAAATACAACATTTTTATATTGTTTTCTTTTTTTTAAAAATGAAAATAATGTTCTATAAACATCTTCTACATGAAATCTTACGGTTGATAAAGCCCAATTTACTGAATAATCATTATATTTTTTTAATAGATAATCTGTTATACATATAATATCTGTGTCACGTATATTATAGTCATATCCTCTGAATATTGTTCTATTTATTCCCTTTCTTTTAATATTTTTACCCTGCATAACAGCACCATGAAAAATTATTACCAAATTTTTGTTATTTCTTCTTTGTTTTGATAAAAAATGCAAATTGTTATATATATAATGATTTGAGGAATTTTTATCTATATTTTTTAGGTCATTGATATATATTGGCTTACATCCATATGAACAAACATTGAGATTTGTATGCTGTACTCTAGCGTAGCTTCTTATTGACATCATATTATTTACAAAATTCATATCTGATAAATAATATTATTTTTATTTTTTACCTCTTTTTCTTCTTCTTTTTTTTGTGTGTCTTTTCTTTTTTGTTTTTCGCTTTCTTTTTGTTCGTCTACGCTTTTTACCACCTCTCATATTATTTAGTCCAAATAGTTTCCTTCTTATTTCACTCTCCAACTTAGTTTGTGATTTTTCATATGATGTTAATGGTATTGCAGCTTTTCCACTAACAGAACCTATACCAATATTCATATAAATTTTATACAATTTATTTCTTTTTGAGCTTCTAGGATTATCATATGCTAATTTACCCAACATTGCCTTTACGTCTGTCGTATCATCTGTCTGTTCTCCAGCAACTAATCCAAAATATAAAGTCATAGATAATGCTAAAACTTCTTCATCAGATAATTCTACATCGTATTCACTTACCAATGTAGCAACATCCAAAATTAATGGTCTTAATTTTTTGTCACGCACCATTTCATCAATACCTCTTTTTACTGAGCTAGTATTACTATTGTCTAAACCCCAGCTATTGTCGTTTTGATTTTCTGCACTACCCAATCCTTGTCTATGATAATCGAGCAATCTTCTATAAATTTCATTAAATGTTTGTATATAATCAACATCATTACTTGCATTATTTTTGTGTATCTCAACTCCACAAACAGTAAAAGCACCTCTTTTATTTATAGCAGGTCCTTTATTTGCTGGTCTAGAACCTGTTTGTCCTCTTCCATCTTTTTTTCGTTTTATTGTTTTCTTTTTTACTCTTCTACCTCCCTGTTGAATTTTATTTTGTAATTTTGAATTAACATAGTTTGTCAATTCATTTGCTTCTCGTTTTCCTTCATATTCACCATGTTTATCTTTACCTTTATAATGAAATATGCTAGGATATCCTTGTACATTTGTATCGTGAATTAATTCACCATGATATTTATCTGAAACATTTGCTACTAAACCTTCACCACCACCTAATTTTTTACGCATTTTTTCTAATTCAGGTTTTAAAGCTTTACAATGTCCACACCATGGTGCTGTTAATGCTATTATACTCTCACCACCATTTTCAGCATGCTTATTTAGAGTATTAATAGAATCTCTATGTTTATCTTCGGTTACTTCCAAATATTTCATATAAATTATGTACAGAAAAATAAATATTACTTTATAGTATATGAAATATATTGCTATAATGTCATTATTTGTATTAGGTTTGATATTTTGTTTATCATACAGAAGTAGTGATTTTGTTGAAAATTTTTCTAACAAGGATGATTGCCCAAATCTATTAGTTCAAAAAGGTGCTGAAATACATTTAGTAAATACTAACAAACAAAACGTTCCAGGAGTTAATCCTGTAGTATTCAAAAATTTAGAAGAGTATACTGAGTATGTTCAATGGTTAAAAGCTAATAACATAGACTGACCTGTTTTATAATTACAAGAAACATATAAT
>JAAHTH010001695.1_pt1 | contig 11883 bp, 12 predicted proteins | sample 6116091 | NCBI WGS metagenome assembly JAAHTH01 (sample SAMN13939990, study PRJNA603662) | sponge metagenome | isolation source: marine sponge | host: Mycale hentscheli | place: New Zealand | collected 2006
CTCTTTTAACATTTTTTCGGAGAGAATATTACTTGTAATATAACCTCGTCGAAGATTAGGCATTTTCTGTTCTAACAAATCAAGGTGTTTTCTATTAAAACTACATGCAATCATATTAGATATATCAATATCCCATGTTCTTAAAAATGCAAAAAGATGATATGCCGTTTTAATACCGCCCTTCAAATCAAAATAAAGGTCCTTGCTATGATAGGGAAAATTATCAAAAAAGTTTTTTAAAGTTAATATATTTTTGTTTTTCTTTAAAATTTGTTTTAATGATAAATCACATACAGGTATACCAGATATCATTACATCATGATAAATAATTAATTCTCCTGTTTTGCAAGTTTGAATATCAAGTTCTATCATATTAAAGTTTCTATCATATGCGGCTCTAAACGCACTGTATGAATTATCGGGATATTTGCCGGAGTATCCACGATGTGCGATAGACGTAATATGATTATCTACATAAAATTTCATATTACATATTTGTAATATAAAATTATAATTAAGCCGAGCACATTACACATTCTTCCTCCTCATCTTCCGTTGTTTTGGAATTGGGATCAATGGTAAACTGTTGCGGCGCGGCTTTTGCTTTTGTTCTAAGATAATAAAGGCCTGTTTTTAATCCTTGTTTAAATGCAAAGAAATGCATCGCTGTTAGTTTATCATAACTAGGATCCTTCATCCATAAATTCATACTCATACTTTGATCAATAAATGGAGCTCGGTCAGCTGCCATAGTGATAATATTCTTCATTGGCATTTCCCACACGATTTTATATTTTTCTTTTAAACATTTGGGTATACTTTTAATATTCTGTACGGATCCATGACCAGCTATAATACCATTCTTTACTTCTTCCGTCCACATATCTAATTCTACCAACTCCTCTAACAAATGCTTATTAACAATAACATACTCGCCGGCGATTGTTCTTCTAACATAGATATTGCTAGTATAAGGTTCAAAGCATTCATTATTGCCTAGGATTTGAGATGTAGATGCAGTGGGCATAGGTGCTACTAAAAGAGAATTTCTCATACCATTATCCATTACATCTTGTCTTAGTTTATCCCAGTTATATCTACCACTAAATGTAACTTTGTCCCAAAGATCAGGCGACAACTTGCCTTGAGAAGCAGGCGAGCCGTCAAAAGTACTATAAGGTGTTTGGGATTTTGCTATTTCCATACTAGCTTCAACCGCAGCGTGATAAATAGTCTCAAATATTTCTCTATTAGTTTTCTTTGCTAACTCGCTATCAAATGGTAAATCTAAAAGCATAAAGGTATCAGCCAAACCTTGAACGCCCAAACCGATCGGTCTATGTTTAGAATTACTGGTTTTTGTTTTTGGAGTAGGATAGAAGTTAATATCAATAACCCTATTAAGATTATTAGTTACTACCTTTGTAACTTGATGTAATTTTTCATGATCAAATTCGTTTCGCAATACATTTAATAGTTCTGTATATCCACCAATATACTCATCGTCAATAATAATTTGAGGAAATGTTTTAACCTCTTGATCGTATTTTGTTTGAATATACTGTTTACAAGTTTCGCGCTGTCCCACAGTTGAACATTCATCTATGATAATATCATCTGCGGTTGCTCGTTTTTTAATTAATCTTTTGGCTAGTTTACAGTAGTCGCAGTCGGGTTTTGTAAATACTCTAATTATTTTAAATTTCTTATGAGTATTTTTAACAAAATTAGGCAACCCAATACTTGCTAGATTGCATACGGCTGTTTCGTCTGAATCGCTATACTCTACAATTTCTGTACATAAGTTTGAACTCTTAATAGTACCGAGATTCTTTTGGTTTGACTTACTATTACAAGCATCTTTATACAGCATATATGGGGTTCCGGTTTCTATTTGACTATCTAAAATTTTAAACCATATATCACGTGCTTGAACAGCTTCTCCTTTACCTTCTGATTCATATTTACTATATAAAACTTCAAATTCATCGCCATAAACATCGCTTAAACCTTTACATTCATCTGGGCACATCAATGTCCATTTTTCACCAGTAGCTACTCTCTTCATGAATAAATCAGGGATCCAAAGAGCATAAAATAAATCCCTTCCACGTTGCTCTTCATCTCCGTGATTTTTTTTCATATCAAGAAATTCGCGAATATCTTTATGCCATGGCTCAAGATAAATAGCAAATGATCCGTTCCTTTTACCTCCACCTTGATCAACGTATCTAGCCGTATTATTGAATACTCTAAGCATAGGCACTATCCCATTACTCGTACCATTTGTACCTCTAATATGACTACCGCTAGCCCTTATATTATGAATATGTAATCCTATACCACCTGCCCATTTAGAAATGGATGCGCAATCGCTAAGAGTTTCATAAATACCAGAAATACTATCGTTTTTCATAGCGAGCAAGTAACACGAACTCATTTGTTGTCTAGGAGTTCCAGCATTAAAAAGTGTAGGCGTAGCGTGAGTAAAGTATTTTTGTGACATTAAATCATATGTTTCTTTAACCTTTTCTAAATTACGTCCGTGTATGGCGACACTTACACGCATCCACATATGCTGTGGTCTTTCCAATATATTCTTACCAATTCTAAGCATATAAGCTCTTTCTAAGGTTTTGAAACCAAAATAATCTAATAGATAATCTCTGTTAAAATCGAAGAATTCTTGTATTTGTTCACTATATTCTGAAACAATATCAAATAATTCTTTTCCGACTAATGGAGACGTTTCGCCATGGATATCTTTGAAATTATATAAGTCACTGACTACTTTTAAAAAAGAAGTATCCGTATTTTTATGATGATTTGATACTAGTATACGACTAGCTAATCTGCCGTAATCTGGATGCGTTGTAATTAGCGATGCGCACTGTTGCGCTGTTAGTTCATCAATCTCTTTAGTAGATATACCATCATATAAACGATCAATGATTTTTTGAACCAATGAGGTATAGTTAATTTGTAAATTAACTTTTCCAGTTTTTTCATCATTTCCTAATACGGTAACTCGTTTTAAAATTTTATCAAACGAAAATACCTCACGTTCGCCATTTCTTTTAAAGACTTGATCTTGATAACTCATCGTATACAATAATGCAATTTATATTTTAAATGGTTGTATCAATAATATATTTTCAAAGTACTAAGGAAAATATAATATAAATAATATTTATATGAGAGGACTTCTATTAAATTGCACAGTATTATTAATCTTAATTTTAGGAATACTAATTGTAGTCGGTGGGAAACAAGAAGGGTTTTTATCGCCTGGATTATATCCAACATCTGTAAATAATCCCATGATGGTAGACAGTGCGTATCCATATAGAACACCCGGTGGATTATCTGATGAGAATTATAGTGAACAATGGAAATTATATCCTGTTTGGGCAGTAGGATCATATAAACAAAAAACTAATAATATCAAATATTGGCCCCAGCCTTGTAATGGAACAGCTGCGCCGGCGGATATGTGTGGTGGATTATATGAAAAAATCACACCAAAAGATCCTTGTACACCTCCCCCACAAAGGAACTGCATGAGAGTAAATTATTATTGCTATTAATTCGAATTTAATACAGGAGTATTAATTTTGAGTACTAATTTGGGAGGTTCAATATCTAGCGGAGGAGGAGGAGGAAACGTAGTTTGTTGACCCTCGACCAATGGGGAAACGATTGGCGGTTTTTTCTTTCTTTTTTTAGGTTTACGATGTGAATATCCGGATACTCTCTCTTGCTCAACTATCTTCCAAATATTTTTAAAATGAGGCGAAGCGGTATTAAACCATTCAGAATTATAAGGCACGGTAACGCAAGAATATGTATCTAATTTCCAACGTATATTCTGAATCCAGGTTAGTGTATTTTCTTTTTCTAGCGTATCATCATACCATTTTTCATAGGTTTTTTCATCACAATTCCAGGGAGAATATTTATACACCGGTTTATTTCCATCGTGAAAACATACAATAACACCTTTTGGTTTATTGTCTTTAGATAGGTTAAATGTACCATCGTTTTCAAAATCCTCTTCAGTTTTATACTCTTTAAATACGGTTTCTAGAAAATCGCAAGTGTGTAGACCAGTAACGTGCATTTGAAATTGCATTTGTATCCAATATTCTCTTTTTGGAATTCCGGTAATTTTGCGACTTACTGGATTTTTAATTTCTAATAAATATCCATATCGTTCACTCGTGCGTTTTATATTAATTCCATCAGGCGATGCTCCAAACTCTCTATTTTTTTGATCCGGGATACATCCAAATTCTTCTATTTCAGTATTAAATTTATTTTCATAAAATACTGTTGAAATGGGTTCATATTTATGACCGTGATGTGTTGCAGAATTAATATTGACCTTACTATATTTAGCTTTGTCAATAGGCTTACATTTAGAATAAATTAGCTCATTTTTCTTTGCATCACTATCAAGTGCCTTCCACGCAGAACTTGCTGTTAGGCGCGTCCATCTAAAATTAAACCAATCGGGAGTATTTTGTGCTGGTTGTGGAATATTTCTCAAGTGTTGTATTTGAGATTGAATATTCCTTTTATTTTTTGGAGAGGTAATGTGGGGACCAGGGTATGATCTAGGTTTCTGAATCATGCTAAAATACAATACGATACCTTCTTCTACCATTTCACTGATATTTATACTTTTAAATGTATCAATTACTTGACGGTATAGCATCTCAACAATCGAATAAGTATGATCAAATACTCTTGCCTCAAAATCATAGTACATATATTCTAAAATATTGCTCTTTACAAAATCATCGATAATTAAATATATGCTTTCCCTGAATTCATCGACATCGCTATTAGTGAAATCAGGTTTTGGTGTCAGTGTATCAATTATATTCGTAAGAGGCTTTAAGCATGATATATTACGCATTAACTTATATAATATATCATTTTTTTTTTAAATTAATATCAATTTTATCTTTTTTTACTCTAGTTTTGGCTTTGCTCTTAGTTTTACTCTTAGATTTGCTCTTAGGTGCCATTCTAGAAAGACTAGATTTCTTTTTATCCACTTTCTTGAGTGTAAATTTTCTTTTAATTTTATCAAAAGATAAACCTGGAATATTTTTAATCATACCCACATTACTATCGTATACTACATCTTTTACTCTTTGTAATTTTTTGCGCTCCAAACATTTTACAAGATACACTTTTAGTTCAGATTTTTCTTCCTTAGAGCATTTGTTTTCTTGAGTATATTTATTGATATATTGATTTATTTTTGATATTTTTTGATTTTTGCCTAATTTATTCCATGGTTTACCTTTATTTGCTTCTTTTTCTTTCTCTAGGAACGCGTCAATATTTCCAGAATCAACTTTATTAGATGTTACTTTTGAATTACCATTTAAAAGCATTGTTTGGTATTTTATATTTTGCAGTTCCATACATTCTTCACTCATTTATATATATTATAAAGATTAGTGTGTATATCATTTATTTAAAGTTTAATATTCTTTGGAGTCTTATAAATGTATTTACTAATGGACACCACATTTTTTCTATATTTTTGTATTATCATAGCTTCTAAAAATAAGAAAGTTAATGTGATAAATAACCCAACAACCCCACTAATATACTTACTTGTAGTTTCTTTAAATTTCATCTTCTTTAACGCATCATTTACCTTGCCCATTACAAGATTAACTACAGGTACCGGTAATAAATATGTAATAATTACCATTATAAATGCAAAAGACCATCCTTCAAAAACGTTTCGCTGCCGAACAGATTCCCTTGCTACAATAAACGTAAGGCCCAATAAAGCTATATAATTAATAAGAACTTCTGTTGTGAAATTTAAGAATGTTTCGCCGCCACTTTTCCATGAAGGAGCAACGGTAGAAGTATATAATTTTTTCCAAATATCATATGGACCCCCAACCCATGTAAGAAGATTAGCAATTAAATCTACATTAGGTAAATAAACTTCCAATATAGTGAAAAGTTTATATTTATATAAAATTACAGGAAGTGTAATAATAAAAATGATAAAAAATAAAATAAAACCTATAATATCTTTTATTTCGCCATGCACTATTTCATTTATATCCCTCGTTTCAACCTTTTTAGATTTTTGCATTGCTATATATAAATGAGTAGAAAAATAAAAATAGGTAAAGAACTAGAGGTTAAAAAACATACAATTACAATGGATAAGAAGGTATTTGATCAAAAAAATCAAATACCTATGATAAATCAACTATATTTAAACGAGGATTTTGAAGGTAAAAAAGAACTTTCAAAATGTATAAAGCAGAAATTAAATAGTTATAAATCACAAGATACAAAAAAGAATAAGTTAGATAGTAAATTTATTAGCTATGATGAGGTAATTGAAAAGATTGTCGTATCAAAGCTAAAATGTCACTATTGTAGAAAAAATACACTAATGATGTATGAAAATAAACGAGAACCCTCGCAATGGACTTTAGATAGGATAGATAATGATATTGGTCATAGTAGTGATAATACTGTTATTTGTTGTTTAAAATGTAATTTGGATAGACGTTGTATTAATGATAGAAAATTTAAATTTACAAAACAAATGAGGTTAATAAAGAAAAAATAAATATTATTATTTTTATATGACTGAATATAGATATTCCAAATGGTCCGATGGGAATACCAGATTTAAAAGTAAAAGGGAAGCAGGAAATACATTAGGGCAGTTAAAAAAGCCACGGATAGCCAACGATGAAGTAGATGTATCTAAATATACAGATAGTCAGGTGAATCTTGTTAGAGTGGCAGAACAAGGTACATTAGACGAACTATCTAAAAGACATAAAATAAAACAGCAACACACAGAGAGAACACATGAAAGAGAACAAGATCTGGAAAAAAAGCGGGTTCCTGGACTCGTAGATTTCGCGACCATCCATTCAGAACCTAGCGATAAACGATCTCGAGTAAATGAACGTATATCGAATAGATATATGGTAATTCAAACATCAATAAATCCATTTCTCTCCACAACTAATTATATTAGCGATTTAAAAGTTCAAGATGCAATGTTGCGTCCAAAGGATAGTAATATAAATGAGTCTTAATAACTATTTAAAGCTGTAGAGGAGAATTTAAATATATAATGTCATATTCCACGCAAAATCAACTATTGTTGAATAAGTTAATGGAGTTTTATAGTAAAGATAATAATATCGATAAGATATTACCTATTATCAATGGTGAACATAAAGTTAGTTTAAGATTAATTGATTGGTTTGTTACTAATTATAGCAAAAAATATTATACTACTTTTAATATCACATCAAAAAGTGGCAATGCCCGCAGATTTAAAGTTTATGTTGATTATAAACTTAAATTGAAAGCCTATTCAAAAAAGAGATTTGATCCTTTTTGTCGATGGGATAGGATTACTATCCCATATGGAGAGAATACTAGCATTCAAACAACATTAGGACAACTAAATTTCTTTAGGTGGGCTTTAGAATATCGGATTTTAGATTTTATAGAGAAAAATTTAGTTGATATTGAAAACGACATGAATAAGCGAAATAGTTCTTCTAAAAATAGAGGTACAAAATCAACCGCTAAAACAAGAAAAAAACGCAAAGAGTTATCTGTTTCTGCTACAAAAAGTATTAAAAAGGAAGAGGTTGAAATTGTTGTAAAATTTAATTAAAAAATTGATATAAGTTAATACTACTATAACAATAGTATTAACACTAAATATGAGTATTTTAAATCCAGAAGAGGTTACTATTGATTTGCCAGACGGCGCTTCTATATGGCCCACCGACTATTTTGCAAAAGATCTACAGCTGATGGCAGAGGTTGTTACAAGGTTAAAATTATGGAATTGGCTTAAAACGGAATCGCCGCCGGAAGATACCGGTTATATGTGGTGGGGACACGATAATATAAGAAAAATATCAGATGGTTTAGGTTCTAATAATAATCATAGTGGTGCCAGTTTTGCTTGTGCGCTGAGAAACATGCAACGTATTGCAAAAGTAGGATTTTATGACTGGCGAACAGAATATACAAAGTATGCGTAGTAAAATAATAAAGATAATTGCTTATTATTTTATATTAAAATTTTTAATGGGAAACAAAGTTTCTATTCGGAAAATAGGTTTTGAGGATGTTAAATATCTTTTAAATAAAGGAAATCGTTTTATTATTATTAATACCTTAGATGAAAAAGATCAAAATTGTTTAATAAAAGGTACAGTAAGCCCTTCTGAGGAAGTTAGTATTATTAATAAGGCAATTACGCACCCTACTTTATATATTGTAATTTATGGTAAAAATAATACAGACGAAAGTATTTATAGAAAATATGAAAAATTATTGTCTTTGGGTTTTAATAATATTTTTGTTTATCCAGGTGGTATTTTCGAATGGTTATGTTTACAAGATATTTATGGAGAGAAGGAATTTCCAACCACAACTAAAGAGTTGGATATTTTGAAATATAAACCTTTACCGGTTATAAATACCTTATTACTAACTGATGTTGATTAACAAGCAACCATTTCAATCCAATCCGTATTATTATATTCAGGAAGTGGCGGTGCCTTTTTCTCCATAAATGATATAATTTTACTCTCCCAATCATCTGGTAGCATGCCAATAAATTCATTATTGCCATCTAAGATTAGTGTATCGCAGCTACTATTATTAATCCATTTTTCATGATAATTATGACATTTGACAGAATATTCTAGAGGAATGGTTTCGCCTTCTCGTGATCGAATTCCAATTCGTTTTTGACAGATGTCTGGGTCAGTTTTAACATAAATTATTCCATTTAATGGATATTTTTTTACAAATTCATCAAACCACCTATTATAAATGTCGTAATTTACCATTTCGATCTTTTTATCATCATATAACATTTTGGCGAACACATTTCTATCAGTCCAAACGGATCGTTCGCAGATAATAATTACATTTTGTTTTTTCTCAATTTCTCTTTTAAGAATACTTAATCGCGAAATATACGCCATCATTTGAAATGAGAACGCATATTTGCTTTGATCAGCATAAAACTTTTCTAAAATAGTAACACCATTTTCGTCTTTAATGGTGTTCCATACGTCAACAGGTTCTTGTAGGAAGATAATTTCATGGTTCCTGAGGGATTTAGGTAAGCATTTGCTCAAACATTTTACCAATGTTGATTTACCGGATCCGATATTGCCTTCTACGCTAAATATAATAGCCATTGTTTGATTATTATATTTATTTTAATATTTTCTGGATAATTCAATTTTTAGGTTTACCAAATTAATAAAATTGAAATAGGATATAAAATTACAATTATATGTATTACACACATCATGGACCTAGCACAACGAAAACTAACAAAAGAAGAATGGGACTCTTTGGAGGTACCAGTATCACAAGATGAGTTGCGTATCTTGAAGCTTATACGAGATGGATACGAAGATGTTAATATAGTTTATAATGACACTTTATCATTGATAAACTTTATAAAAATTTCAGATGGTGGTACGCCCGAACATCATCAATTCTTGTATGATGAATATATTAAAGCAGGGTTTTATGCTTTGATGAAAAAGCATAAACTTAACCTTGCAAAACCTGAAAAGAAAAAGAAAAAGAAAACAAAACTAAAGAAAGCGGATATTATTAGAATTCAAAATACCGATAAGAAAATCAAAGAAATTCGAGAACGTATCTTTGAATTTGTGATTTTGGATACGCTAGAAGCCTTCCTTACAAGTAAAAAAGATACAAAGAACAAACACTTTTATACATTGATCCAGTTGATAAAGTTTAATGTATCAAATTTTAATACTATATTGGCAAAGCAAATCAAAGAAATTATTGAAGAGGCAATTGGAGGTTTCAGTAAAAGTAAATTTATAAAACATGCATACGATTATATTGAACGAAATAACCAACTAGTTAAATATAGAGATATTAAACTTTATAAACATCAAAAAGATATTTTCACAAAATGCAAACAAAAAGGTGCGAAAATGCTTTTGTATCAGGCTCCAACGGGTACAGGTAAAACATTAACACCTGTTGGTTTGGTAAAAGGCGGACATCGAATTATATTTGTATGCGCTGCTAAACACGTTGGGTTACAGTTAGCAAAGTCTTGTATTTCACTAGGAATTAAGATTGCTGTAGCATTTGGTTGTACTGATCCTGGTAGTATTAGATTGCATTATTTCGCCGCAAAGGAAACTATCCGGAATCGTCGTACTGGTGGTATTTTCAGGGTAGACAATGAAGTGGGCGATAATGTTGAGATCATGATATCAGATGTTCAATCCTATCTGCCAGCGATGAATTATATGAGGGCATTTAATGAGTTGGAAGATATGATATTGTATTGGGATGAGCCTACAATAACGTTGGATTATGAAGAACATCCGTATCATGAAATGCTATCTAAAAATTGGCAAAAAAATGAAATACCAAATGTGGTTCTATCTTCAGCTACTCTACCTAGGCAAGAGGAGTTAGAAGAAATGATATCTGGATTTTCAGCCAAATTCAATACTACTAACGTAGAAAGTGTTGTTAGTCACGATTGTTCTAAAACTATTCCAGTGTTGGATTCAGAAGGTAAAATTGTATTGCCACATTTGGTTTATAGTGATTATGATAAAGTAAAAAAGAGTGTAAAGCATCTAAAAAAATATAAGACTTTGCTGAGACATTTTGATGTTAGAGCCGTGACTGAGTTTATTGTTTATGTAAATAAACATATTAGCATTAAAGATCGATATAAGATTGATGAGTACTTTGATTCAATTGAAGATATCGACGTAATGTCTATTAAAGAGTATTATATTAAACTACTAGGAGCAATAAAAGAAAGTTATTCTATGGTACATGAACACTTCCTAACTAGAAATGATCCATTATATCCAAAACCAATTAAAATTACTACAAATGATGCATATACTCTTACAGATGGACCAACTATTTATTTGGCAGATGATATTGAAAAGATTGGCAAGTTTTGTTTACTAACTGCTAAGATTCCTAGTGTTATGCTAGATGCGATACTGGAAGATATGGGTTTTAATGAGGGTGTTCGGATTGAAATGGAAAAAATCCAAAAAGATTTGGAAAAGGCCAGTGATGCTGCCGCAGAAGAAGAAAGAAATAAATCAAAAGGATCTATAAAAGGTAAGTCTAGAGAAATTAGCAAAAAATCAGGCAATGTTAAAGATCAAGATCAAAGTACTCAGAGGCTATTGAATAAATACGAGGGATTAAGAACAAGTTTAAAAAGAATCAGACTAGGTATGAAATTTATTCCTAATACATCAGAACATCTTAAAACGTGGGGACATGAAGAAGCAAATAATGCATATAAAAGTGATATTGATGATCATATTGTTGAAAAAATAATGCTTTTGGATATTGATGCAAATTGGAAAGTATTGCTATTAATGGGGATTGCCGTGTTTGTTGATGTTAAACAGTTGACAGAGGGCGAAGACGGAAAAGTAAAAAAATGTATGAAGGATTATGTTTCCATTATGAAGGAGTTGGCACAAGAACAAAAGCTGTATCTTATAATTGCATCATCTGACTATATTTATGGAACAAACTACCAGTTTTGTCATGGATATATTGGAAAAGATATGGGAGATATGTCACAGGAAAAATTAATTCAAGCATTTGGACGTGTGGGACGATCATCTGCTAAGCAAGATTATAGTATTAGGTTAAGAAGTGATAATATGATTGATACGATGTTGCAAAAGTCGGATCATAAGGTAGAAGTAGCAAATATGAATTCACTATTTCATTGTAATGATGAAGCAGATTAAAATATTAAATATATATAGTATGTCTGCTTTTGTAGAAGGT
>JAAHTH010003074.1_pt1 | contig 11878 bp, 21 predicted proteins | sample 6116091 | NCBI WGS metagenome assembly JAAHTH01 (sample SAMN13939990, study PRJNA603662) | sponge metagenome | isolation source: marine sponge | host: Mycale hentscheli | place: New Zealand | collected 2006
CCCCCCCCCCCCCCCCCCCCCCCCCCCCCCCCCCTCCCCCCCCGCCCCCCAGTCACAGCCACATCTGTCCCAAAGGAAGCGTCACCAGTTACACCAAGAGTGCTACTCAGGGTGGTTGCTTGAGCAACAGATAGAGTATTAGCAACACTTAGATTACCAGCACCACCATCAGCGGCTGCGGTAATTGCGACATCACCTTTAAGAGTGGAGTCACCTTCAACTTTGAATTCTGCAGTAGAAGCATTGTAAGTAAAGCGTGCATCAGTTCGAACAGCATCAACATTACTACCAAGAAGAATCTCGTGTTGTCCGTGACTTGAAGCACCGGTACCACCTTTGTTGACTCGCAGAACACCGGAAGTATCTTCGTTGATATTGATGTTCTTAGTTTCACCAAGAGCAATAGTTGTAGTTCCAATGGTGAACGTAGGATTGACTAACCTGTCATTGGCAATAGTCGAAGCGGCAATGTGACGATTTTGAATCCATTCGTCAGCAATGTCAGTACTACCATCAGATAGCAGTTCAAGAGCACCGCTAACGTCAATATTCTTGAATTTACCATCACCTTGAGCAATTAGTAGCTGGTCGGCTTCAATGGTATCAAACTCAAACGTGCTTACAGCAGCATCAGTTCGAGAAACAACATACTCTTTGATTGCTTTCGCAGATACCAGTTTAGTGTCTGTAACTGTCGCAAGAGTGTTGTCGGTAGAAACTTCGTCAAAACCAGTTAGAATATTGATGCTTGCAGCAGTAGCGGTAACATCAACACCATTTAAGCGTAGTAAACCGAGGTCAATGACGTCTAAAGTTTTACCAGCACCAAGAATTACTGCTTGATTTTCAGCAGCAACACCTTTGGTGACCGTGCCATCTTCAGCTACGTGAGCAGAGAATAGGTCAGTATAAGTTTTACCACCAATGATTAGTGAAGTAGATCCGTCAGCACTTCCTACAAAAATCTTACCAGAGGCATACGAATACGCTAATTCACCGTTTAGTAGGGCGGCGGCATCGGGCAGACTTTTGGTCTGAGAATTTTTAATCTGAATTCGGGTTGGAGTAGCCATAGTTTATTTCTCTCTAATAAGAATTTTGCAATAAGTTTATAAAACAGTTACATTAGTTTTATTTATCTGTTTTTACTTTTTAGAATGTTCCACCTGTAATAACTGATGGAGGTATTTCTGTCACTTCTTCTAAATCAATATCAGTCACTTTTCCATTCTTCACAGTCAACAAATCGGTGTTACCCCTCTCATCGCTAAATTCTACATCATCTAATTCTGAAAGTTTCGTGTATTTATTTTTCAGATGAATAATTTTATTACCTTCACCATCAATAAGTGCTGTTGCTTCCAAACCCTCAACAACCAAATTGATTGTGTCTGATTTTTTTGCAGTCAGGACCTCCCTACCATTCACAAGAATAGTTTTAAAACTATCATGTTCTACAACTATTTCTTTTTCGGAAATGTAATTTTTACGAAGTGAAAAACCAGACTCAGCATCAAAATTCAATTTTTGATAACTGTTAACTGTCATCTCTCCATTTTGTAATGGAACTTCAAAGAAGCCCATATTTTCATAATCTGGATCGATCACTTCAGTTTGAATATCAGTCATCACCTCAGTAGTGATAGCTGATGTTTCTTCTGCCAACTCTTCATTACCAAAACCAGAAGAAAAGCGAGCCGCATTCATGATCTTCATCATCTTATCGATGTTACCTTCATTGGTAGGTATTTCTGAACTAAATGTGCTACTTTGCTCTGCCATTCTTTTACCTTGTAAAAGTTGGTAATACGTTTATTTGTCCTTGAAACAAAATTGATCGAACATTTGTTACGTGTTCCATCATGACGTCGTACTGATAATAACCAGGACGTATGTCTCTTGTGTCATCTTTGTCCATGAACAAAATGAAATCTGTTTCATTCTTTAATATGTCAAACTTCCAAAATTTTTTTGACTCATAATTTTTTCTCATCTGAGCAGCCAACGTGTAACCTACTAATGATTCAGGAGCACCGTCAATTTCAGCAACACGAATTGCTCGAATAAAATCTGTTCCTTGATAAAGGTCTAATTTTGAATAATTATTTTGTGGTATTGACATTTTTTTCTATGATACTACAGCCTCAGCATCCTTGGTTATTTCGTTTTTCATTCCATTTAGAATTGTGATTGCACCCAAGTTCATCAATTGCTGTTGCTTTAATTGTTCAATTCTTTTTTCAATTTCGGTTTGCATTCCTTGAATTTCGGCAACTTTGTTTTCGAGCCACTGTTCATCAAATTGCATAAGTATCTCCATTTTAAATTAATAATTTAGTTCTTCATAATATTTATTTAGGCAACACACTTCAGATTAAGATAAGTCAAATCATGATTCGTTGTGATTACATCATTGTTTGAATCACTACTTGCTGTTGCTGTAATAATTGAAAGTGAACTTACAGTCTTATTGGCAATCTTTGAAAAATAAACTACTCCACCTTCTTCAAACTGAGGATAGTCAACTGTGACTTCATATTCAGAATTTGGAAAAGATGAAATGAATTCAAACAAATAAGAACCAACTCCTTGTTTTGTTACACTTTTAATATTTTGCTTTTTATCTATAGTTTCTGTCTGTGGATTATAATGACAAATTCCATAGTAATTATAGTCATGTTTATAAGGTGGAACGGCATCACTGACTGTACTAATTGTCCAATCTGTCAATGTTGCTACGTCAGCATTTCGATAATCTCTCAGTTCTTTTTCAAAATTTAGGAAACTTTGAAGTGAAAATCCAGACAATAAATCGAGAGAATTGATTCCACCTTGTTTTGAATTTTTATAGAATAGTTTTCCATCAAAATTGTTGATTGCCAATTCTCCACTTTCAAGGTCATTCGGTGCTCTACCAGTGATATCAGAATTTTTGATTTTTAGAATTGGAACAAACTCAGTCATACTCATTTCTCAAATAATTTATTTAAAGATAAATCTCCATCTTGAATTTCAGGTTGTTTTTCAACTACAGTTTGTTTAGATGACTTTAAAGTTCTGACTTCAGAACTTAATTCTTGAACTGCTTTAATTAAAATCGCAATAATCTTAGTATACTTAATACCAAAAACACTTTGAGGATCATCATAGGTTGTAATTTGAGGAAGAATCTTATGAACTTCTTCAGCAATCAAACCAGGAACATCTTTTTCGTTTGAAAGAAATTCTTTTTTCCAATCAAACAAAACTGGATTGAATTGGTTAATTAACGATAGGCCCTCGTCCAAAGGCCTAACGTTTTCTTTCAAAACTAAACTTGATCCCTCAACGAATGAAGTTGCCTCAACTGCTCCAGTTGACGTACGTTGAACCAAAGTATTAGCTGTCGGTTCAGTGGAAACAGTTTGAAGAGCAACACCCGCCGAATCAAATTCATTAACTTTACCAACAGTCAAATTAAAATTATCACGCCACGTACTAAAATCATCTGTCAATTCTATAAGCGGTATAGACATCTTGTTCTTCTATAAAATTGTGTTTCCTATAAGATTATGCTATAACTTCTGAATACATTACAATAATATTTACACCAGAAGGAACTGCCTCCGCAAACTGAACTTGAGACACGGTATCACCTTCAGCATTTTCTACTGGGAACAATCCGTAGTTTCCAATAACTTGCTGACCAGTTCCTGCGTCTGTAAAACTTCCATGCTGAAATACACCACCACAAAAAATGAAAATAGCATTGTCTGCAGTTCTTTTAGCAAGAGTAAAATCAGCAGTTGAGCCATCTCCAGTAAATTGTTGTGCCAATGCAAATGCTGCTCCAGCTTTTGAATCAACATATGCTCGGCTTGCCGCATCATATGGAGTTGCAGGTGTAGGAACATTCAGAATACGAAAGCTCTGCATATCCAAGTTTCTAATCATCTTAGTGCTTGCTGCCATTTTAATCTCCTTAAGTTTTATTTGGATGATATTTTAATTCTGTCAAATCAGTTCATGTTGAATGAGACACACTCTTGGTTTTATCTATTTATGATTTCAGCATTTTCTTTGACATGGCTAAATACTCTTAGCAACTGATTATATTTATACATGAATTTTTTCCTTGACATTTGCTTTTTGATGTGATATGATCTCAGTAAAAGTCATGACTCTACTTGGAGAATTAATATTATGAACAGACCAGAATATCAACCTCAAGAACTTCAAACTCAAACAATCAATGGTAAACGACATTATTGTACTCCAACCGGTGAGAAGTATATATCAATCACAACGCTTCTTGGGCACTTCACGGCCAAGTCAATTGCGGCCTGGCGAAGAAAAGTTGGAGAAACAGAAGCAAATCGAATCTCCAATGAATCTAGTTCGAATGGCACAAAACTTCACAGTAGTTTGGAACTATACCTGGACGGGAAGGATCATACACAACTCATCGAAACAAAAGAAGAACAGAATCAATTTGATCGTATAAGAAATTATCTTGATGAACATCTTACAGAAACTTGGTATCAAGAAGTTCCTCTCTATTCAAACCGTTTGAAGGTGGCTGGTAAAGTAGATTTAATTGGCACACTTGATGGCGTTCCTACCGTGATTGATTTCAAAACATCTCGCAAACTTAAGAAGAAAGATTGGATTCAAAACTATTTTGAACAGGCAGCATTTTATGCAATGTCGCTTTATGAAATGTCTGGTATTGAAATCAAAGATATATGTATTCTAATTACCGTAAATAAAGGAGAAGACTTTCAAATATACAATGAAAAGGTTGGCAACTATATGAGTTCACTTTACGATAAAATTTTAAAGTATAGAGACTTTCAAGAGCAACAAGCAGCCTAATTTATAGGAGATGTTATGAAGCGTAGTTCTTTAGACGCTAACATTTTAAAGCAAGCTAAATCTTTGATTGAAACAAATCCTTTTTTTAAACAACATCAAGATGAAAATGTCTTTATTCACTGGAGGCAAGATAGACCATATGTTTTGCCTCATAAAATGCCACCTAAAGAAGCTAAGTCTCAAGGCTTTGAAACAATGATCAACACCGTCAAACTTTCTGCTATTCTAAATGGTAGTGCTCGATTTGGCAATCGTTAAAAGATAAATATATTTTTGCTATGAACTGTGAATTTATTTTACCAACTTCTCACTCAAAAGGAAGTTAGGTTAGGACAACTTCGACGTGTGGGATGTTTTTCGAAAACATTTTTCGAGGAAATTTATTATGCGACCGTTGCCTGTGATTGAAGATAATTTGGACAAGATTAAAGAGATCATGTATCAATTTCCAAGAGCATGGGATTTTGAGACGAAGCAGAAAAAAGATGGTCAAAAAGTTTTGAGAGGTTTGTTTTGTGAGACAAATCCAGAGTTTAGTGATAAATCATGGAAAGAACTTGCAGTTCTCACTTGACATTTGAATTTAGATAGTGTATACTGTATCTCAACAAATATAAAAACACCCGAGATTATTGCTACTCGGAGTAAAGAATTCAAAAACAAGAAGTAGATACAGAGTGAATAAAACTAAATTGAAGGGACTTCGGTCCCTTCTCCCCTAAAAGGAAATCTATGTCAGATTATTCTTATAAAAGAACGTTAGAAGGTGACATTATGAGGTCACACGAATTACTTGACAAAATCGAAAACAACCAAGAATTTGCTACAGAAATGTATAGAACACTCTGTAATAATAAATTCTTTCATGAAGAAAAAAATATAGTATGGACTGGTTCTTGGAGGTATGTTGGTGGATTTGTTTCTGGAATTTCAAATCCTGGTAGTAGCGATTATATGGATTTCTATTGTTCTGGTGATGAAGGTAGACTCAATGGAGAAGTTGTTGGTATGCTAAAAGAACTCGGCTGGGTTCAAGTTGATTATGAATTCATTCCACAAGAAAAAGAGGTAGATGAAGAATAATTATGATATTCTTGAAGTCAACAAAGAAGTTGCAACATCCTTTGTTGAGACATTTCATTATTCTCCTGTGATGCCAAGACTTACAAAACATTTTTTAGGTTTCTATCTGAATGGCAAAATTTGTGGAATTCTCACATTGGGGTGGGGAACACAACCACTGGGGACCATTCGCAAACTATTTCCTACCTTAGAATCAAAAGATTATTTTGAGATCGGTAAGATGGCAATGGACGAAGAAATGCCAAGAAACTCTGAATCTCAAATGATTTCCCAGGCAATCAAATGGATGAAAGTTCACTTACCTGAGAGAAAGTTTCTCTACACAATGGCAGATGGTATCATGGGTAAAGTTGGTTATGTGTATCAAGCATCAAATTTTTATTTCGGTGAGAGTTTTTTGACTCAATCTTACATGATGCCAAATGGAGAAAAACTTCATCCTCGCTCCGCAAAACAAATGTTGAAAGAAAATTGTAAATTCTCAAACAAAGAAAAACTTTGTTGGATGACAAAGGATTTCATGAAAGCAAAGAACATCAAACTCATTGAAGGTCTGATGTTTCGCTACATCTATCCGTTGTCAAAAGCATCCAAGAGAATGATGGAAAAAGAATCAACATTGAACTGGTCAAAAAACTATCCAAAAGATTGCGATCTTAAATGGTATGACAAATCAATCAATCCCAAGATTGAGATTGATGCCCCTGCTTTCACCTACGATACAATGCAATACAACCCTCAAGCCAAGTCAAAGTCTCTAAGTATCTCATCTTACTTCTCTTAAAAATACTTGACATTTCTCTCAGGTCTGCTATGATCTGATCTCACTGATTGATTTTCAACTTCCTCTCAAAAGACATCATGAAAAAATTTGCACTTGCAATCACACTGATTGTTCTCAGCAGCACCGCATCAGCAAAATGGTCACAACCAGACAGAGATCGATTCTCAGAACTTCTCTGGATTCCTGAACAAGCCGAAACAGTTTCTGACAAAATCAATCTTGTCAATTTTATTTCTTGTCTGACCAATTATTATGAATCCAAGTATACATTCGAACAAGTAATCGATTGGTGGTATAAGCCACACACCGTTGAGCTTACTGAAGAATTTATTGTTGTGAATGATGAATGCAAAAGAATGATTCTTGAACAAATCAACTCAACGGATATATGATCACAAATATCAAAAGCACAGAAAGAATTCTTCATAGAGTTGAACTTCAGAGACTTCAACAAGAGCGGGATGACCTTGTGACCGAGCATATTGCGCTGATGGATGTTCTCAATGAGATGACAGAAGAAATCAAAGACCTTGAAGCCGAAATGGATATCCTGACGTTTACCATCGAAGAAACCGGAACCACCAAAGATTTCAGAAACTTAGAAAAAATCGAAAAAATTTAAATTTTTCTCTTGACATTTCTGACCAGTCTGCTATGATCTAGAAATGATGAGCGAGTTAGTTGTTGACTTGCTCAGTTTGAAACACAGCCACTGGAGATACAATGGCACTCAAAAGAATCTCACTTGACTTGTTCAGCAAAGGTATTGTCTCACATTATGGCAAGCAAGTAATCACTCGAACAGAAGTTAATTCCTATGCTGCTCTGACCGGTGTCAGCCGTCCTGACGGATGGAACGCAAACCCCGTGATGAAATTCGGGAAGAAGAATGCAGACGGCTATCGCTTTGATGCCGTTTCTGCCGCAAAAACAAACCGCACCAAGATCGATGTAAAATCTCTTGGTGAAGACAAAGAGACAGAAGAAATTTTTGAAGACTTAGATATGTTGACAGAAGTTGTGACAAAGCGTAAAGTCAACTCACTGATTGTTACAGGCAACGCCGGGATAGGAAAAACGCATTCTGTACTTCATAAGTTAGACCGAAGTGGTCTTCGCAAAGAACGAGATTATATTGTGTTGAAGTCAAAAATCAGTCCTTTAGGATTGTATCTGACCCTGTTTCTTCATCATGACAAAACAATAGTTTTTGATGATTTGGATGACCTGTTCAACAATGATGACTGTTCTGCTATTCTCAAAGCATGTCTTGACTCTTATGATGTCCGAGAAGTTTCTTGGAGCAGCAAGAAGATGGTCAATGTGGTTGGAGTGGATGATGAAACTCGCAGAAGAATTGAAGATGATGCGAGAAGCAAACTGTTAGAAGGTGAGACAGATGTTGCTCTACCAAATCGCTTTCAGTTCAAAGGTCAGGTGATTTTCATTAGCAACATGTCTCAAGAGAAGTTTGACAAAGCTGTGATGTCTCGCTCAGTGTGTATTGATATGACACTGACCGACAAGCAAGTCTTTTCTCGCATGAAAGCAGTTGTTACCAAGTTGAAGAACAAGCGCACAGCCGAAATGGCATTTGCTACCATTGTCAAGAAATACAATGATGGTGTGCTTGAGTTGCCAAATCTTCGAACTGTTCTCAACTACGCAAATGTAGTTGAAAGCGGTGTGAAGAATGCCGAAAGACTGAGCAAGTATTGCTAACAATCATGCCGTGCTTGTCACGGCTTTTCTAATTTCAATTAGAGTATTAAAATGTTTTATTATAAAATGAAACTTCAAACAACTGATGGTGCGATTACTGAAATTGATGGTTATCAAACCAGTGGTAAACTGACAAAGAAAGCGGCAGAGCAAATCGCAAGAGAAGAACTTGCTGACCCACAAGATTCTGCCGCTACAGTTTACAGTTCTAAAGGAACAAGAGTTTATCAAACACAAAAAGCATAGGAAAACCATGGGCTTAGATATGACGGTTCAAGAAGTTCCAAGATATCAGAAATCAGTTCTTCAACAGTTTGGGCAATCTGTAGTGAATTCAATGACTAATTCAACTTACAATGTTCACACTGATGGAGCTACATCTGAATTCTTTGACTTTGAAATGTTTGTAGCAAAAAATCCAACAGCACAGATTCCTTATGACATCTCAAGAGAACTTGTGTACTGGCGTAAGCACCCAGATATTCACGGTTGGATGAAGAATCTTTTTTTCGAAAAAGGAGGACAGACTGATTCTGACTTCAATGGCGATAATGTTTTTCTGACAGAAGAAGATGTTCTGCGATTGAAGAAAGATATTGAGAATGAAAATCTTCCCAAAACATCTGGTTTCTTTTTTGGTGATTCTGATGGTCGGCTCAAAGAAAAAGACCTTGAGTATGTAGACTTAATGCTTGCTGCTCTTTCAAAAAGTTCACTAATCTATTACACTTCATCTTGGTGAAACATGGGTAAGCGAATTCGTGATGGTAGAAAAATACCAATGACAGAACAACTGCGTTCAGAATGTAAAGAGTTCAACACAGGTTGGTCACCCAGGCTAAGAAAAAGTCTTGAAGAATTTGCAAGATATAAATATGGATTGAGTTACTCGAGTGTGGTGAATCATAGAACGTTACCACCTGAGGAGAAACCCTATCGGCGACCTGAGCAAAAAATTGAGTCAAAAAATAGTGGTTTCGTTCCAGTATCAGAACAAACACAAAAAGAGTATACTGGAGATGTTGTGATTGGTGTTGGAGTAGCGCATAAATCAAATCTAACGCCAATCATCAACAAACAACAAGCAGAAGACTTAGCATCAATGAGGAGATAATTTTTGAAAGAAGTAGAATACGAACTTATTCGAATTCATCTTGAGGAGAGATTTCGAAAACAACTCAAAGAAGACATCAAGTGGAAGTATACAAATATCTTCAATGGTGCTGTAATTGTTAACGGTTTTCGTGCTGGTGACGGCACGGAGGCTGGCTTGATTGTTTTGCGTTGGGATTCAAAAATAAAAGATTATGTTTCACGATGGTATGATTTTGAAGACCGTGATGAAGTAATTGAATTGATTGAAAAAGAAGAAGAAAAAAAATGTCTTGATCCTGAAATGGTTCGTATGGCATTTCATCTTCATATGCAGAAAAAAACTAATACTGAAAACGAAGAAGACATAGAAAAAGTAGAAATATCATCACTAATACCTAAAGGAACATTGCTCTCATGAGTCACAAACTAATGCCAAAAATTTTGGTTCCATTTTTCCCCAAGAAGTTCTTAGCAATCACTGTTACTGGAAATCTATCTTGGTATCGCAATCAGGAGATTCTTGAACGAGAGTCAGTTTTAAAACATGAGGACGTTCACCAACGCCAAATTCGAAAAGATGGTTGGTTCAAATTCATGATTCTTTATTTTTATTGGAGTTGGAAACACGGCTATCGCTCAAATCCTTATGAAGTAGAAGCCTACAATGAAGCACCAATCGTGAGGGACAACTAAAGTAAACCAATGTTTTTTATGATGTATTTTTTGAATCAAAAAAATTCTCTAAGAGTGCTACCTGATAATGACTTTGACAAAGTGGTTGGCACTCTTGCCGAGGAACTACACAAGTTAGATTATCTTCACAACTATTCTCTCACAGAACTACATAAAGACTGGGCTGCTCTCTGTAAGTTTAAAACAAACGAATTGCAAACCGCCAGCACGGTTCGTGTTGGCATGAAACTCTGTGAACAATACTTTCCAAACTTTTTCAATATTGAAAATGATAAAGGTAAATCATTTGCAAATTGTTGGACGCCAGAAAATCTGATCAAGGTTCTCAAGTGGAATCGCAAATCACATACAACACCATATCTGTCTGAGATTCGAAGAGGGATATATTTCTGTTGTGGTTTGACAAAGAACACAATGTTTCGTCCACATCTCTCAAAGATACTTTGTTCAAACTATGCTGACAAAACTGTGCTTGACCCTTGTTGTGGTTGGGGTGGTAGAATGTTAGGTGCCTTGTCATCAAGAAAACATTACATAGGTTTTGAACCAAACGACCAAACATATGAAAGTCTTGTGAAACTTGCAAGATTTGTTGGAGTAGGAAAAGATCGATACACTTTGATTCATGATGGTGCCGAGAATATGGATCAATACGACTTTCCAAATGCCGATTTAGTATTGACTTCTCCACCATATTTCAATTTAGAAATTTATGCTCAAGGTGAAAAACAATCAGAGAATCAATATGATACTTATGCCAAATGGAAAAACAATTGGCTAAAAGATGTAATTGAAAAAGCAATTTCAAGATTGAACAAAGGTGGTCATTCAGCCTGGAATGTTCATTCAGTTAAGAATATGCCAATGATTGAAGATGTTGAGAAGTTACATAAGAAGTTTGATTTCAAACACTACACTGATGTTGCTCTATCTTCTTCAAGAAGACAGGCCAATCAAAATAAAAATAACAACACTAAAAACAAAGACTTGACTCGTATCTTTGTTCACAAGTCTCACAAATATTCAGCTAAAGAAAATGAATTCTTATCCTTTTTTTCTGGTTGATATTTTTTTCGATATTTTCGTTTTTTATTTGTTCTATCTTTTTTTCTTTCAGAAAGAACCGGAGATGAAGAATCTTCATGAAACGCACAACGATAAAACATCGCCGTTACCGTCTCAAGAGAAAGATAAGAAATAATCGTATCCATATAATCTAAGAATTCTTGTTTTGTCTCGCATGAACCGACTAAGAAGAGTTGAAACTTTGAACCGGGGGGATGCTGAAGCACAAGGTGTCTCAATCTCTGCTGTCGAAATTGAGATGTATCAATGCCACATTTCTGACAACAGGTATTGTTACCTATGATTTGTTTTCTTTTTGACTTCCATTCTTTTGAGTTCCATGGTTGATTTGCATGCTTGCCATAGTTTAGAGCAACACAACGGTCAAAACATTCCATTACAGAAATTTCATCATGCTCGAGCTGTTGCCTGAGCACCATCCATTCATCAAGTTGATATGTCATTTCACTTTTCAAATAATTTGTTAATAATTTAATTCTTCTTTATTTAGTCTGAAAAAAAAACTTGACATTTCTGACCGAATGTGCTATGATCTTGTTTGTTGGTGAATAAAATAGAAAA
>JAAHTH010001765.1_pt2 | contig 11873 bp, 19 predicted proteins | sample 6116091 | NCBI WGS metagenome assembly JAAHTH01 (sample SAMN13939990, study PRJNA603662) | sponge metagenome | isolation source: marine sponge | host: Mycale hentscheli | place: New Zealand | collected 2006
GAAGTAGGGTTGTAGTACCAACTAATCGACCACCGGTTACGGTAACAAGTGTTTTAAATGTTCCAAGTGTACCAACTAGACCTGTAGACCCTGTTACTCAGACTGTAATATGTAATAAGTGTGAGAATGGATTTGGTGTTGCTAATATGTTCCCCGGAACAGTTTGTCCTAAGGGATGGACATTAGATAAAGAACCTTGCAATACAGTTATTGTAAAAGGTCCACCTGTGTTAGTTGACCCTAACCCAACTATCCCTGTTGTTTCTACTGAACCAATAGAAGTAATACAAGAGCCTATTACAGAAGTTCCTGTAACACCTACTCCTGTAGTTGTAGTAAATCCGGAGCCGGTTCAAGAGAAAAAAGATAATAATGATTTAATTTTATATATAGCAATAGGTGTTGGTGCCTATTTATTATTGAAGAAGTAGTGAGTGTAAAGAGGGCAAGAGAAATCGTTAAGAATTTAAAATATACAATTGCAAGTATGCAAGTGTCTAAACTTAATATTACTAACGACAATCTCCCACCTGCAAGAGCCGATAAAAAGAAGTTACAATCTATCGCTAAAAATCTCATTAAAAAATATAACTTGCAGGATAGTAAATAAAACGAGTATTAACCCAAAAATTTAAAAAAAATGTTTGATATTAAAAGTGCAGATTTTTTAGGTGGTAACAATGTTCACAATGTAATTATCATTGGAATGCTAGGTTACTTAATCTATAAGTGTAAGTAATAAGTGAATAATAAAGTTGTTTTAAGTGCTTTGTTAGTCGTGTGTGTAATTGGTTCTTTTGCTTTGTTCAGAAGTTCGTATGTTACCACACGCAACTTAACACGCAATAAAAAGTTTGAAAATGAATAAATATGATGACTATGATTTAATACATTTTTCTCCTGTAAGACTTCCTTATAAATATAACGGTTTAGAGCCATATATTGATGAGGAAACTATGCAAATACACTACAATAAACATTATTTAGGGTATTTAAAAAAGTTTAACTCAGCAGTAGATAAATATGATATTACTGACCCGGTTATTAGAGTAATGCAGAACATAGACAGATACCCAATTGAAATTAGAGATAATGGAGGAGGGTATGTAAATCATTCTATGTTTTGGAAAATGCTTAAACCTAATCCATCAAAAAAGTCAAATCCACCACACGGTGTTTCATTGGCTAAAATTATTCAAGACTTTGGCACTTACGGACAATTTAAAGAATTTATTATTGAAGCATCGCAAAAACGATTCGGCTCAGGATGGGTATGGTGGGTAATGAATAGAGATGGTAGTACAAATATACTAGCAACTCCGTATCAAGACAACCCATATATGCCTGAGTATCAATCATATCCTTTATTAGGAATAGATGTGTGGGAACACGCATATTATTTGAAATACGATGCAGACAGAACGAAATACATCAGAAATATATTTAAAATTATAAATTGGGATGAGGTTAATAGAAGAATAATAGCCGCCAATCAGAATATATATGATGTTAGAATTATGAATTAAAAAAAAGAAAAAATGGAAAAAGTATTTAGTTTTTTAGGTGGTCGTAAAATGTTTTTTGCGATTTTATTGTTTATATGTGCAACAGTTTTCTTGTTTATTGGACAGGCAGACTTTGCTAATTGGTCTGAGTTTGTAATGTGGATATTTGGTATTTATGCAGTAGGTAATGCCGGAGAACACTTGTCAAATATAGGAAACAAGAAATAAAATGGATTATGTTTTCTAAACTTAAAAATAATGCACTTACTATATGTATTATAATTCTATTTATTCTTATTTGGCAACTTTTTAGTGCTAATGAAAGATTAAGAGATTATAAAAGTCAAGTCGTTAAATTTAAAGATGGAGAACAAGTTTTCGTTGAGAAATTAAATGAAAACGGAGAAAAAATAGCAGAACAAGAGCAGGTAATCCTTTCACAAAGGGATGCCATTGCTCTAAATCTGCTCGTTATAGAGGATTTAAAAAAGGTCAAATCTCAAGTAACAGTTAGAACTATTACAAAGATAGATAGTATATATGTCCCCATTATAGACACTATTGAAAGAGTTTCATTTGATGCTACAGGATTACCTTTTTTAAAACTTCCCACTAAATTCGGTGTGGAAGATGAATGGTACTCTATATATTCAACGATAAATACAAAGGGTATGTGGATAGATTCTTTATCTTTGTATAATCGGCAAACTATTACTTTGGGAATGAAAAGTAACGGTTTTTTCAAGGCTCCCACACCTTCAGTCTTGGTGAAAAACGAAAATCCTTATGTAAATGTTAGTAGTTTGAAAAATATAGTTATCAGAAATGATACTAGATTCTATGATAAAAAAGGATTTTGGTATGGTCTAGGTGTAGGGACAGGAATTCTTATACCTGCACTATTGATAAAATAAAAATATGGAAATGAAAAAATATAAATATAATAAAGGAGGAGAATTTAAAGATGATACTCCAAAAATTTATGTTGCAGACTTAAAATCTTATAATGAAGGTAGGTTAGTTGGTGAGTGGGTTGATTTAACTGATTATGATAGTGGAGAAGAAGTTAGCGATAAAATTGCTTCTCTTATGAAAGAATATAGCAAGAAGTATCATAACGGAGAAGAAACTGAGCACTCAATTCACGACTACGAAAATTTTGATAGCAGCTTATATAGTGAGTATATGGGAGAGGCAGATTATGATGTTATTATTAATACTCATAAAATATCAGAAGAAAAAGGAATTCCTGCTGAAGTATTACAATCCATAGCAAATGATTTTAGCCCTGATGATTTAGAGGAATTTGTAGATGAAAGATATATAGGAGAATATGATGGGGATTACGAATTAGGAGAAAATTATGTTGATAATGTAGGTGGTATTGAAGGTGTTTCAAATTCTGAATTTTATTTTGACTATGAGGCTTTAGGAAGAGATTTATCAATAAACAACTATAATGAATATGATGGTCATTATTTTCAGAACTATAAACAGGGAGGAACAGTAAAAGAATACGATTTATCTAAATATGCAAAAGGTGGCGGTTTAGGAAACGATTTAAGTGGAAATTATACATCAACAGATGATTTTGTTAGTGAAAACGGTTTAATTGATTTAGCAAAGCAAAAGTTCGGAGATGATTGGCAGTCCGGAGGAGATTATGATTATGATGTAGAAGAAATAAAAGTATTAGCAGGAGATAATTATAAAGTGATTTTTGTAGATTCAGAAAGACAGAATAGAGATAATTTTGAAGAAGCTAAACAAAAGTATTTCCCTAAAATGAAATACAAGTCTAATGATGGAGATATTTTCGTGATTAGAATTTTTGAAAAAGGTGGGGATTTAGATGAAAACAAAGAATATATTATTAGAGTTTACAACAACGAAGATGATTATGATTTCGATGAAAACTACGATGTAGTGCATTTAGATGATGAGGCACCAAATAAAAAAAGAGCAATTTCAAAAGCAAGAGAAATAGAAGATTCTAATACTTGGGTAAGAGTTGTTGATAATGCATCTCGATATAACGATGAAATATATAGTTCTAAATTCCCTCAAGGTTTTTCAGAGGGTGGAGAAACTATAAGTAGAGAAGAAATCGTTGAAGTATTAAAAGATGAGTTAGAGGATGTTTTAGAAGATGCTAATCAAGAATATGAAGGTCAAGACATAGAAGGAGAAGAAGTAGAATACAAGAGCAGAGATGGCTTTATTCCTTTTACTGATGGAGGTTATGAATACCGATTTTTTGTGTACGGAAACTATTTAACAGGTTCAGGAAAATCACTACCTACTAATACTTTAGATGGAGAGTTAGAAAGACAACAAGAATTAAATTTAGAATATGGCAAAGAAAGATTTGCAGAGGAATATCCTGAATTAGTAAAAGAATTAGGAGAAGAAAATATTGATTATGGTTTTTTGTCTGACAAAGGTTATCAAGATGAGGCAGAGGAATTAGATGAAATGTCAATGCCTGATGATGATAGCATTATGTTTGAAGTAGAAGCATTTTACTACAATCCTGATAATGATAGAGGTATTGATGGTAAACACACTATAGTTCTTACCGGAAGTGTAAATATGGAAGCACCTTACCATAGAACAGGAAATTACGAAGATTACACACAAAACAAATTCACTTTTGATAGTATAGAAGAATTAAAAGAAAAACTACAAAAAGGTATTGATAAAATATCTAAATGGTTTAATGGTGATAACTATAAAGAAGGAAGAGAATTGAAAATGGGGAAATTTGAAAAAGGTGGTGTAGTAGAAAAAATTAAAAAACTAGCAAAAGCGAAGAACAAAAGAACAGGAAATACATATTTAGTTATTCAAAGGGTAGATGATAAAGATGAGGTAGCCTACATAGAAGATATAGACTTTAGCAACGACCTAACAGGAAAATATGATAATTGGGAAGTAATAGATATATACAGAACTGATTATGATTATGCAAAAGGTGGTAAAACTCAAGGAAATGATGATGTAATTATTATAAAATTGCAGGATAAAAAAAGTGATTTTAACGACCTCTACTATATTAAGAAGATTGACTCTACACATATAAATATGTCCCCCAATGAAGATGATTTAGATGGTTATCCTTCTCATATTTCAGACCATAATGAAGAGAATTATTATGATGATGTTCGTTCTTGGTTAAAAGGAGGAAAAAGTCCTAATGGAAAAACTTATAAAACAGAATTTTCAAAAGGTGGAGAGGTTAAGAAAAAAAGTGATAATTCAATGTTAATAGGAGGACTAGCAGGTATTCTGTTGGGAATATTTTTAGGAAGAAAATAATGGGATTTTTGGGTAAAGCAAATAAAGGATTAGGTTTAAGGTCAGGTAATTCAGGTAATTTAGGAAATCAAGGATTTCAAGGAAACACAGGATTATCGGGAGCAATAAAATCTAAAGTAGCAGAAGCCCAAAAAGAAGAGAAAAAGAAAAAAACAAAAAAATAAAATGTCTAGTATAAAAAAAGAAGTAAAGAAAGCGGAAAGAGATATAATTATAGGATTTGCCTTATTAGGAGTATTTTTACTAATTCATAGAGCAATTTCCAATAAAATGATAGATGAAACAGAGGAAAAATAAATAAAATGTTAGCAAACGGATTAGTAGTAGATAGTAAAACTCAAGAAATATTACCACAAGCAACGGTTTATGTAACTGATGGTGAGGGTAATATTATTGATGATAAAAAAAAGACAAGCGGAAATAAAAAAGGTTTATTTACTATTGATGTCTTTCCTTCTGACTTTCTTACTATTTCTTATGTTGGATATAAGAACAAAACTGTATCTATTAAAGATTTTTCATCAGGTACAAATACTATAAATTTAGAATACAACAAGGCAGGAGAGTCTTTAGGAGGAGTTCTTAATGGAAATGTAGAAGAGAGGGCTGATGATGGAGTTATGCAAAATAAGGCTATTAAATGGTATTATTGGGCTGCATTTTTTGCTATTGGATATTATGCTTACACTAAATTTAAAAAGTGAAAAAGGGGCAGGTAGCAATAGGAGTTGGAATAGGTCTTGTCGTATCGGCAGGTCTATATATTTTGTTTAAAAAATATCTTTTAAGTGGATTCAAATCTGCTATTATTTCAAATGCTAATAAAGAATGGAAACTATGGGGTAGCCCTGTAATAGTAGGAGGTAAATTAGAAGAATCAGGAGAGTTTGAGTGTACTCCTATATATAAAGAAAGAGTAGGAGAGTATTGGAAAAAAGGAACAGATAAAAATTATGATGGTTGTGATAGAGGAACACCTTGGTCATCTGCTTTCATATCATTTATAATGAAAAAGAGTGGTGCCGGAAACGAATTTCCTTATTCATCGGCACATACTAATTATATAAGACCTTTTATTCAGAATAGAAAACAAAACAATAATTCGGACTTTAAAGGATATAAGATACACGAAGTTAAACCTGAAAAAGGAGATTTAATATGTTATCCTAGACAAAGGGGTGTAAACTATGATACAACAAGTAGTTATAAATCACATTGTGATATAGTTGTAGATGTTAACAGAAAAAGAAAAAATATAGAGGTAATTGGAGGGAATGTCAGTAATGGAGTTACAAAGCGAATTGTAAGTATTGACAGTAAAGGATATTTAAATGATAATACCCAAGATTGGTTCACCATACTAAAAAATAGCAAATAATGGATGCATCGGTATTTAGTTTTAGAAATAATTCTACGGAAGTTCAAGAATTTTCAGTTTTTGAAACTTCAACTTTAGGTGCACCCAATACAAGTACGGAAACTGTTTGGAATTTTGAATCTAATTGGTCACCTATATATAGTGTGGCTAATGATTGGTGGAATCCTAAAATTGTAGCCTCTAATGGTACTGTGGCAATAAGAATTTATAGAGCAGATGGTAGTACATTTATAGTTAATTCTGTTAGGGACCCAATATTATCAAATATATCTACTGCTGATTTTGAAGCATATTTGAATGATGCAGCTAACCCATTTGCCGTAATAGGAGAATGGTCAATAGATGGACCTTATGGTCCTGAATCTACAAGTTTCGTAATTAGAGTTATTGTAGACCCTGTATATGTAGCTGCACAAAATATTCCTACAACTGCTCAATATAATTATGGAGTAGAATCTATGTTATTAGGTGGTCAAACCGGTGGAGCAAATTGGGGAGAAATACAAGTATATCCTTCAGCCTCAGCCGCAGCACCTACTTTGCCTTCAAATCCCAATATTTCTGTAATATCTACTTCTAATTTCCCTTACAACGACTTTTTGTATAGTACAATTCAGAGAACATATGACATAAAGAATTTTCAAATATTTTCTGAAAATCAAGAACAAATATTAGAGCCGTTTTTATTTGATAGAACATTAGCTACAGGTAAAGTATATCAAAAGGTACTTACACCGACTATTGACCCATATCAATCTCAAAATTACATTATAACACCAAAAGGGAAGGGGTACATACTCGATGGTTTTACGAAAATAAAATATAATTTACTTCCTTTAACAACTGTAAGGTTGATACTAGACTATGTATATATAGATATAGCAACTCCTTTGATTGCCAAAGTAAAAAAACCAAAACTAAACAAGGATTATATAACTCCTGACTTTGTAGATAGTTTAGAAAAAGGATATGATAAGTATGGTTGTGATTTCTTAATCAAAAGAAGTAAGTATTTAAGTGAAAAATTACAATGGATAAAAGATGGTAAGCCATCTAAGTCAGATTTTGCTAATCAATCAGGAAATTCTGTATCTGCGGTATCTACTTCCAATGCAGGTAAAAATCCTATATGGCAAGACCAAATTAAATCAAAGTTAATATACATCAAGCAACTGATGATTAATTATGATTGCTTTCCAAAAGAAAAGGTGGAAGAAATGCCTCAGTTTGATATGGTTGGAAGTACATTCCAAAGAACAAACCTCTTTATACCATCACCGGAGTTTGTTCAACACCAACTTGATAACGAGCAAGGTGCAAGAAAATTATTCAAAAAGCACGATTTTCCAATCGAAAAAGAGTAATTATTTCAATTATTTTTAAGATTTTCGTCATTTTACAATTATTTTTAAAAACAAATTTCAGGCTCTCATACCCTGATAATACTGATGTTGCATATAAAAATATGTAATTTATGTCTATTTTTTTTTGTGGATTATAAAATTTAATTATCTTTACATCGAAATCAAGTCACAAATAGTTAATTAATAAATTACAGAAAATGGGAAACAAGAAAAAAGTTATTAAACTTCTTTTTAGCAGCAGCGAAAAGAATAAGCAGTCAGGATGGGAATACTTTATAGATGATAAAAAAGTTTCTGAGTTAGAATACTATGAACTTAATCATCTTAAAAATTATTCATCAGAAGAACTTATTGAATTTCATAAAGAGTTAGAGCAACAAGAACCTGCTGATATGAAGTTATATCAAGATTGGAAATTCAAAATATCTATTGTTAAAGATTTAATTAGCACAAAGGAAAATGACCCTTTTTTCCTATTTATCTAAAATCAAAATTTAAAAAAATAATTATGGCAACTAAGCAAAGCAAAAAAGTAGAGAACTCAGAAAAAGAAATAGCATTAGAATTATTTCACAATATGCGAGGAAAGTATATTATAGGTCAAGCCTTATACTATGCACAAAAGTATCTTATGGATATGCCGGTAGAAAAAAGAGAAGTTTCAAATGCTGAAGATATGCAGTTACTAGGAAATAACCTTTTTCAACTTGGTTATCTTCCAACCAAAATGCTAAATGAAGAACTTAATTATGATTCACTTTTAAAAAGTGTTGAAAAAAAACAAAACAACAAATTAAAATCTTAATACTATGGAATTTAAATTTAGAACAAAACTAAAAGATTATCAAGATATTGACTTTTATGGATTCACTAAGATGATTGACAAACATCACGATTATCATAATGATATTGATATTTTAGTTTCTTGGAGTGCAGAAATTTATCAAAGAGAAGGTCAAGGTATCACAGATATTTTTCCAATCATCGAAAAAATTGCACTAGAATATGATTACAATTATATAGAAGAACTTCCGGGAGATAATTATAATGAAGGAGAGAGAAGTTACAAATTAGAGGTCGATGACTTTATTAACTACCCGTTATCTGTTCAAGAAAATACAGAAAGAAAAAAACTCGGTTTGGATGAAAGAAAGTGGATTGTAAGAACAGACTACACACCAAACGAATCAGATTCTGCTCCTCATTTAATTTTAACAAGAATAGAAATAGATTGGGAAACGAAAGAAATAACAATTAGCTTTTAAATAACTAAAATAAATAAAATGGACAATCACACACCACTATTAAATGATGAAGAAAAAAACTTCTTAGAAAATTATGACAAAGAAAATCCTTTTTTAAAGTCATTATCAAATCAATATAAAGAAAGAGGAACACTTTCAGAAAAACAAATAATTCATTTAAGAAAAGAAACTCAACAAGATAAAAAAATTCATACACGATGCGAGGTATTACATTTATCTCTTAATCAAGAATGTGTTTTTGAGGACAAATCTTATAGTGAAAACAAAAATGTATTTGTAAGTAAAATAAGTGAAAAAGCTATACAAATAGAAGATAAAGAAAACAATATGTATGCTTGGATGCCTAAAGCAGGAGTACAAGTTAATACAAAGTTAGATGATTCTGAGGGAGGTAATAATACTCCGGTATTAATAAAAGAGATTTCAATACTTACTTTAAAATCTTGGTTTACAAGAGATGAAGATTTTTGGAAACAAAAAAAACCTTCTCCCCAAATGATAGTTGAAGAACAGGCAAATGCTTTAATGGACTTAGACAATCAAGATGAAGATTTCACAGATGAAATTACTTCACACGAAGATGATGATAAACTACCTTTCTAAACTGATGTATGAGAAGAAGTATGCAAGATTTAGAGGATTCTATAATCACTCTTAAAAATGGAACCAAAGTAGCAAATTTTAGTAGTCCACATATATTCACATTTGATGATGGAAGCAAATTAATGAAATGTGATATTAGAGAGTCAAGTCTTTTTAAAGTACAGTTTAGAGAAAAAGTAGTTAAAGACATAAGGGATATTTCAGGAGTTGAAATGGATTTTATGTTATCAAAAGCACTTTTGTCAAGAATTAATATGTGGGAGTTACTTTATAATGAAAAGAAAGTAGATATAGTTTTTTGTTCATTACCACTATTAACTGCATTAAAAAAAATCTTAGATGTAAAAGAATTAATGAAGATGCCCTTTAGAGGTGTAAGAACTAAAGATAGAGGCAGGAAAGTGATACTTACAGATAAATTTGTTATTTAATAATTAAACTAAAATTAAAATGTCAACATTAGCAGACTTAATGAATCCTGAAACAAGGAATATTCTTGAGAAATATAAGAGATTATCCACTCTTGCATTAGAAATGGGTATTGAAAAAGATAAAACTACAGACCTTGAATATATATCAGATAAATTAAAAAAAACAGACTATAAGCATAAAGAAGAAATCTTAAATCTTATAGAAAAATTATCAAAAATCAAAAAATAATGATAGGGAAAGACAAAAATCAAAATCTCATATATCTTTCTATAGACACTATAGAGGATATTATTAAAGCAAAGAACAAAGCAGTAAAAGTAATTGAAAGTTGTAAAAATGATAAGCATTTAAATTCTGCAAAAAATTATATCAAATTGTATATGAATGCAACTGATGATTTAGTAGGGGCAACTCAATTAGAATTACAACTACTAGAAAAGCGAAAAGAATTATGTTAGTACATCTTTTTGATACAGGGGAAATTTGTTATTACAAGGACAAAGACAATAATTACTATGGTATAAACTATAGTTATATGGACAAAGGAGTTTTAAGAGGATATGCAAATGTATCTCCTATTGAAACATACCTCGATGAGGATGGAGATGTCTGTCACGATTACGATGATGATATGTGGGAAATTGATGCTGATATTATGCAGGGATATGTAGATGACTATACTAAAAACAATTGTGAAATAGTCGAAAGTGGAGATATGGCAGAAGATGAAGATGTATTTAAAGTTAAAGAAGGAGATAATGGTTGGTATGAAGAATTATTCGACTTATTAAATCCTGAAATAGCAACTTTTAGATTAGATAGTACCATACGAGAATTGCCAAATTATTATAAAGAGCAAACCGCTAAATTTCAACTTTATCAAAAATGTATTATATCAGATTGTATTAGGAGAGGTTATAGATGGGAGGAGCATCATCACGATTTAGCATATAAATATTTAGATTCAAATTCTACAGTAGTAGAAGTAGGGGCACATATTGGTACACTAACTGTTATTTTAAGCAAATTATCCAAAGAAGTATATTCTTTTGAGCCATTAAAACAATCTTATGATTTGTTAAACAAAAATTTAGATTTAAATAATTGTAAAAATGTAAAGACATTTAAAAAAGGAATAGGAGATAAAAAAGGAAAAATAAAAATAGATTTTATTTCTGATGGTAATTGTGGAGCAACTGTATTACAAGGAGGGGCTATAAAAAAGAATTGGAAAAACAGAAATGATTTAGTTTTAGATTTAGATGTAGATATGATTACTCTTGATTCTTTAAAATTAGATAGCCTAGATTATCTTAAAATAGATGTAGAAGGATATGAAGAAAATGTTATTAGAGGAGGTCTAAAAATAATTAATAAGTTCAAGCCTGTAATTGTTTTAGAATGTATGGGTGATTACAACTATGGCTCTATAATTACAGATGAACAAATAGAAACAAAATTTAGAAATTTATTAGAATTAGGATATTCTTATAAAAACCTAATGTCAGAATGTAATGCTGATTTAGGAGAAAAAATATGGGATATATTATTTATACCAAAACAAAATAAAAAATAATGAAAGTTGATAATTTATCTATATCTCAATCTCTTTTAAAGGCATTAACTAAATATGCTGAAAAAAAGGAATGTGGTTTAAAAGTAGAAGCCTTATATATTAAAGGGGCAAAAGGATTTACAACTGATGCTCAAGCATTAGGTAATTGGTTTGAATATAAATGTACGGGAGCATTACCGGCATATCATCCTGAAGTACCTGAGCCAAAAGTTTTGAAAAGCGGAAAACTATCTGTAGCATATGAACGAATGCTTAATCAGGTTGAAAATTACAAAGAAGCTATAAAGCATTATAATGTTACTGATATTCAGTCAGGAGTAAGTATGAATTGGGGTAACATAACAGGAACTGCTGATATTATTGCTAAAGTAAATGGCAAAAAATCAATTATTGACCTAAAAACAACGGCATTATTTGATGATAAATGGAATG
>JAAHTH010000069.1_pt1 | contig 11872 bp, 17 predicted proteins | sample 6116091 | NCBI WGS metagenome assembly JAAHTH01 (sample SAMN13939990, study PRJNA603662) | sponge metagenome | isolation source: marine sponge | host: Mycale hentscheli | place: New Zealand | collected 2006
ATGACAACGAGCAAAGTTACAAAAGCTGGTTTGACTCACAGTTTCCAAACGATTCGATTGATGATGTTGTAGGATACGAACCGACAAAAGTACCGGGCTTCCCAGCTCTTGACAAATCCCCGCAGTACTACATTGACAGGTATGACAACGAGCAAAGTTACAAAAGCTGGTTTGACTCACAGTTTCCAAACGATTCCATCCACAATATTTTGGGATATGAAAATCCGGTATCCGTACCAGATTGGATTAGAAGTAATGCGGAATGGTGGGCGATTGGGGAGATAAATGATTCTACATTCGTATCGGGAATAGAATTCATGCTGAAGAACAATATAATTAGAGTTTCAAACATTTCACCTTCGGAAAACATTTCTGAAGAGGACATCCCACCTTGGATTCGCAATAGTGCTCATTGGTGGTCCCAGGATCTGATCTCCGAAGATGAATTCATAAATGCTTTAAAGTATCTAATCCAACAGGGCATCATAACTGTCAATTAGTCTAGCACATACGGCAAATAGTTTTAATCTGGTATGGCTTATTGTTAGTTGAATTGAAGGCAACGTTTGGCGCAGGATGTTTTTGGCACGTAGAGGATTTACTTCATAAAACTAAGGGTGTCCAGTCTACCGCAGTTGGGTATATTGGTGGACAGTTACCGAACCCAACATATGAGGAAGTATGTACCGACAAAACAGGACATGCAGAAGCTGTACAGGTGGAATTTGATCCAAATGAAATTACTTTTGACGAATTACTGAATATTTTTTGGAATAATCACAATCCGACCACTCTGAATCGTCAAGGTCCAGACATTGGCAATCAGTATCGCTCAGCCATTTTTTATCATGATGAGGAGCAAAAGCATGTAGCTGAAAAATCAAAGCAAGATCTGGAACAATCAGGAAAACATAAAAATCCAATTGTCACCGAAATCGTCCCAGCACCATCATTTTACAAAGCTGAAGAATACCATCAAAAATATTTTAAAAAACACGGGTTTTCTTAGTTCTACTTTACTATGACTACCGGTATCTTTGAAGCGTGAATGACGTAGTTAGATACACTTCCAAAAAACATCTGTTTTGCAGAACTTCTTCCACGTGAACCCAGCACGATCATATCAAATTTGTTCTTTCCATGCGCCAATTTGACTATGTTGTATCCTATATCGCCTCTCAATATTTTCTCTTTGAAGACTATGCCATTTTGTGCTGCCAATACCTTGGCAGATTCCATGATTTTCTTTACTTCTGCGTTAAATGATTTTTCAACTGAGCCTACACCTCGAAATTCAGAATGTGGCGGAGCATGAATAGAATACACGCCAGTGATTATTGCCCCACATTGCCTAGCCAATATGATGGCAGTTTCTAAGCCCCTGTTGGAATTCTTAGAACCGTCTAAAGGTACCAAAATTTTTGAAATTTTCTTTTTTAACACATTTTATGAATATTTTTGACCCTAAAAAACATGCTTGTAGCTGTAAAAATTTAAAAATCTGAAAAAGAATAATTTTTTGATCGTCAAATTAACTAAAACTTATCTAGTTACAATCATTGTTGCTAAAATAGTGGAAGAAAAATTTCTCCATGTGGATGGACATAAAATACGATATCTTGAATCTGGCAATTCTAAAAACACACTTGTATTAATCCACGGCTTGGGCGCATCATCTGAGAGATGGAGTAAAGTAATTCCTCTTTTTTCAGATCACTATCGCGTAATAGTTCCAGATTTAATAGGATTTGGACAAAGCGACAAACCAGCTGTAGATTATACCATTAATTTTTTTGTCAATTTTCTTGAAAAGTTTATCGCCGCATCTGAAATCAAAAACCCCGATATAATTGGCTCATCACTAGGTGGACAAATTTCTGCCGAATACGCATCTTTACATTCCAATGAAATACACAAGCTGGTATTGGTTTCTCCGTCTGGAATTATGAAACAGTCTACTCCGGCACTAGACGAATACATCATGGCTGCAATGTATCCAAACGAAACAAGTGCAAAGAATGCATTTGAGTTAATGGAAGGTTCTGGAAAACATGTAGAAGAGAAAATTATCTCAGGATTTGTAGAGCGAATGCGATTACCAAATGCAAAGCTTGCTTTCATGTCCACGATTTTAGGATTAAAAAATTCCAAATCAATTGAATCAAAGCTTGAATCCATATCCGTACCCACCCTGCTAATGTGGGGTACAGACGATCCAGTCATCCCAATTATTCATGCAGAAAACTTTGTTTCATCAATTCAAAATTGTATTTTTTATAAAATGACTGGAAACGGCCATACGCCATACGTTCAAGATCCTAAAACATTTGTTTCCAAGATCGTGGAGTTCCTTTCCACGGATTAGTTTGATTTAAATATATATAATTCCAATATATGCCAATGAGTGGTAATACAAACACATATGATCCATCTGAAATGTTCAAGTCATGGATAAAAAAAAACGGTCAAGCTCAAGCAGAATTTATAAAAAATTTTGGTTCCTTGATGAATCATCAATCAGATAAAACTTTCAATCCGTTAGAGGCACTGAAGGGGATTTCTGAAAGTACAAAACAAACTCAAACCAACATGATGAATGACATGCAAAGCAAAAGTATGGATACCATGTTCAACATAGGTCAAATGCTCCCATCATTCATGCACTGGGGCGCTTATAAAACCACCATCAGCAGTAATGGGAGGATTTCCATACCCGAAGCTGAGCGTAACGCGTTGGGATTGGGTGAAGGGGACCTGATACAAGTGATTATTTTACCAATTGCAAAAAAATCAAAGAGCAAGGAAGTGAAACAATGAACGAAAGTAAAGTGATACAGCAAAATTATGACAATATATTTTCAGCATGCCAGGAAAATATGGATATCATGATCAACGGCATTAAACGATCAGTCCCACACTATCACCAGTCAATTACCAACATTCAACAGGAATACATACAAGCGTATGAGCATATGTTTGACTCGTCGATAAAGTTGCAAAAAGAATGTGCAAAGAAAGCAGGCATTGCCGCAAACGTTTCAGAGACAACCCTGAAAATGTTTCGTCACATGACAAAAGAGTTTGTCAAAGTATCGTCTATTCAAAATCAGATGACCCTTGCAACTATGGATGCAGCACATGAAAACATTAAGACGTTCAACGATAACATAAAATCTTTTAGAGATGTAAACAACAACATCCCAGAGTCATAGTTCTCTCAGCATTCTCAACTAATCACTAAAAATAAAAAACATATGTTTGATTTTTTAATTTTAAGATCTTTCAGATAGCCATGCACCTAGTTCGGGCAGGACTTTCTTTTGTGACAACGAACTTGCAATCATGCCCACGTGTCCTGTTGGATACATCCTCAATGTTTTATCCTCACTTCCAATCGCATAGTGAAGTGGCATGCTGCACTCCGGAGAAACCAAATGATCCCCTACCGCAATTTGAGTAAATGTTGGCATGTCAATATTTTTTAAATTCACCTGCTCTCCTCCCACATACATTTTATTTTGAATGAGTAAATTGTTCTGATAGATGTCTTTAATCCATTGTTTGAATAGTTCTCCAGGAATTGGAGGAGTATCGCCCAACCACTTTTCCATCCTGAGAAAATTATCTACAAATTTCTTATTGTCTATATTTTTAAAAAATTTGATGTATTTTTCAATTCCCTGTTCAAATGGTTTGAGCACTGAAAAACAATAATACATGAATTCAGGCGGCATATTTCCTATAGTATTCACCATTTTGTCCACATCCATGTGTTTGGCAAGATTACTGATAACTGTGGTATCGCGCCACCCGTCTATGACCGGTGCTGTAGCAATGTAATTTTTTACACTCTCCGGATGCAATGCGGCATATGCAGTTGCAATAGTGCCCCCTGTGCAATACCCCTGCAATGAGATTTTTTCAACCGATGATTCGTTTTTAATATGTTCCACAGCTGAATCCAAATACCCGTTTACATAATCATCAAAATCCAGGTATTTGTCCATGCTGGTAGGAGTGCCCCAGTCCAACATGTAGACATCAAATCCCTGCAAAAGCAAATTTCTCACCCAACTCTTCTCGGGTTGAATATCCAAGATATGGTACCGGTTAATTAACGCGTATGATATCAGCAGTGGTGTCTTGTGCTGTTTTTCTGTAAGAGAATTGTAGTGAATGACTCTTGTTTTGTCTATTTCCAGCACTGTGTCATGAGGCGTTACCTCCAAACTGATTTCATCGGGAGCTGAAACTATCTTTGGGGCGTCAATTACATTCTTACTAAATTTCAAAATCTCTTCCATTATTTTTGGATCTACGTTGATTTCATCATGCATTCTTTCTTGTCTCCTTTTTCTTTAACTCCAGTTCCAGTTTGCCAACTCTTTTCTTTAGGGAGTGCAATTCTTTATACACTTCATCGATTTCCTCCTTACTTGGAAGATTCACAGATTGTAAAACTACGTTGGTGATGTTATTCCAATGTTTTGTTAGTTCGAGTTCTTTTGAAACAAGTTTTCCATAATTTTCACCAAATTTTTTGGAGTCAAATAGTTCAGTGAAGTCATTGTCAAAAATATCTATCCAAATTCTTTTGAATGCATCGATTTGTTCAACGTCATGTGGCACTTCAGGAGCTTTCAAGTTGACTTTCTTTTGAGCGTCTTTCCATGCATTTGAAAGCTGTTTGTAGTATTCGGTAAGGTATTCGTTGAATCCCATCAAATCCTCGTTGATCTCAATTAATTCAGTTGTGACTTTTTTTGAATTTGCAGCAAATGCCCTCATCGGACCTGTAGATATCAGCGCTTGAGGTTTACTTGACATCAAATGCATGATGTCAGTCCAAAACAATGACAAATGCTTGTAATAATCTGTGACGTTTTTTGACGAATCTGACTGCACAGATATCTATAAGCACAGGTCGCAATAAATAGTTCGATTACCATGTTATTATGATGGACGATGTGGAAAAGCTAGAAAAAATGTGTCAAAAAATTATCAAGCTGGACTCAAAAATGCGTTCAGCCAGGCATATTAGTAGCAGAGGCCACTTAACAGCAGGTGGAATGAAAGATGGCATGTTTTCACTCGAGGATCAAAAGCATGATGAAATGATGTTCATGGAACTTGCATTACGCGTAAGAATGAGGCATGAGTTTGATGCCGAATTTGGCGAAGTTCACTTTTCCATGTCGTATAGAGACAAGGTAATTGTGATGAGTTTTCCACTAAGTAATGACGCAGTATTGCTGCTGTCATGTGAAAAAGATATCGATTTTGGCAAGCTTGCGTTTAAGGTCCTCAAAATTATCGAATCATTAAAAAAATCACCTACAAAGACATTCTGATCAAAACAACTTAATTGTATTTTTTGAATCAGCATGTTGTCTTGGCACAGTATGCAGAGTGGTCTGAAATAGAATCTTTGATACGGGTGTTGTCTGATCATATTTTAAACTCATCAAGAACATTTTCTAGCATTACAACTTTGAGCAGAGGGGGGCTAATACCATCACGATTGTTGGCAGATCATTTGGGAATTCAAACAATCCTTGTTGATCAAGATACAGTTTCTTCACAATCTCTATTTGTTGATGATATTTTTGACTCTGGAATGACATTTGAAAAAATCTTATCTGCTGTAGATGACCCATCTCAACTGCTTTACGTGACTTTGTATGCAAGACGTGGAAAAAAGTATCCATCACAACTAATCTATGCGAAAAAAACAGACGGTGATGATTATGTTGTTTTTCCTTGGGACCGTATAGAATTTCAAAACTCTCAAAAATAAGTTTACAATCATATTCCAATGATTATAGAATTGCAAAAATTATTTTTAAAATTTTTTTAACTTGCACGTTTATTTTCATTCGTTGAGCATTTTTCTCAATCCCGCACACCTGTTTCTTATTGTCACTTCAGTAACGCCTGATGCGATTGAGATGTCTTTTTGGGATTTTACTTCGCCGGTGCTTATGCATGCAAGATAGAGTGCAGCAGCAGCTATTCCCATGGGATCTTTTCCGGCAACTATGCCGTCATCTTTTGCCTGATTCAAAATTTTAATTGCTTTTCGTTTACTTTTTTCACTTAATTCTGCAATACTTGCAATTCTGGAAACTCCCTTTACGGGATCTACCACAGGCATTTTTAATTCAAGTTCTCGATAAATCAATCTGTAGCATCGTGCAACATCCTTTCTTCTAATGTTGATACCCTTTGCAATGTCATCCAAAGTTCTAGGTGTTTCGGTGTTCCTACACGATGCATAAAGGCATGCTGCAACCAATCCTTGGATTGAACGACCCCTTACTAGCTTTTTCTCCATGGATTTTCTGTAAATGTATGCAGCTTTTTCAACTACTGCGTCAGTTAATGCAAGTTTATCTTTTAGTTTGCCCATTTCGTTAAGCGCTTGTCTGAGATTCCTGTCTGCCGAAGAATGTGCTTGACTCCGACTGTCCCAGGTTCGCAGTCTCTCAATTGAACTTTTGACACCTGCCGATAATGGCTTGCCCGTTGCATCCTTGTTGGCTGCACCAATTACGGTGGACAGTCCGCGGTCATGCATGGTCAATGATGTACCGGCCCCCGTTCTTGCTTTGTTGCCTTCATCATTTGAAAATGAACGCCATTCAGCACCAGTGTCTACAACTTTATCTGTAATTACCAACCCACATTTACTACAAAATAACTCACCCGTATTCTGATCTGTGACAATTTTTTGATCTCCGCAAGAAGGGCATTTGGGGCCGGACATCATCGAATTTTTAAGCATGATGATGAGAATTTGCCAGATACCTTATTATCCGTTTTACCTAATCTCTGCAGGTTAATTGTGTGTAGGTTAAGCTAATACATATTCTCATAATTTAGAATGAGATCGAAGATGCTTTGAAAAGAAGAAAATCATACATACCACGTTTTTAATAAAAAGTTCATTCTGTCTGTTTCACATTAAAACACTTTGAAACGTTGTTAAAATAGACAATTATTTTCTTGTAAAATAAACTGACATTTTTTGTTTTAATTGTAGTGATCATTTTATTTGAAATCAAAACGGCATCATGATCGAAATTCTCTGTATCATATTTATCAATCAATTTTTATCTAATTTAATTAACACAATATCGACATGTTCTAACATTTGTACCGTTTTCATTGTGAAGTAATCTGGTAACTCTCAAAGTTGCAAACAATGAAACTAATTGTTCATGTTTTTAGATTTTTTAGCATGTATTTATCGCCATTTTGAGGAAATATTGTACATTACGTACTCTAGACTGTAAAAATGGATGCCTGCTTCAGCAAATATTTAATTTGTACGTAAATACATTGTTTTGTAATGACGGATATGGGTGCAGGTGAAACGGTGTATAATTTGAGGAGAAAAATTGATGAAATGCAGAAAGAACTGAGTCAATTAGGCAAACCCGTACCCGACATTCAAGAAATCATCACCCCCACAAATTTACTACGTAACAATGAACGTCTGATCAAAATTGATGAAAAGCAAAACGAATTGCTCTCTGTTTATGCACAACATTCCAAGGTCATGGACGAGTTACTTACAACAGTCTTTGAGATTCAAATCAAACTGAAAGAAATTCTAAGAGAACAGTCTTCTTTGATTTCAAATCAGAAAGAGTAAAACAACATCCGAAGTCAAATCTGAAAAGAGACAATTTTATTTTGACAAGTGAATAACGTCACCTGCAATGACTCTTTGATGCTTGTTATTTTTGGATACGACTAGGGCCCCGTCTTCGTCAATTTTAATTGCTTTTCCTTTAATTTTTCCCCCCACTGTGTCTAGTTCCACATTTTTTCCAATTGTGGATGAACGTGATGTCCATTCAGAGATGATTTTTTTCGTCTGTCTTGCGTTGAGTGACTCATAAATTTTTTCCAATTCGACTAGAAACGCCTGAACCAGTTGAATCGGTCTGACTTTTTCTTTTTGCTCACTCAGAGACGCTATTCCGTAAAAATTCGATGTTTGCTTGAGGGATCTTTCAATCTGTTTTACATTCACGTCAAAGTTTATTCCAACTCCCAATACCATACTTTCAATTCTATTTGATTCCAAGGATGCGTCAACCAGCATGCCTGCCACTTTTTTCCCCTTTATTGTCAGATCGTTTGGCCATTTCAGTTCAGGCGATATTGAGAATAATTTTTCTATTGCAATTGACAATGCCAGTGATGATGCGATTGGAAACAGTGTCATAATGGAAATGTCAAATTTTGGTTGCAGTATTATGGATATCCAGATTCCTCCTTTAGGTGAAATCCATTTTCTTCCATCACGTCCTTTTCCACCTGTTTGTGTTGACGCTACGATTACTGAACCGTTGCTTGTTGCGTCACCAGCCATTTTTAGTGCCTGATCTTGAGTAGAGTCAAGCGTGTCAAAATAGTATGCATGCTGTCCGATTAGACGTGTCTTTAGGTTTGCAGTAATTTCCCATGGCAGCAACACATCAGAGTTTGATACTAGCTTGTAGCCCAGTTTCTGTTTTGACTCTATGACATATCCGAGTTCTTGAATCTTTTTGATATGTTTCCATATTGCAACCCTGCTAATCCGTAAAACATCACTCAAGTCCTGCCCTGAAAGATACTCTGTATTGTGAGTTTGTAAAAATGTGAGTACTTTGACTAACCCCGGATTATCAAATGAATTATAAGTTTGATTTACCAAATCAACAATTCAACATATCTGATCATATAGCTATCTATCTATTTTCAATTAACAAGAAATCACTCAAGAGGTATTTTCGATGCCTAATCTTTGAAATGCTGCTTTCCAATTACAGTCAATTTGAATTGTTCCTCATCATTTGTCATGACGGATTCAATTAACGGTGAATCAGAAAGCTTCAAAGAATTTAATTCATCACGAATATTTTCAGCAGAATCATCCATAAACTGCGTTATTTTGTTAATTGGATATTCAGAAATACTGAGCAGATTCAAAATATTGTCTCTAGTGACATCAGACCATATCAAGTCCAATGCCTTCTTTTTAATCCCATAGTGAATCCCATAGTCCTGAACTGATTCCATGGTGACAAAATCCCCATCTTTTAAGAAAAGAAGTCTCATTCTAAAGTTATCGTTGAATGTAAGGCTATCGTTGCTTTTTACGATATCTGACTTGGTAGAATTCTTTGACAGTTCTTTCAAAGTCCACAGTATCTCCACGTCAGTCTTGTTTAGCAATGTCTTTCTAAAATGAAACGAAATAAATTTGTACTTTGAAATTCATCCATGCATATACATCAAACGAGATTTAGTGTATTTTGTAATTATTGTCGAAAATAAGGAATAGTCATAAGAGTGCAGAGAAATTTTGAGAAAAATATGTCTCTTATTTTCTCAACCTCATGCCACTTTTGCAGCTATTGCCCAGGACATCGCAGTAAATCCGATTGGGGATATTCCGCTTGTCCACATCTGTGGAACTTGCTCTATGGCCAGACTTCCACTGGAATACATTGCTGCTGCGACAGGTTATGCTACCAATCCTGCCACTACGATTTTTTTTGTGTCTGTTCAGAGACGTTTTCTTGCATGTTGTATGTGCTCATTTTTAACCAAACAGTATAATGTGTATCTAATACTTAGAACGGATCTAACTTTGTCATGTCAATTCATTCACAAGTTGAGTCAAGCCACAACATCATAGTTCAGTAATTGAACTCTTTTAGATAAATTGATTTGTAATTTAAAATAAATTCAAAAAAATTACACGCATTGTTAATTTAAGAAGAATTTAATTTGCCTCTTTTGACATCCTGAAACTATTTTCTCAACGTCTTGCCTTTCATGATGCTTGGGTACGTTTCAGTACCTTCCTTTTTGCAAGTACTTTGAATAAATCGGTCAAAGTCAAACTCGTCAAATAGCTGCCAACCCATTTTGTGAATATCCAAGTCATATGACCTGTAATCCTCTATGATGTCGCCAAACCAAGCACGGTAAAGGTCCTCTTCCTGCTGAGCCTGCTCATGGTTGTTGAAGAATTTTAGCTCTATCCAGTCGATGTTGCCGTTGGTTCTGGCCGAAAAGTCGCAATATGGCGCATTTGTAAGATATTCCTTCATTGCCTCCACCCTAGATACAAAGTCTTTTGGAGACGTAAACTTTACAGTGACAAGGCGTAAGATGGGCATATTCACCATGTTCAGATCAACCATTGCTGTATAACCATGGATGACGTTTAGTTTTTCCAGCCTTGCAATTCTCTTTCCGACTCCTCTCTCAGACATATTTATTCCAACGTCTGCCAATTTTTTTACGATGGTTCTTGTGGAATCCCTTGCATTTGCGATAAGCAAGTTGAGAATCTGCCTGTCGACGCTGTCAATTGCAACTTCCTTTTTGTTTTTTATCGGCATAGGCTGGGTCATGGTCATGATTCGAACAATTATGTTCAATGAGTTTGATGATATTGACAAACGTTCAAAAAGTGAACCAATCTTGTTAAAAAAATTCATAACATGAACAAATGAATCTGCGAAAGTATGATGAATCCTATATAATTTGAACAAATAGTGTTCTTGAAATCAAATGAGCACACATCAAGAAATGAAAGAAAAAACAATCATGGAAGAATACTATTCATTTCTTTATGATTTGGCGATAAAGAAGAACTACGAGCATTCTTCGCAATTGTCATCAGAAGAAAGAGAGTACTGCAACAGGTTACTGTCGCATACAAAGTCAAAACACAAGTCAAATGAACTGTATCTTCCACTGATGAAAAACATCCTGAGACATCAAAACGTCAAATAGGGACAAGTCATAACATGTGTAAAAATTGAATAAAAAACACATTTTTTATTATTTTTATATTATCTTCTTTTAATTTTTAGATGGTTATCCAAGATAAGATTGTAAAATTTAGACGATGCCAACCTGAAAATATATGATAAATAGAACAAAGCGTTCACTTCAAGAAAAGAATGGCTGACGACAAAAAAGACGAAAGTTAATAACTTTGAAACAAGAAGTCACGGACAAAATGAAAATATGATGGATAGCAGCACTTGACCCCGACGTAGATCTTGCACATAACAACGCAGTATAGGTAATGCAAAAAATCTACGTATATTCCAATACTAATCTGTGCAATCGTGGCGCAGTTATTGTCATATTTTTGACAATCATTATGGCACATGCAGCGACAAATATCAAAAGTAAATGATTGTTATTTTTTCTTTGATTTCATAATCATGACGGAGATTATGAACGTGTAATCTGCAGGTCATTGTAGCAATGCCTTTTGTTTTGTTCGTCGTATCATGCACAATTCTTGAAGTCATAGATTCCTTGTGCGGTGCTTTGATATTTCTCCAACGTTCCCTTTTTGCTACTAATCCATTCTTTCAATTCATTGTATTCTGCCTGGTTTAACCATTCTACGGTTTCAAGGTTATGAGGTGCCAAAAGAGGCAATATAATTAGCAGTAAAACTAAAGCAACAACTGTCACTGTAACAATCAATGAGGCTAAAATTTTCACTGCAAGTGTGACTTGAACCATTATGGGTGCCTGTTCTTTTGAATACTGATGCAGCACTTATTTCCAAATTCCTTACCATCTTAACCTATTTCTACATGTTCTGCATCATTATATGAATAATCACAGTAATCAAATTTTACATGACATGTTCAGGAATTGCATGCTATTCTGTTAAATCAAAACATGTTAAAAAACTAATTTGTGATATAACCAATAGAAAATTTAAATCTAAGAAATAACAACAAGAATTCATGAGTATTATTGCAATAATGAACATAGCCGTAAACGATGAGTCTTTGGAGGAATTCAAAAAAAACTTGAAAGAGATTATTCCAGG
>JAAHTH010003076.1_pt1 | contig 11868 bp, 8 predicted proteins | sample 6116091 | NCBI WGS metagenome assembly JAAHTH01 (sample SAMN13939990, study PRJNA603662) | sponge metagenome | isolation source: marine sponge | host: Mycale hentscheli | place: New Zealand | collected 2006
TTGTAATGGTCTTTTAGACTTAGGTGCTTCATTTCTTCCCAATCTTCTTGATTTAAGTTTTCTTCTTGGATTACGAGGTATTGTTCTCTTTCTACCTGTACTACCACTCATTCTCTTTTTACCACTATTCCTCCTTGTATATCTCCTTCCTTGAGTTGTTTTCATAGTCATTATATATTTAAATATGAAAAAAACTTTAGTTAATTAATTTGTATCTAATTCTATCTCTGACTGCTTCACTGACTCCTTTATGATCATCTACTGCAAATTTAATATCATCTGCGGCAGCTTTAACTGCATTGGTTGCAGCTGTAACTTGACCTAAAGAGATATTTAAAGCCTCTCCGCTGTTTGCGACTTGGTTTCTGTTAGCATCGATACTGGCTTCTATTCCAGTCTTGCAGAAGTTTACAGCTTCAGTAATATTATCTGAACTGGTTTTGATATTTTCACAAGCTGTTTTAACTTGTCCCATAGATATATTCAAAGCTTCACCAGAACTTGCTACTTGAGCTTTATTTTCATCAATGGCATCTTTTGCAGCATCTACTGCATTTTTGATACCAAGATGGGCAGATGCTACAGTGACATTAATTTCACCACATTTGGTGGCAATTTCATCAGCTGAGGTTTTGACTAAATCAGTAGAAGTTTTAATATTCAATAAATTGCCAGATAAAGTCATTCTAGCATTTACAACCTCGTCTTTGACACTATCAGTAGAAGTTTTAACATCAGATAGAGCACCTTGTAAAGTGTTTTCACAATCTACAACTGCATCTTTAATAGCATCACAAGCTAATTTATTTTCTTGACTGGCAGTTCTAATGTCTTCATTAACTGATTTTACCATTAGTAAAGAAGTATTTAATGATGATTCTGCGTTGTTAATTGCAGCAGTAGCACTATCTACAGCTCCTTTAATTAAATCACAAGAACTTTTAGCGCCATCTACAGCTAGTTTAGTTGCATCTTGGGCTTGTTTTTGGAGTTCAATAACAGCTTTAGCCTCATCAACTGCTTGTCTGACAAGATCAGCTGTTTGGTTAATAGCCAAACAAGCATCTTTAGTAGCAGCTGTAAATTCATTGGCCAATTCATCTTTACAATGTCTAATATGAACCTCTAGATATAAAGGGCCATCTGTTGAATCAGTAGGTACGGGCATATTTGTGGCTTTATCCTTTATTTTAAAAAATAATTGGGAAAATGAAGAAGGAGCAGGTAAAGTCAATTTTCTATATAATGCATGTCCATTAAAATCAAGAACATTGTCTTCTACACTGGACCATTTACCACTGTGAGTGTATAAATGACCTTGCATTGGAACATTGGAGCATTCAACATAGAAAGAATGGTATCTTTTCTTTTTAAATCCATCAGAATCTAGAGAAAGTAAAGCCATTTCATATTTGTCTGAAAGAGCTATTTGTGGTGAAATATTTATGGAAAATTCACTTGCTCCATCACCTGAAGCTGTGGCTAAGAAGGTTTGATCAAACCTCGCAGTTGCATCTACATTTGGGACGAATGACATGTTTATAATATATTAAATTATAATTTTTTAATGTAGTTATTTTAATTTAAACCTTTCTATAAAAATAGACAGCGCTCCATCTCTCACCTTCAAAATCTTCAGTATAATGGGTTTTTAATGCTCCATTGAATTTAAATGGTTTATATCTAATATTAAATGATTCTCCTTCAACATTTAGATAACCACCTTTATAATCTCCAAATCCAATAATTATGGAATTTCCGTCATTATGACTATCCTTGTGAGCTTTACATTTTAAATTATGATTTAGAGTAATTGTATTATAATTAAAATCTGGAAACATAGTTTCAGCTATTTTTTTCAAGTCTTTATATAATTTTGGATATAATAAATTAGGTGCTCTTTCGGTTATAGGAGCATTCTTTTTAAACATACACCTAGTTTCACCAAAGGTTGCTGATTCACATAAATTTCCTATATAATTAGCAAGTCTCTTTTTCCCATTCTTTGTTAATCCTGGTAATACACAAGTCTTACCATTTAATTTCCCATCGATTTTTTTTATATATTCATGATCATACCCCGATACATTAGGTCTTTTCCTGGTTCTCTTAATTTTTTTAGGAAGAGATTTTTCGAAAGACTTCCAATCCATATTATAAAATAAATATAGATTTTAAACTTCGTCTTCCATTTCCGATTCTAAGGGATCTTCTGGTTTTTTACAATGTTCTCCACGTACAACATGAATTATGAACTCTAGAAGAGAGTTCGCCTTACATTTTGAAGCTGCCATTAATTCAGAAGCGCCAGTTGTAAGAAGTAATAATCCATTTATAGCTAATGATAGATAAAAAAATGGATCTTCACCTTCTGGACATTCAAAATCTATAAGGTGCTTGCATTCATCGATGGTCAAACAATTAGTAGAATCGTTCATTAATATAACTATTCATTTTTTTTTGGGCAGTATTTTTTAAGGTGTCTAGTAATTGAATCTTTTATCATCATTTTTTTTATAACCATTAATTAAATGAACTACAATAGAACCATAATCTGCGAGGCCAACTCACTAAATAAAATACATGACGAAATGTTATCAAATGACTTTGTCGTCACTACCCCAAATATAAATCTTCCAAAAGGCAGCACGATTGAGCTAGATGGGATGGTCGTAGAAGAGCAATCTGCAGGCAACAACGAGATAATAGAATTGTCGGCTCAAAATATATCTAAAGATAGACCATTTACCTCAAGTTTTGTATCTATAAAAATTAGATTTTATATTAACAACTCAGGATTAAATTCAATTTGTCAACCTATGATTCAAAATAATTATTCTAATATACAGGCTGATACTCGATCCCCGCCAAACTGGGGCTCTAAGGAAAGATGGCCATACGAATCATCTTATGTAATTCCCTATAGGGGACGGAGTATACCTATAGACTTAATATCAGGTCCTAAACCATTTCAGCTTAATACAATACAACCTAATAATAATAATCCAAACAATTATGGTGCTTGGGATGCAATGGGCATGGGTGTTTTAGCTTATGATAATCCTACATTTGTTGATTGGGATAATAATGCTAATAATTGGACTGGTTTTGATAACGCAAATAGTTATGGTTTTAATATGATGGATAAGGATTCAAATCTAGTAGATCCCGCCGACTATAATCAAAATGGTGCAGGTTTAGTAGGTTGCATGGGTATGAAATCTGCTTTAAAAAAAAATAGTCCTAATAATGATAAATATACATTAATTAAAAGTGGATATTTAGGACCAAATATGGTTGATCAAAGTGAGCATACACATGTACCTGATATGGAAATATATACTGATTATTTACAAATTGATTTATCTAATAATTTATTAGAAACTCCTGATGAATTAGCTGTTTTAATTAATAATCAGCTACAAGGTTCAAATATAGCACAAACACAAGATTATAATGAAATTGATCCCAATCAACCACAAGCTTATCAAAGAAATTGGTCTATTGATAATTATAATACAGGTTCTACAGACTTATATCCTGTTGGCTCCAAACGAGGCATTAAAAATATAACTAGTAAGACTTTAATTAATATTAGAGCTAACTTTCAAAATGATCAAGAATATAGTAAAGTCTATGGTGAAGGTTTTTTTGTAAAAAATCCTGATAAATGGGTTACGGGTAATGGATTTTTAAAGGTTAATAATAGAATTAACGTTAACGGTGTTCAGATATATGGTTTAACACCTAAGTTTCAAGAAACACTTTGGGGAAATACAATTTACCCTGAAATATATTTACAAACTAGTGGAAATGAACCCGAACAATTTATGAAATTTTTCCCAGCTAATTTATGTAATAGTTTTGATATGAGAACCTATTGGACTGATAAAATGTTATTTACAGGTGATGAAGATGGAAATAGATATTTTATGGAGTTTGTAGATAGTCAATCTCCTCCACATTTTGATCCCGCTGACCAAATAACTGGATTTGATTTAACTAATGAAGATGCTGCAAATACACCAATTTATACTCATACAAATGGAGAATACTTTGGAGCATATATACATGGTGCTATAACCGCTGGATACACCGAACAAATATTTTTAGTTAAATATAATCAATTAAGAGGTAATTTAATACTTGATCTTTATTTAGCATTTAAAGATGATGATGGATTTTATTTCGTAGTTAATCTTGCACCGCTTTATTACATTCCCTATAGCAGTAATATGATAGGTTCAAGTCGAATAACATTTATAAGTTACCAAACAGGTATTCAATATCCAGGAGATATTTATTTGGTTGGAGGTCCTGATCCTGAAGCTCCTAAAGCACCTCAAAATACTAGAGATTCCGCTATTATAAATGGTTTACCATATTTCGCTCTTGTAAATACTAACGGAGGTGGACATATGGCAAATGATTATGGAACTGGGGATGCGATAATCGATGAATATCTATGTATTGATAATGGTGGTTTAATTCCAACTAATATAGCTACAAGAGGTCAATATACAACTGGTTCCCTAGAAAGAGTTCGAAAATATTTTAGAGCAAATGAAGTTTATTGTGGTCAAGAAACTACATGGATTAAACAGCAGCAAGATAATCAAAATTGGTATATAGAGCTTGATGTTGGATTCGCTGATGATTTTAATAATGCTTATAGTAATTGGTTATCTTGCAAGAGTAATTGGGGAACTGGTGTTGCTGATTTTACTATTTATGATGAACAGCAAAATTTTTCAGTTATGCCACCTTATTATCAAAACTTATGGACTACTGCTAATTATGGAAGACCTGCAAACCCAGCTGGAGGAAAAGGATTTAATTTTAGAAGACCATTATTTGCATATGCTATAAGTAGTTATGCAAAATGCGGAGGTGATATGAAGACTTCATTAAATAAAATTAGGGTATATTCAAGATATTTTGATGGCTTATATGATTTAATTACACCCTACAATCAGGATATGCATGTTAATTGGCACCGAAACTCTGTACAAGATGGTAAAAATCCACAATGTATTGTCCCTTCATATGAAGTAGTTAATAATGAATTTGTAACAAGTGCGATAGTACCAAGAAATATTGGAGCAATTTTAATTGAATATAAAAATCCATCTGGTAATGATCAAAATGCATTTGCCTTCGTTAATTTTAGACCTACTTTTCAGGGTAATGGAGAAGCAATAGTTGAATATGACCTTAAAAATATTCAAAATCCAACTTTAAATTATAGACAGTGTTTTAGAAATCTATCAGGGTGCCCAATTGGCTTTGACCCAAGCTCTACAACTAATCCATTTTGTAATGCCGTTAATAACCAACAAGTACTTCCTACAAATCCAATGTTAGTAGCAAAAAACTTTTATAGTGCAAGAGATTATGACACGACGACTGGAGAACCAAAAAGTACTGAATTAGCTTCTTGGTCTGATAATAACGTTTATAGTGGCAGGTATCAGGATTTTTTAAATTATATATGGGTTGGTGCAGTAGCGCCTACAATTGGTTTTGATAATTCAAGAATGGTATTCAGTAGTTTTTTCACACCTAGACAATTTAATGCTATTGATGCAGGCGGTAGTGGTGATCCTAACATTGGCGCTAAAATAGCATATTTTAATGATCCAAGTTATAATTATCCTATGTTAAATAACTCATTTGGAAGTATTCCAGATAAAGGTCCAGACCCACCTAAATCAAGTTTAAGTGCAGCAATTAATAAACCAGGTGATTATCAACAAATTAGAAACTTTGGAATTTGTGATTCTTTAAGTGGCATTGGTATTCAAGATCTGTTTGTTAGAGATGAATTTTCTACTGGTTATAAAGAAGGTGATGAAGGCGTATATAAATGCACCATGAATTCATTAGATATAGCTAAAAATTATAGAGGATCATTATTTGACCTATTCGGTTTCAGTCTTAGACAAATTAAACCATATTATGGATTACCATTTCAAAGATATTCACAACATAGTTATAATAGTATTGGTACTGATAGATACGATAGTCTTAATTTTTTCACTTTAAATGCATTTATTAATCAATCTAATTCACAGAATATGGATGTATATGGTCCTAATTATTTGGTTAATAATCCCTCTACCGTACCAAGACCACCAGCAGTAGCTGGACAACCAGCATATGGTTTAAGTTTCGTAGGTTTTGAACCAGCAACAATTCAGGTTGATAGTGATCGTTTAAGAAGTGAAAATCTGCCTTCTAAATTACAAAATGCATTTTATCTTATATATAGCAATTTGCCTAATTCCAGATATATCACAAATAGTGGTGAAATGAATGTTATCGGATATTTCTATAGACAATATAAATCTGGAAATTACTATTTTTCATATCCAACTTCCTATACAAAAACACTAACCAGAGATTATAATTTAAGTTCGATTAGAGTTGCCATTTTAAATTCAAATGGCAGACCTGCTGAAAATCTTGGTAGAAAAGTTAGTGCATTTTTCAAATTTACAATTCCTACAGTATTACCAGAAATGGATGATGAAACAGCTAAATCATATGCTGAAGCTAATATAAATCCTCAGCCATTAGAATTGCCACAAATGAGTAATATACAGGATGATGCATTTCAAAATCTAGTTAGTAAAAATTTAAATCCAACAACTAATCCTACTTATGTAGCAGAAGTTATTGATATTGAAGATATTGAAAATGAACCTGTACAATTTGGTCCATTGCCTGGATTTTTAGATATACCTGGGGTAGCTGAAGATATTACAGAACCATATTTACCTGAACAGCAAATATTAGTTGGTGTGGCAGGTCCAGAACAGAAAGAAGATCCAGATTTAGAGGCTGAATTGACAGAATTTTTAGCAGTAGAAGGACAACCACCTGAAGATCCATTTACAGAAAAATTCTATGCTGAACTTGAAGGTGCTGAAGAAGCAGGATTTGGTGGCTTAGGAGGATTATCAATGACCCCACAGGTTGCTGAGCAATTATTGGCTCCTTTAGAAAGTGAAGCAGCAGCTGCTCTTCAGGAAGATCCAGAAGGTGAAAATCTACCTTCAAGAGTTTCATCAGCTAGTAGGCAAAAAAAGCTTAAAGAATTAGAGGCTGAAGCGACAAGTGTTATAACTGAAAGAATTATATCACAGCTAAGAGCTAGGCGAGCCGCACAAAGACGAAGAAGTAAAAGTACTGAACCAAAAAGAGGTCCTCAATCTCCAAGATTAGCAAGATCAAAAAGTGAACCAGCTCCTTCAGAAAGACAAAGAGAGGCTGTTCAAGAAGAAGCTAAAGCTAAATCATCTTAATTTTTTTTTTTTTTAGGTTTTTGCGAAGCACCTTTGGTTTTTAACTTTTGTTTTCTAAATTGTGATTTCTTCTTGGCTTTTGAAACACCTTCAAAGATTTTATGCTCTTCAAGTTTTGGAGGAGGGTTAGCTTTTTTCATTAATTTAAGCTGTTTTGATAATGAATTAGCATTAAATTGATCTCTATCTACTAGTCTAATCATATAAATTATATATTTATTATTATTATTAATATATAAATTATAATGAGTAGAGACTATAATGATATATATAACAAGGAATTTGTGGTAAGTTCTCAAGGTCAAAATGCAAATCAATTTCAAGTTAAACTACCACACAATTGTGTTATTACACCTGGTACTGAAATTGCCTTAACTAAAGGTAGATTTCACTTGGTTGATAGAAAAACTATCGATAATACTAATAATACCTTTGTTCTTCTGTGGGGTCAATATAATATGGATATCACATCTTCTGCAGGTGTAAATACTGAAGAATCAAAATATTTATCACCTGAAGTAATACATTTAAAGCCTGGTATTTGGGATCTAAAAGCTACTACAAATGATACAGCTGGTCTCTCTACTGGATTAGGATTCGGAAACCCTAATATATTAACAAATCTTGTAGATAGTCTAAATGAACAATCAAGATATTTTTGTTGGCAGTGGGGCGGAAAATATACAGCCAATGATCAAATTGCTATATTCCCTTATTGGGCTAATCATACTTCAGGAGCTTGTGATTGGATTAGCGCAAGTTTTACTGAAGAATCTCCAGCTTTTGCTATAACAGCAGCTGTTCCCGCTACAAGTCCTGAAACAATGACTATTAGCGATGTTGGAAATGGAGCAAGTTTAGCAGTCACAAATACAAGAGTTCCTATGCCATATACCAAAGAAGTCCTCCCAGCAGGTGATGCTGCTAATCCAAGAATAATGCATGAATTTACATTACCTTTGACTGCAGCACCTAATATTGAAAAATTATTTGGAGGACTAATTATTGAGCAACAATTTACATATAGACAAAACGAATCTTACAATGCTTCTAAAGATTGGATCGGTCTTGATCCTGATCACTTAGATGATCTTTCAAACGCTATTAATAATTGTATTTTTGGCTGGGAAGTACTCGAAGATGGCAAAATAGCATTTTACAGAAGAGAAATATTAGAAGGAGGAAGACCAGGCGATAGAATTGAGGAACATATTTCAGCTACAACTTATGACGGTACTACAGAAAGAAAAATTGAATATCTTTTAGGAATGTATCTTCAAGGCAATATAAGTAAGATAAGATTAGCGTGTTTGGTGGACAGTGTATCTGTAGCATCATATGAACTCGCAGAATCCGATACATTTGATTATAATTGGAGACATGCACTTTGCAATGCATCTGATGTAGATGTTGAATTTGTAGGTTTGACACAAAACCAATTTGTAAAAAATAGATATGATCAAAGTCTTGGTACTGTACCTAAACCTACTGCCGCTGCTGGCAATGAAAATAATTTTAGAGTAGCTATGATATACGCACCAATGCCAGTAGATTCAGAAATTATATTGTTCCCTGATGTAAAGGTTAATCAAGAATTATCAAGCTTAACCCAATCTACTAATGCTTTGACCTTTTTGCCTCCTAATGCTAACAGAGTTTATAATTATATTAATACGCAAACAGCTGATGCGGGTAATCCAGATGTAGTTAATTTAAATATGATAGATGTTGATCATCCAGACTTTCATATATGTATTGAAAATCTACCAATTGAAAATGCTTTATGTAATGGTAATTTTGGTCAAGCTCAAAAAAGAATTTATAGTCAATACAATGAAGATGGAACTATAAGTGAAACCATTGAACCTTACAACCTCTATTATCATAAATTGTCTCACAAACAACCATTCGTATTAGATACATTTAAAATTAGAGTCACTGATAATGAAAATAGGACAAGTCAAGAGTTTGCAGGTACTACAATTTTAAATATTCATATCAGGAGCAATCCTCATAGAAATTATCAATCATTAATTGGTACTATTAATGATCTTGCTCAGCGTCTTGATACAATAGATAATACAGAAGAAGTACAAGAAATGGCTAATAATGTTTTTTAATTTAAATAATTTTGTTCAAATTAATTAATTTTGTTATAATATAAAAATGTCAGCAACTGCTAGTAAGAGAAACCCCTTACCGAAATTAGTGGATGATCAGCCTAAGACTGATGAGCCATTAAAAATGAAACCTTTAGATGAATCACATCTTTTTGATAAGAAGGACAGAAATATTGAAATTAAGGTAGAAGAGAAGACTCAACCAGTAGCTCAAGAAGCACCATTAGTGGTTCAAAAACCACCTAAAAAACCAAGAAAGAAAAGAGTCTTATCAGAGGCTCATAGAAAAGCATTGGCGGCTGGTAGAGCAAAAGGCTTAGCTACACGGAGAGCGAGAGCGGCAGCAAGAAAAGCTAAGGCAGCTGAAATAGCAGGCATTAAAGAAAAAGCTTTTGTAGAAAAACATGAAAAGAAGGCAGCTACGGAACATAAGCGAACATTGGCTTTAGCAAAAAAACTTAAAAATACTGAGATCCGAAAAGAATATGAGGCTAAGAGTGTGAAAAAGGTACAAAGCGATCCAGATGCTGAATTTAAAAAATTCTACTCAATGATGTCCAGATATGAGAAGATCAGGGCTCAACAGTACATAGCAAAAAAAAAGAAGGCAGTTGCAAAACCTAAAGCTGCGGCACAACCAGGTATCCAAAGACAAAATGCTTATAGAAAACCAGCAATTAAGAAAAAAGTCTCCTGGCAAGACTATTCTTCTAGGAAACCTAGAGGACCAATGGCTAAGCAACCTCAAAACAACTATCTTCAATTCTTTACCTAAAAGATCCTCTTAAGCAAAGCTAATCAATTTTAATTATTATTACCTAATTAAAATTAATTATTATTCTATTATTATTATTATTATTATTATTATTATTATTGTATTATTATTATTATTAGTAAAGGAGTATAAGGAGTATAAGGAGTATAAGGAGTATAGGAGTATAAGGAGTATGTAAGTAGAGTATGAAATGTGTTTTTGTATTTTTGTATTGTAAGTTAAGAAAGTAAGCGAGAGAGCACAAATTAAAAGTCTATATGAGAAAAAAAAAATTTAAAACTTTTCTTTTGTATTACCTCGCGTACTTCTCTAACTTACAATACAAAAATACAAAAATACATTTCTAATAAAAATTATGAACTGCTGAAACTATTTCAGATAATTGATGATTTAAATTTTCATCTTCTTCTATAATTTTAAATATTTCTTCTTGTTGGTCTAAGTTTAGATGAGCAATTTCCTCAACAGCATATCTCCAATTAATTTCATCATGAAGATCATTAATTAATTTTTTTAACATTTGAGGAAGCTCTTTTTCTTTCCAATCATTTATAGCTTTAATTTTTTTATTTTCTAATTGTTGTTTTGCTTCATTAATATCTTCTTGATCTTCAATTTCTAGTTTAATAATTTCAGCCTCTCTTTTTTTAATTGTTTGTGAATAGGATAAAATATTATCAGGATCGGTAATACCATTACATAAACCTTCGAATAATGTTCTGTATAAAAATCTATACCTTTTATACTTACATAGATCAGATTTCTTATTCTCCCACTCTTTTAATATATTATGATCAGTTATTGTATTAGCCATTTCAGTTAATATTAACTTTACTTTAGATGTGAAAGCAGGAAATTCAGCTATTTTTTTTAATAACCCTTCCATTAATTGAAATTTTCCTATAATTATCCAATTACCTTCTTCATAAACCTCATAGGTACCATTTGATTTAATTTGAATTAATTGAATAGGAATTAAATATGTATCTTTGATTAAATTTAAAATCATACTGGCTAATCTGTTAAACTTTCGATTTTCTTTTTTAAATTTTAATTTTGCTTTCCATATACATAGATCTGGACCATAACAGTATTGTTTATGACGATTAAGTTGAAAACTATTAATGAATGTTCTTGTACATCTATCACATTTAAAATTTTTATTTATATTTCTTTTCATTTTTTTTGACTTTTTAGGTTCATTTTTCAATTCCTCAATTAGTTTTGATCTTTCTACATCTTTACCTTGTTCTACAACATTACATACTTTTTTCCCATTCAAATGTCTTATCAATCGACTTTTAATAGGAAAACATTTCAAACATCTAATACATTTATATTCACTCATATTAATATAAATATATATGTATTTTTTAACTTTAAGTAATTATTATTTTTTTCTCGTAATACAAAAATACAAATTAATCAAAAGTAACAACGAATTTCCTTTGACCATTAATAGGATATTTAATTTCAACACCTTTCTTAGAAAGATCATTCTGTTTTTTCTTTCTATTTTTTGTGTATTCTTTTTCCCTTGACTTAGTGTAACTCTTTTCATTTTTAATGTAAATAGAATCACATTTATTGTAATCCTCTTTTAGACAGTAGTACCAGTCAAAATACTTGTCATTTGTGGATTTGAAACTATTTTTATAAAAAGTAT
>JAAHTH010002582.1_pt2 | contig 11858 bp, 31 predicted proteins | sample 6116091 | NCBI WGS metagenome assembly JAAHTH01 (sample SAMN13939990, study PRJNA603662) | sponge metagenome | isolation source: marine sponge | host: Mycale hentscheli | place: New Zealand | collected 2006
AGACCAAAATCCAATAGACACTAATGATACTGCCGAAGGAAGAGCAAAAAATAGAAGGGTAGAATTTATATTAGTATAATGGCAAGAGAAATAGACATATTATATAAAGACAACATTGATAATGGTATCTTTGGTGCTAAAGTATATATCGGCACTAAAGATGGTAAACTTTTATACGACAAAAACAAAAGTGCCATAACAAGTCCCGATGGAATTGCAAAATTGAATGTTACAAGTATGCCTTTGATTTCTCAATATGTTTGGTTAAAAGACCCAAATTCAAATTATGAATCCAAACAATTATATCGTAGTTCTAAAAAAAGTCCTTATACATTCATTAAAAAGGGTAAAACACAAGATATTGTAGAAACTATTGTTGTAGGAAAGCGACCAACAAAAAAAGAACCGAAAAAAGAACCGAAAAAGAATTTATTTCCATTGTATCTTTTTGGATTTATTGGTATTGGAATTATAGGATTTGTTATATATCAAAAAAATAAAAGAAAAAGTGGAAGTTAAAACAAGAAATAGATTAGTAATGGTAGCATATTTAGGTGTAGCACTTGCATACGCAACATTATTTTACGTTAAATATAAATCGTCTAAAAATTAAATTATGGCAAAGAAAATGAACGCCTATATGGTCGCCAAAGAAAAGGCAAGAAAGAGTGGTAAATCATCATTTACATACAATGGTAATACTTATGTTGGTAAAAAGTCAAAGACAGGTATGATGATATATAAAAAGAAATAAATATGTTACATACAAAACAATTACAAGGTATTAACGAAACCACTACAAAATTAGTAGAGCAAGAAAAGTTAGCACAAAAAGAAAAGGATGAGAAAGAAGTTGTAAAGCCTTCATATTTCAAGCCTAATCTTAATAACTATTCTTTTGAAGGTAGAAATTTAGGTAGTAGTATAGGTTTTGCTATTGGTGTTGCATACGCATTTAAGGTTAAAAGTGGGTTTTGGAAAGGATGGGGGTATGCCATTCTCGGTAGCATTGTTCTTGGTGGTGTTGGCTATGGCGTTGGTATGGCTAAAAAAAAGAAAAATGAACAATAAAAAACAAGATTACGCTAATAGGGTTTGGAAACCACTTATTGTAGGAGGGATTCTTCTTTATTTTTTAATTAAAATGAATAAATAATGGATAATAAAAAAATGTTAATGATAGGAGGTGCTATTTTAATTGGCTACTTACTATGGAAAAAAAGCAAAAAGAAAAGCGAAGATGATAGTAACTTTACTAATGCAAGTGGAAATATTCAAAGTTATCGTGGAAGAGGTGGTAGAAAAGTATGTTATGTTGTTTCGCCAAGAGGAAGTATGCAAGAAGTTCCTTGCCCTTAAATTTTTAAAATAAAAACTATGGAAGGTTATAATAAATCAATTTTTAAAGATAAAAACTATTGGATAGGTATTGGCGTAGGTATTGCGACTATGTTAATTTACAATAAGTATTTGAAAAAGTAATATGAAATTTGAACATCCAAAAGATACTAAAATGTTTATTCTCGGAGTAATTGCATCTATGAGTGCAGTTATCGTTTGGGATATAATAAAGAAAAATAACAAAATATTCAATTATGTTGAAGAAAAGGTATAGTTATTTGTTATTTGTATCTTTGGTTGTTATAGTTGTCATTAGCAGTTGTAAAAGCAAAAAAGTATCTTGCGATGCTTACACACATATAAATAAAATAGAGAATGAAGCAGTATCTTAAATCCCCCTTTGTTATAATTGGTGCATTGGGCATTGGTTATTATTTGTGGAAATCAAAATCTACAAAGAAGAAAGCAGTAAATAAAAAGGCAACACCCAAAACGACATCCAAAAAAGAAAGTTTGGATGAACAAAGCAGTTTTGTGCAAGACAATGTAAAAGAGGTAGCCAAAGCAAATAATGTTCCAACCAAGTTGGTAATGGATGTTGCAAAAATGGATATAAAGAAACTTGCTCGTAATATTCTTGTTAATCAAAGGATGTTGAATCGTAAAAAAATGAGCAATGATGAAAGAAATCACATTCTTTCTATGATTGATTATATGGAAAAAGAACTTGAATCAAGACAAGACGACAATGATTAAAAACTTAAAAAATAAGATGAGTATTGCACACCTTCAAAGTGTGATGAAAAGCAAGGGGTATGCTTTTTTTACAAATGGTAATTACAACGTAAACATCATTGGGGTTAGAAATCCAAACCTTGTTGCTAATAGTTTTGACGACACAATGCTATGTGCCTATAAAGTAGGTGGTCAATGGGAATTAAAGGAATGGCAAATAACAACTGATGCAGGAAGATATTGGCTTAAACATCCAATGAACGCCAAAGGATGTGCTTTATTAGTTCCTAATCAATATCGTGGAGTATATAAACTTGATTTACATTTAGGAAAGTATCTTGCGCTTTGTCAAAGAAATGGAGAGGTTGAGGTATATAGAGATGATAACAAAGACCAAATTCTTGACTTTGATGATGTAACAAAGGAATGGGGTTACTTTGGAATTAATATTCATAGGTCGAACCCTTCTACTGAAAGCACGATTGTAGAGAGATGGTCGGCAGGATGTCAAGTGTTTAAGAAGATAGCAGACTATAATGAGTTTTTAGATATTTGTGGTCGTGCAAGTAAAGATTGGGGTAATGCTTTTACATACACCCTATTAAAAGAAGAAGATTTAAAATTGTAAAAAAAATATATGGAAAAGATTTTATTATTAGTGGGGGGTGCATATCTCGGATGGTATTTAGCACTTAACAAAAAGAAAGAAGTGGAACAAGCACTTGCCCAAGCGAAGAGAGAAGCCAAAGAATTAAGTAATGAGGTAAAAGACCTTACGGAAGATTTAAAAGCAGAAATTAACGAGAACGATAGACTTGCCAATTTGAGTGTTACGGAAGATGTAGCAAGAGATAGAAGAGGTGTTTTGTTGAACTCATTTATTGATGGTTAAAATGATGACACAAAAAGAGAATAAAAGCAAAAAGTGGAAAGAACGTACCACTAAAGAAAAATTGGATATGGTTTTTGTAATTGTAGCAATTGTTGGTTTTACTCTTGGTGCAGTTGTTAATTATAAACTTTTGACAAAAAATAAATAGATGAACAAAAAAATATTATACATCGCAATTGGAGTTGGTGTTTTGTATTTCATTTCTCGCAGAGCAAAGAAAAACTTAAAAAAGGCAGTAAAAGAAACTGCCGATAATTTAGGAAGTCAATTGCAAGAGGTTGGTAATGATTCTCTTACTGAACTACAAAATGAAACTGCAAAAAAAGATTTAGAAGCATCTGCAAGAAGAGGTTTTAGACTTGAAGAGGTGGCACAAAAAATAAATAAAGATTATTATAAGACAATAAAAGATAAGCAAGTGTAAAAAGAATATCAAAAAATGTCAAGCAAAGAAATGGATAGACTTTTGGAACTTGCCAACCGACCAAATGCTAATCTTAAAATAGTCAAAGCAGAAATGAAAAACAAAGTAGGTATTTCTTATGAAAGGTATATGGAGTTAAGTAATAAAATGAAAAATTACGTTATGCCAAAAATAATGGAATCTATGAAAGACAAATCCAATTTTTTTGATTTTGACGATGGGTTATAAAAAAATGTATTATGAATAAAAAATTAGTAATAGGAGTAGTTATAGTCGCCATAGGAGTAGGTGGGTACATCTTGTATAAAAGGTCTAAACCATCAAGAAAGATGTTCGATAAAATGGTAAGTAATTGTAAAGCACCTTGCGATGTCTTTAATGGCATAACGGAAAGTCAAAAAGATAAATTATATAAAGGGTTTCAAAAATTGAAAAAAGAAGATGCTCAATTTATGGTTGATTATATAGGAAAACTTGATGAAACGAATAAATCAAATAATCGGAAATTTGATACTTTGTTTGCTCAAATGGTAAAGTCTATTACTACTGCATAAAAAATTAATAAAATAAAGTATAAACTAAAACAAATAAAATGAATAAATTTTTTGAATTTTTAGGTGGAAGAAAGATGTTTTTTGCCCTAATATTAACGATTGTAGTAAGTGTATTTTTATTTACTGACAAATGTGATTTTGACCAATGGAGTAATTTCTGCATTTGGGTATTTGGTTCTTATGCAATTGGAAATGGTGTTGCCCACATAGGTAGTGGCTTAAACAAGAAAGGTTAAGCGATGTGAATTTATCTCCAAAATATCAGAGGAAACTCTTATTGTCGTTAGTTGTGTTTATTGTTGTGATTCTTTTATTGGTTTGGAAGTCTTGTAGCGTACAATCACAACTTTCGGCATATAAGATGCAGATGGAGAAATTTGAACTTGGAGAACAAAAATTCCTTACTACTATAAATGAAAAGGGCGAAAGAATAAACGAACAAGAACAACTTATACTATCTCAAAAAGATGCTATTGCTCATAATGTATTAGAGATTGAAAATTTAAAGAAGGTACAAAGTCAAGTAATTGTAAGAACAAACACTATTATTGATAGCGTTTTTATTCCTTTTGATGATTCTTGGCAAGAAGAAAACCAATTCGATACGATTGTTCAAGTTGATACAATAAGAGAATTTATCTATGTTCCAAAGACATTTAGTTTAATAGATGAACATTATTCTTTATTTGGTAACGTAAATAAAAGTGGTGTTCTTATTGATTCTTTAAGACTACAAAACTCTTTGACATTGACAATTGGTATGAAGTCGCAAGGCTTTCTAAAAAAACCAAAGCCGATTGTCCTTACTAAAAACTCAAATCCATATTTTGAAACGTATTCAATGCAGAATGTAATTATAAGAAATGATTTAAAGTGGTACGATAAAAAATCAACTTGGTTTAGTATTGGTGTTATTGGAGGGTTTGTTGGTGGAATATTGATAAATAAATAATGAATGAAAAGAAGGACACAAAATATAATAGCCATATCCATAGGGGTAATTGCACTATTAGGAGTTGTGTCTTTTATAGCGATACGAAAAAAAAACAAAAAAAAACCTAATCGTATTCTTTTATTAGGTGGTCTTGACTATCGAAGTGGAGATAAAAAAATAGATGAGCAAGTAGCACTTGTAAAAAAGGGCAGTCAATTAGAAACAAAAGGCTTTCGATATAATAACTCCAATGGTCTAATTCAAGAAATATTGGAAAGCAAAAAACCAATGTACGTTGTATTGTTTTCAAAAGGTGGTCAATATTCAAACGAAATAGCAGAGGCAATGAAATCAAAAGAATTTCCATTGTCTTACCTATATATAGTAGAACCTTACGCAAAATCAAGCACTACATCTAAATCAATTAAAGATGCAGTTCAATTAGGTGTTCCAAATAAAAACGTAATTGTTGGCAGTTCTTCAAGCACAGGAAATGATGTTGTTGCTAATACAACAAAAACACCAAGTTGTAGTCCATCTCATTGGTGTGCTTTAGAAATGGTTGGTAATTTAATTGTTCAAACAAAAAAATAGATTTATGGCAGTAAAGTTTAACGTAAACAAAGCCTTTAATGACTTTAAAGAAATGGGTGGAAAAACAAAATTTCCCGATTCTCTAAAGCAAGTTTTAAGGTATATGCAGAACGACAAGAACCTAAATACAATAAATGAGGTGGCTTGGCTTCTTGCTACTGCAAAGGTAGAAAGTGATTACTCTTTACAAAGATGGGAAAGCGATTACTTGTGTGGAGATGCAGGTGTTCCGTATAAAAACCAACCTTGTGATAGAGCAATACGCTATTATCAAAGCACCGATGGAAAGAAAAACTATTTTGATTTAGGTACTGATGCAAATGGGATGGCTTATTTTGGCAGAGGTCTTATTCAATTGACAGGAAAAAGAAATTATGACACTTATGGCAAAGAAATAGGTGTTGATTTAATTGCCGATGGCGACAAAGCGTTAGAACCCAAAAACTCATATAATATCGCTTCATCATATTTTAAGAAAAGAAAAGTATTTCAATACGCTAACGATGAGGATTTTCCTATGGCTCGTAAAAGTGTAAAGGGAAGTAGTAGTGGATGGCAAAATGCAAAGGATGAGTATGACTTATGGATTGATGTGTTAAAAAAAAAGAATGTCAATTTCAAGGTAAAAAAGAAAACTAAAAAGCAAAGGGTAAAAAGTGCAGTAGGATATTCGGCTATTTTTCTTGTGGTTGTAGGTTTGGCAGTAGGGTTTTATTATGCAACAAGAACGAAAAATAAATGAAAGCAAAAACTCAAAACATATTAGCAATTGCAATAGTAGGCGTGTTACTTATTGGTATCACATCTTTTATTCTTATCAAAAGAAAAAAGAAACTCTCTTGTAAGGATGGTATATTATTCTTGGGAGATTCTCAAACTGCTAATAAAAATGGATATGTAGAGAGGTTGGAAAAACATTGTGATACAAAGTTTACAAAAATATCTAAAGTAGGTGCTAAATCAGATTGGATTCTACAAGCCTATAAAGATGAGGTTGCAAAAGGTAAAAAGTATGATTGGGTTTCTATTATGATTGGTGGTAACGATATATTTGCAAGAAAATCTATTGATAAAACGAAAACAAATTTAAACGAACTATTTGACCTCATAAATAAAAACAAATCAAAAGTTTTGGTTATGAGTAGTCCAACAAAATTGTATTACAACAAAACCGATGATACTCATTTAAGATTAGCAGATGAGTTAGAAGAGTGGTTAGATACAAACAAGAAGATAAGTAAGTTTATTCCTATGACTGATTTGACCGAAAATCAAAACTTATTTAGTAGTGATAACTTACATATAAATAGTGATGGTCAAGAAGTGGTCTTTCAAGAGTTAAAAAAGAAAGGGGGGTTTAGATGACAAGAAACACAAAAATAGCAATAGGGATAACATTAAGTGCATTAATAATTGGTGGCATTGTTTATTTCATTGTTAAAAAGAAAAAAAATAAAAAGGTTACTGCAAAAGATATTTTGGATGTTGCCAAAAACAATAGTGTTGATGTCTTAAATACTAACGCATACAAATACATTCAAAAAGAATTGAAGAGTGTAGAAAAATTATTGAACTACTATAAAACAACAAATACTACATTAGCAGATAAGGAAACTAATAAAAACATAAGCGTTAAGGCAGAAGAAACCTTATACTTAATGATTACTAAAAATTGGAAAACAATAAAAGATGGTATCTCTAATGATAGTTCTTTGACACCTAAACAAAAGACATTGTTAATGGAAATGTATAATGATTATTTTGAAACTTATTTGCCAACTTGGTTTGACAAAAAGAAATACAATATAAATCAAAAATGGTATCAAGATGTTGTATCGAAAATGACACTTTTAAATCTATATGAATAACAAGAATATGTATGACAAAGGAACAATAAAACTAACTTGGATAAATCCGAATGACTTTACGAGGTTAGAAAGTAAAATGTTTTTTAAAGACGAGTTAAGTAATGCAATCGCAGAAGGTAAGAAGTTAGGTAAGTTTATGCTAGTCAAGTTAGAAACAACTACTAATGATGAATATACTTGGAAGTTGCTTGATTATGGGCAATCGAAAGACTTTGTTCGGTCTATGGAATTTAGAGAAAGTCCAATTAGTAAATTATTGGTTGGTGGTATCATAGCGTTGGCAATATATGGTGGATATAAACTAATTAAAAGAAAATAATATGACTAAAGGAAACAAAATAGTATTGGTAACTTTTGGTTTATTTATGACCGAAGCAATAATGCACTATAATTTGGGTAAAAAAGAAAACACTACTGAACCAACAAACAAAAGTTTTTTACCACCTACTAAATCATTGATTAAAATTGGAGGAATAGTTTTTGCCTTTTCTCTACTTAACTCTATAATTATAGAAAAAGTTTAATTCAATATAGGATTGACTAACTTATATGGCTTTCTATTTCTACACCCATAAACATCGTTGTTATGTGTCATCTCCATTTGAAAGCCATTAAGTACAAACTCTAAAACTATTTTGGGATGATTGCACTCACTTATAAAATAGTTTTCGGCAATTTCTAAAACTTGTTTCCAATGCTTCACATCCGTTACGCAATCTTTCGCTAACATAAGTTTACCGACTTTTCTTCTAAATCCTTGTTTCTCTTTCTCTCCATAGAAAGAAACTACCCAATTATCCGATAGTAAAGCAAGGTCTTTATTTTCCGTAAATTTTAACATTTTTCAATTTATTTTTTTATGTCTATAACATCAAAGATAATAAAATATTCTCAATAAACAAAAATAACCAACAAAATTACAAAATATTTTGGTAATTGGGTTTTCTTTCTTATATTCGTAGTGGATATGAACGAAACGAGCAAATTATGAATGTATTTATAGCAAAGGTCAAAGATTTGAAAACACGATTAACCTACGAAGCAGAGGTAAAAGCACCGAGCATAGACAAAGCCAAATGGCATCTTGAAGCAGAGGGTTATAGAATACTAACCATAGGAGAAAAAAAATAATTGATATGACGAAATTTGAAAAGCATTTGTGGTCAATAGTTCATCGGAAAGATGTTAGCAGACAACAAAAAAAAGGTGCGTTGAAAAAATTAGCAGAAATTCAAGAATCAAAAGAAACCAAAAAATAAGCGATATGACCGAAGAAACAAAAAAAGCAATGGATGATGCGTTTGACATCATAGTAGAATTAAAGGAGTTTGTCAAAGAACAAAGAAACTATATTCGAGGTATTAGTAATCATCAAAGGTTTAAAGGTATTGATGAGATATACTCAAAGGCTTATGAAATAGATAACAAAGCAAAAGGGGTATTAAATGATATTAATGACGAATTATATAAAACCCTTTAAGATGAGGTTAAAGATGCCACCCAAACCAATTCCTTATGTCCGTATGGTTATCATCAAGGATGGTAGAGCAAAGAAAGGCGATAAGGTCATAGCACTTGAAGAAACGACTTTGCAAGAGTGTTACGACTACTTTAATGGCTTGATACAATATCATCTAAAAAGGTGGGATAATAAAACACAAGACTTGGTTACAATCGAAATAAGAGATTATCTCGGAACAAAAGGGGGTAAGTCTAAACAATTTTCCTTTCGTGGCTTTACCCCAAAGCAAGTAGAATTATTAATTTTAAATAACATAAAATAAGCAATATGAAAAAAGAAAAACACCTTTACATTATTGATGGGTATAGAATATGGGCGTACTCATTAGCAGAAGCAGAATCACATTTAGAAATCATAAAAAAAGTATAATATGTCAGTAGCAAATATGTCAGTATCACAAACAATTTTCGACCAATTACAAGCAACCTCAAAAATCAAAATGTGGTCTTGGGGTAGCCACGATTTTGTAGGAGAACAAAAAAGCAATCGTGAAGGGTATCTTAAATTTAAAGTTAATGGTAATCATTTTAAAGGCGTAGTTAAGATTACGCTTGAATTAAATGATACATATACAATTGACTTTCTTCAATTTGATAAAACAACTAACGATATGAAGGTAGTTAAGCACATACCGATGCAATACTTTGATGAAATGGGAGATGTGATTGATAATTACGTTGAGTATATAGATGAGTATGGAAGCAATTAACGAGTAATGGCTATCCTTTGTTGGTAAGCATCAATAGTTGGCACAAAAAAAACCCTCACACATTTCTGCGTGGGGGTTTCTTGTTCCCAAGTAGTAGAATGACAAATAAACTACTTCTTTGGTTCTGATTTTTTAGGTTCTTCAAATAAGCCTAAACTACGTTCCTCTGCAACTCTATTCATTTCCATTTCTATTTGCTCTTCGGTTAATTCATTAGGATTTACGTTTTGAAAGTCCATACTTGCTTTTGATTTTTCAATAGCGTTAGTTTCTTCTTTAACTTCAACTTCCTCAAACAAATTGCCACTTTCTATTTGTGGCGTTTCTTCTTGAAAAGCGTTCATCAATGTAGCCTTTTGATTTGTCTGCGTGAAATTATTGTTCAAAGCATTGTTTTCATTTTCCACTTTTAAAGCAGTTGCTAATGCTTCGGTAGGATTTCCACTTATCAACATCTTAAAGTGTCGCTTAATTACTGATTTCTTAATCATTTCATCTCGCCAAGTGTTCCAAGCACTATACTTACTTCCACTTCCTTCGGACATTGAACGAACTTTGTCAATTTCCCACATCGGCATAAACTCAAAAACAACTTCTCCGTTTGGTAAAGTTGCTCTTGAATAGCATCCGATAGTTTCTCTTGCATTGTGTTCCTTTTCAGTTTTAGCGAAATTAGGCTTGTGTTTGATAGTGTTGAAAGCAACATCGTAGTCAAATTCTTCATCCTCATACACTATATGAGCCGATATGCTCTTAATACACCCATTATCACGCAACATTGCGACCAATCCCATATAACTGAACTCTAAAACGCATTTGTTCTTTCTTGGGATGAGGTATGCTAAACGCATTACAGGGTTTAGGGTAATTGATGTTCTTGCCACGTTTACAACTGCATTAAGAATTGATTGTGGTTCACATTTTTGCAAGTAGGTATTCCCTTGAAATATTTGCATAGCGAAACCTAATTCACTTTTTGCCTTTTCGGGATTTGTAATTGCTTGAAATTTAGGATAAGCAGTAGTTAAACTCTGCATCCAATCTGATTGGTTTGTCATTTGTTTTGCCATTTTTATTTATTTATTTATTGATTACTATTTATTTCTATGTTCCAATAGTATTTTAAACTTGAAACATATTCTTCATATTCTTTAAGACTTGTAAACGATTGTACTACATCCGTTTTCTTGTCGAATACTTTATTACAACAAAAACATTTCTCTCCTTCTTCAAATGTCATTGTTAAAGAGTGAATTTCGTTTCTATGTATTCCTATTGCTACCATACGTTATTTTTTAAACACCAATATATTCTGATGTACTTTTACGAGTTTTTGTGTTTTCATATTTCCTTCTACTCTCAATGCACCACTTCCAAGACCATTTAGTAGTATTGCTTCATTGTAATAGTGCATACCACATTTCTGAAATGCTTTAATCGTGTCGGGTACAAATCCGATGTAGTTGCCTTTTTTATCTCTTACTTCGCCCACAACAAAACAAGCATAACCCCCTTGTTTGAGCAAACGACAACTTTTATTGATAATTGATTCATAAGACTTCATAAATTCCTCATAAGGCATATTGCTTATATCTCCTTGTAAATCTGAATAAACCTCTAAATTCGCATAAGGTGGGCAAGAAAACACAAAGTCAAATTCTTTTTTATTTATGTAGTTTAATTTTAAATTTGGTCGTCTGCCACTTATCCATAATAATGTATGTTCTTTAGGGTTTTCCAAAATCCACTTATATGCTTTTGCACTATAAAGAGGGTCTAACTCCGTTCCATCTTCTAAAGAATAATTTACTTCTTTATTGTAGTCTATCGAAGGAGATACAATTTCTATATTGGGTATTGAAATATCTTCAAACACATCAAAATTAGATTTTACGGATTCTATTATTTCTTTTTTACCTCCAAAAGCATTACTTACCTTTACTAATATAACTTCTACATCGGTTCTATTATTTGAAATTAGACCACATATAACTCCAATTGCAATTGCACCCGAACCTGTCGGTATTACCAATCTTTTAACTTCCTTTGGCACATTTGCAACTTGCTTCATACTATCAAGAGTAGAAATTTGAGGATTCCATTTCACTACTTTTTTATCTAAACAAAATTCTCTTACTGCTTTCTTGTAATGATTAGGATAACAAGGCGATGGTAGTTCTTCAATACCCCCTCCTAAATCATAACAATATTTGGTCATTTTACTAATACTTTTTTTTTGTGGTATAAATATTTTTGATTTTAGTTTGTGCTTTTTAGCCTTTTCA
>JAAHTH010002968.1_pt2 | contig 11849 bp, 25 predicted proteins | sample 6116091 | NCBI WGS metagenome assembly JAAHTH01 (sample SAMN13939990, study PRJNA603662) | sponge metagenome | isolation source: marine sponge | host: Mycale hentscheli | place: New Zealand | collected 2006
TTGAAGAATCAGATAATTATGTCAAACAGCAACACACTGGACTCAAACACAAGAATGGAGTGGAGATTTAGAAGGGCGACATTATCTCTTATACGTTCTATAAAAAGACAAGAACAAGCACTGGAAAAGTTCATTGGGGAAAATACTCAGACGAAGAATATGTTTATAGTCTGGAATGCTGGATGGTTGGTGATACAGACGCACTATCTTGTGTTATCAATGATGCTGAAACTGGTTGTGGTCAGTTTAACTCAATAGATAAAAATTCTGTGGAAGTAATCGGAAATATCTTTGAAGGAGTTGATAAATGACATTTTTCGTTAAATACATTGGCGAGTCGGGAGGCGGACTGAATCGTGGAGTGGAAGATTTTGCTGACTATGAATCAGCATTTGAATTTGCTAAGAGAATGACAAATAAAGGTCTTGCCACCACAATTTATTCTGGTACAATAATGGAAGTGAAGCATCAAGCAACCTTCGCAGAAAGAAACAAGGCACTTGATGAACTTACACAACAGGCACAAGAATTAGATATGGGATATTAGGAGTTGACAATTAAATGGAAAATCTAATGAACTGGAAAATGTTTGTTGACAAAAAGACTGACCTATGTTATATTCAAAACATCGCAGATGAGTGGTGGGAGTGGTCAGATCACTACGATGAATGGCAGGAAGTTTCTTGGAGGCTGCCTAGCGACAAAAAGAATTTAGTAGAAATTAAAGAGTTTATTGCCGAAGAAGATGCTTACAATTGGTATCCTCCTAGTTGGACAGAAAAAGGGGTTGACAAATGAAGTGGGTAATACATGAAGCTGTTAGACAAATGAAAGAATGGGAGCGATTCGTCAGTGAAGTCGAAAACTTCGGACACGAAGTACAAATGTATGGCGATTTATCAAATCCTCCTGATGGAGACTTTGTAAGATGTCCAGTCTATCATTCTATCAAATATAATAGTCACAGAGGTGTGTTTTGCAATTTGGACGAGCTTGACGCTTTAAGTTTTTATTCCAGACTACCATATAGTTCTCTAAACCGAAATTTTGCATCTGTAAAAATGAAAGATGTAAAGAGTAAATTTAATGAGTGGCGAGCGGAAGGTCTGCTGTCATCCGATAATTTTTTCATAAAAGCATCTAAATTTGGAAAACGGGCTGGATCGCATGTTATCACCCATGATCAAATTTCATTCTACACGGATAAATACAAGGTTGATGAAGATGAAAGTATGTTAATTGCTACGCCTGTAAATTTAACGTCAGAGTATAGAGTAATAGTAAAAGAGGATGAACCTCTGGTTGCCTGCCAATACAAAAGTCATGGAAAAATGGATGAGCAAGAACTCAAACCTGACAAAGAAGATTCCATACTAAATTGGGTTTACGAAAATGTTATCAACCACTATACGCCAAAATGCAAACTTTATGTTATTGACATTGGGCTTATTGATGGTAGTATAATGTCGGTGGTTGAGATGAACTCTTTTAGTTCTTCTGGTTTTTACAAGTGTGATATTGCTCGCTTATTGAAAGGAATTGACAAATGAGTGACAACATATTAAACTATCTAACTCCACGGCAAAGAAAAGCAAGAACAGAAGCATTTAAGTATATGGCATACAAGTGGAGGCAAAAGGAAAAAGAATCAGGAAAGAAAGTAAGCAAGAATGTTCGTCGAAGAATTTGCTTAGAAATGGACTTGGAAATTTATTCAAGGACTGGCCTCGGTAGCTGCTTCAAATGTTCCAGTATTAAAGACTATACAGAGTGAGTGAAGTCGGAAGCCTAGAGCGATTAGACAGATCGACAAGACTAGATTCGCGGGTGCAAATCCCGTCACTCACTTTTTGCCACTTATTGGTGGACAAAGACATAAAGGTATTGTAGAATGGAACACAGACCCAGCCCTTGACGGTCTTTGCTTTGGTTTGTTTATTCCTCCAAAGTTTGAGGGCAGGTCTGGTTGGTTGTGTTGTGATTTCTTGGGTGAACTTGAAGTAGTTGGAAATATATTTGAAGGAATTTACAAATGAGTAACAGGAAAAATCCACCGAAAGCCATTGAAATAGTAGAATATTGGAATAAGCAACCTTTGATTGAATTGAAAGATGAATATTGGAATCCTATGAGTGATGTTGGCGAACCTTCATGTCAAGCATGTGGTTGCTGGAGTCCAAAGTGGGATATTGGAGAATTTACAGACAATTACGAAGAAAATAGACCTTTAATTAACGACAGATGGGAGGGGTCAAGTTTGGAAAAAGCACACATTGTCCCTCATTCACTAGGGGGCGCTAACTCTCCATCTAATTTTCTTATGCTTTGTAGATCATGTCACTTTGATTTTGATTCTGAAATAGTAACCACAAGTAGAAAAAAGATGTTAAAGATTTATACTTGGCTAAAAGAAAGACCTAAAAAGAGGATGGAAATAATAGAACAAATAACAGGCAAAATGTGCAAAGAAAGTAAAATATCTAAAGAAGAAATAATAAGAGCCATGCACATGAAAAGTGTAGTAGACACTATATTTGACGAAAACCAAAAGGTTCAATTAGAAATTAAAGAAGAAGAGCGAGCAAAAAAGTATAATCACATAGCAAAGAACTTAGAAGAAATAACTAAAATATATCTTGACGAATGTGTTGCTATAGCTAAAATAGCAAGAGAAGATCAGAAAAGATTAGATTTAGATTTATTTGAATGGGCTAATCATATCGAGAGTTGAAAAATGAGTGGTAAAGGTGATCGTCAGCGACCCGTTGACAAAGAGACTTATGACAAAAACTATGAAGAAATTGATTGGAGCGACAAAAATAAATGATAAGATGGATCTTTGTATTTATAGTGTTAATAGTTGGATGGATTGGTTATAATTATTACTACAATGAGTTAGATAGTAAGACTAACTTTAGAGGTCTACCCATCACCATCGAATATAGGAAAGGAGATACCAAGTCAGGCACAGGTGTTTTTGGAAACAACTGGAAAAAGACAATGCTCCATGACTACGGATACTTTGATGGTATTATGGGTGCTGACGGAAAAGAATTAGATTTTTATATGAACCCAGACGCTATCTCTGATAAGATATTTAGAGTTAAACAGTTAAATGTATTGACAAAAGAGTTTGATGAATATAAAATAATGATCGGGTTTATGACTATGGAACACGCTAAACAAGGGTATCTCACATATTACCCAGAAGATTGGGCGGGGTATGGTGGAGTTGAAGAAATAACTTTAGAGGAAATCAAATGAAAAGCAAAGACGATATGTTGATGGAAAAAACTTTGAAGTTAGTGCAGATTCAGGCTATTTGTAATAAGTTAATTGTTAGGTGTCCAGCGTCAGTGTCACAAGCTTATATGAAGTCTATGGCACTTAAAATCCTTGAAATAGTTGATGACAATGAATGATAAGAATAATTATTATTAGTACGTTTACTTTTGCTCATTACATTTACAATGGTGCTTTAGGAGCGTTATTATTTCTTTCTGTTTTTATTTTTCTTGAGGCTGTATTCGGAAATGAACCCATACAAACCCCCAAAAAGCAGGCCAAAACATAAACCTCCAATGATTGATTTACTTGATCTTTGTTTTGTTTTAATTGTCTTGCTTGTAACCCCGTTAATATTCTTTTTATTTGTTGGAACCTTTTTGGAGATGATAGACCAATGGCTTTAATGTTTTGTTTGTTATTGTTTAGATTTGAAATTCCACTTATAAATTAAAAGACAGAAATGAAAATTAAAACAGCTAAAAAACTAATGTCTAATATAAAGTTTGGACAAACCAGAAATGCGGCTAGAAAAGACTTAGGACAAGGACTACGTGTTCAGGAAATAGAAGTCACCGCCGACGATATTGTAAACAAGTTCCACGAACAAGGAGGGTTGTGCTATTGGTCAGGAATAAAAATGAATGAAGACTTTAATTACATAAAACGACATCCACTTGCAATATCCGTAGACAGGCTTGATAATAAACTTGGGTATGTATATGATAATTTAGCGTTAACTTTAAGGGTATTTAATTTAGGCAAGGGGTCATTTATCGGAGATTTCTCACTCGTTATAAAACAAATCAGAGAAAGCTGGGCGGAGCAATCATTTAATGAGTAATTTTGAACAGAGATGTAAGAATGATCCAGATAAAGTTATCAACAGTTTCACCAGAAGTATTTGAAAAATTTAACTCCCAACTAAAAAAAAGAAGGCTAAAATAAATGAATAAACTAAATATGCAGGCGCTTGCGGTTTTCCTTGTCTTATTCGGAAGTCTTGGGGCTGGATTCATTGCAGGTCAAACAAAACAAGTATGGAATTATGAAAAAGAATTGTCGGATATTATTGACTGGAACACTAAACAGATTCACAGTCTTGGAGTAAATTCCGCGATTCAAAAACAAAACGCAGAACTTCTCATTCAAGTCCTTAATGTACTTGAGGGTAACGAAACAAAGGTTGTACCGAGACATATCCCTCTAGGAATGTTAAATAGTGATGGACCTATTGAAGATGACGATATGCCTCATACTTTTGAGCAGGTTAATATGGATCAGAAGGAAGTAGACAAGGGTATTCGTGCAGCGGCTCAGAACAATCTTTTCCAGAGTGAGGTACTTCATAATATTCTAAGAAAAATTAAAGATATAAAAAACGAAAATAAAGAAAATCAATTTCCTTTGTACTACGCCCCCAAAAAAATAAAGGGACTGGTATGATAAAAATATTCGCGATTCTATTGCTTTTTAAAATAGGTCATGATACAACCATAGTTGATACATTTGATATGGTAGAAGTTAATCATTACCACAACGATGTGGGCGCAGAGCGCTGGTCCCAGCTAATCTTTTGGGATTGGGATTTAGGAAAGACTAGACTTAATGTTCATTACTGGAAAATTATGAAAGGTGCTTACGAGAAAACAAAAGAAGGTGAAAATAAATGGAACAAAAGAGTTAGAGATATTGCCGATAATATTAAAAACTGGGAAAACAGAAAACATTTTTTAGACAATGCTAAATATCATGGAGAATTTATAGGTGGAAAATTATTTCCAGTAAAAAATTACAAATCTGGATATTATGAAATAATATTTTACGAGAAATACGGATCACATAGTATCAGAAGAAAATTACAGGCTAAGACATTTAGAGAAACCCATACAACATATGATGTAGAAGTTTTTGATAGAAAAAAGTTTCACCAAGACTATCGAAGGGGACTAACAGAACCAAAGAACATCAATCCAATAACTCCTGAATGGCTAGATTGGCAAAATATATTAAAAAAGTCACTTTCTCATCCATAAAACTTGGCAAAACAAAAGCGATATGCTATAATATGTATATGAAACGATAATGGAGTTAATAAGCAAAGGGAGTTGGAAAACTATAGATAAATGGGAACCGTTAGATGCAAAATGACGCTAATATGTCTGACTCTCAATTTATGAGATTTCAAACAAAAGCTCAAGATAAAATGAAGAAACACGTTGACAATTTAGATAAAGACCTTAGAATAAAAACTCTAAAGAAAAGATTCGAGTCGAAAAAAAATCACAAAAAAACATTCTGGGATAGATTATTAAAATGGTTGAAGTTGAAATAACAGAAGAAATGAAACAGCGAGCATGGCGCAAAGCTCGCGAAATGGGACAACTAAACAATTCAATAACCAAAGGGGATGGCAATATTGCTGGATTTATTGGCGAAGAAGTCGCAAACCAAATAATAAAAGGTACAATAAAAAATACCTACCACTACGACATCATTGATGATAGAAATGTAAAGTGGGATGTAAAAACAAAGAGATGCACAAGCCCCCCAAGAGATTACTATGAATGCTCGGTCGCAGCATTTAACACAAAACAAGAGTGCGATAACTATGCGTTTATAAGAATTGAAAACGTGAATGGTCGATGGGGTAGAGCTTGGTTCCTCGGTTCCTATAACAAAATCGACTACTTTAATGATGCTAAATTCTTAAAAAAGGGCCAGATTGATCCAGACAACAACTTTAAAGTTAAAGCTGACTGTTACAACCTACCGATAAGTGAATTAAAATACAAAGAAGGATTACAGGGATAAGGTTAATGAAGAACAGGGTTGAACTATTGGGATACTACGGATCTGACACTACGATTGCTTGCAGCGCTTGGACTTCTACAAGTAGGAATCTTACGGATGAAAAACGAGAAAGAATTAGACCACTCATTGAAATGCTATGGATCAATGGACATGAGACACCGTTCGAGAAAGGCAGCGTACACTTTTTGGTTGATACTGATATTGCTAGTCATATACACTTGCTCAAGCATCGTATTAGCTCACTTAATGCCGAGTCTGCTCGCTATAAAGAATTAAAAGAAGATAAGTATTACCTGCCGGAAGATTGGGATGATATTACTTGTACCGAAGTAATCAGATACCCAACTGAATGTGGAGCAAAATGGACTGATATTTTAAGAGTTTACACAGAATATGGTAATGAACTCTATCATCAGTGCGTCAAAGACCTCGAACCAGTATTGGGACGCAAGAGAGCAAAAGAGTCAGCACGATTCTTCAAGACCTACAACAGTCAGATCCAAGCTGATGTGATGTTTAATATGCGTAGTTTTGCTAACTTTATACAATTAAGAAATAGCGAACACGCACAAAAAGAGATTCGTGAGATCGCACAACGGATGTGGGATTTAGTCGCCACTATCGAGGGCGAACCATTTAAGTTTACACTAGAAGCTATTTGGAATGGGAGAAGTTGATATGAGTTTTAAAGCAGAAGCAATAAATTCTTTGATGTTGCGAGCAGCGGCAGATAGAGCAGAAGCAATGACAAGTTTGGAGATTATGTTTAATCATCCAGCGGGCATTGGAGATCACAGCACTGGCGATCTTCATAATAACTTAAACGAAGCGCTTTCTAATCTTGCTGACGCAGAGGACAGGATCGAAACACTAAAAAGAAACTTCGGACCTTGGTTGCCACTACATGAGGATATGTAATGTATGAATATATTGCTAAAGTTGATCGCGTGGTTGACGGTGATACGGTGGATTTTATTGTTGACCTTGGATTTAATGTCAATATAAAGATCAGAACTAGACTAATTGATGTTGATACGCCAGAAAGAGGGCATGAAGATTGGACAAAGGCTACAGATAAATGTTCAGAATTATTAAGGTCTGTAGCGGAAATAAGCTTTGAGGATAAACCAGATGAAGAATGTTGGGTAAAAATAAGAACAACAAAAACCGGAAAATATGGAAGATGGCTGGTTGACATTCCCGGAGTTACCGATATACTTAAAGAGACATGGCCCTACAAAGGATAATTGTGTATAGATATATGGAGATTTATAACTTTAACGGCTTAATGTCATGGAAAAACCTACAGATACAGAAAACTTAGTTGTCAGGAGGATTACCTCCATTTTTGATTGGCCTCTACCACCAGAGGAAATAATTAGGGTATATTCTAATTTTTATACAATAATAAAAGATTCTATAAGATCAGGAACGCTCGACTGGTTATTTTTCTCAGATATTACTAAACTAGACATCAAGCAAAGAAAAGAGTACAGAAATAAAATTGCCGACTTAGGGCATGAATTACGGCCAGACGAGTTAAATCAATACATTTGCATAATAATGCTTGTTATGATTAACATAGAAAAGGAAACGAAAAAAGAAAATGGGAAGACCTTGTAAATGCTGCGAAGATGAGACTTCTAGTGGTTCTAGTATTTCTAGTAGCTCCATTAGTTCTAGCAGTGCCAGTAGTTCAAGTAGTTCCAGTAGTTCAAGTAGTTCCAGTAGTTCCAGCAGTAGCTCTAGTAGTAGTTCTAGCAGTAGTTCTAGTAGCTCCAGTAGTTCTAGTATTTCTAGTAGTAGTTCTTCGTCTAGTTCTTCTTCTTCTTCGTTGGCGTCATCATCTAAGGATTCTAGTGATATACCTTCTGTGTCTTCAGGTATTGCTTCAAGTTTTGTTAGTAGTCAAACCCCTAGCTCTGGGTCGGTGACACCTGTAAATTGCTGCGAGGGGGATGAGGCGGGTTATTGCCAATATCTTTGCGAAGGTGGCGTGGGCAATTTGGATCTCGACAATTGCAGTACCTTGTTCCCTCCTACTGCATATCCAGATCCATGTCAGGGGACAGGAGGGAGCGGTGGTGAGGGAGACCCATCTTGCGAAGAATGCGAATGTCCTAACGGTTCCACCTTCACATGCCCTCCCGGCGTTGGAGAATTTCAAACTTGGGTTGTAAAATGTTTTGTTCCGACTGCTAGTGGTCCTGTGAATTGCGATGATATTTGATTTTAAACAAAAGAGGAAAAAATGAAAAGTACGAAAATACTAGGAAATCCAAACGCAAAATGGTGCGACATAAATTGTGATAAGTTAGTACAAATAGGAGATAGTGAAGAAAAAAAATACTGCCAACTAGCCTCAGACGCTCAGGGGTGGTCCGTAGAAACGAAACCTTATTACTGTTCCATTTGCTTATCTGAGGATAACCCTAAGCAACTAGGAAATAGAGGTGTAAGAATAGCCACAACAACCGCAGCAAAGGCTAGGAATAAGGATCTTATTTTATCAGTGGAAGAAAGAATCGGAGAAGGTGTTGGGTCTGAGCTGCATAAAATGATTCCAAAATTCCTTGAAAATAAGACCTGTGGCTGTAGGGACTGGGCTAAAAAAATGAATATATGGGGTCCAGATAAATGCGAAGCAAACAGAGAGAAAATTGTAGATAAATTAGTTGAAGAATCTAAAAAGCGAGCAATTTTTAGCTGGGTTCCAGAATTAGCTACAAGAAAAGTAGCCAATAACTTATTAACAACATCTATAGACAGGGTAAAAAATAATATACTTAACGATAAATGGTCAGTGGTTGTAACTACCGCTCCAAGGAAAGACCCCACCCTGTCTGTGTGTCTCGATTCTTTATTAATATCTGGCTGGAACGCTAAGATATTCGCAGAACCGGGAAATTACGATTACTTAAATGAAGAATATACCGGTAATGTTATTTTTAACAGTGAAAAAAGGGGCGTATGGTGGAACTGGGTAGATAGTTGCAGATGGGCTTTAAAAAATACCACTGCTGAAAATATAATGACAGTACAGGACGATTCCCTTTTTCATCCAGATAGTAAAAGTTTCGTAGAAAATTTCCTTTGGCCCAGAGAAGATACTGGGTTCGTGTCTCTTTATACACCAAAACATTATAGTGTTAGAGGTCATTTAAAAAGTAAACCACCTCGTCCCGTTGGTTTAAATAAAATATTTACAAGATCCCTATGGGGAGCTTGTGCTTTGATTTTTCCTAGAAGTGTTCTTGAGGAAATGATGGATGATCCCTTTATAGACGAATGGAGAGGGGCAAACCTTAAAACAAAGTCTGCTTGGGAGAAAAAGAAGAAAGAACGTGGAGAAAATCCACACATGATTGCTAATAGTGATACGGCTATAGGAAAAATGATGAACAAAATGAAAAAATCAATGTGGTTTATGGACCCATCACCGGTACAACATATTGCAGAATACTCGGCAATGGGACATGGTGGAAACAAAGGACGTAGAAACTGCGGAAGATGTGCAAAATTCTCCACATCTTTGAATGAGCAGGTTCCTTTTAACATTAATGGAATAGAGCCAGAAAATATAATAGAATATAAAAAATTATATAAAAACTAAAATATAGTTGACTTCTGTTAAAACCAATGTATCATATATATGACGCGAAAACCAGCGAGAAGTAATAGTATCGTTAACTTAATTGTTAGTGGTTTTCGTCTACCCCACTACAAGATCGCAACTTGTGGTTCAGTGCAAGGGGCGTGTGGCTACTCGTAAGGCCACTTTTTACCACATAGGAGAAATTATGCTTGTTCAGTGCAAAATTCAAGACTGGGTTGTAAAACTCAAGCAGCGTGAATGTAGAATATACATTTATAAAGCAGACAAAGAGATTAAGTCTGTAAAAACAAAACTGTTTAAGGATAGGGGAATGATGATGTTCCCTAAAGAATTACATAAATTGATTTGTAAAGACTTGACAGCGGCTAATACTTATGACCGCTTTCTTGACAGATACTACACTTGGGACGAAGATGATACGGAGTGTTAAATGAATACAGTATATGAAAAATACAAAAATAACAAAACACACTCTCCGTGGATTTCGCTTGAAGGCGCGCTTCTTCCATATAAAAACGGAGAAGGCGAGATAGTGGTTTGGGAGGAAGTTTTCGGTGCTTTAAAGTCGTTTTCAGTAATTGCTGGACGGGAAGAGCAAAGGTGTTGGAGTCAGGCTATCTGCAAGGAATCGTCCTCAGAAGATCCATATATAGTAGATAGATGGGATAAAATTTTTTTTAAAACAGCTAAAGAATGGTCATCATTAAGTCCAGATAGTCAAACCAAATGCGGCTGCGTTCTGGTAACAGGAAAAGAAATAACTAGCACCGGTTACAATGGTTTCATGCGTGACCTACCTAAAGATTCATTTCGTGATTTCGACGAAGAGCTGCCTAAAACTCGTCCAGAAAAATATCCTTACATGATTCATGCAGAGCAAAATGCAATATACAATGCTGCAAGGCGGGGTAGGTCAACAATAGGAACAACAGCATATATAACGGGCATACCATGCTTAGGATGTTTGCAAGCACTGTATCAATCTGGCGTTAAGGAAGTAAAATTTACCGACATTTCGAACCCTAAGATAGTAGTGTGTGGAAGTGATTATGATAAAATATGCTTTATGGCTTGGAGTGCTGGATTGGTTAAAAAATATTTCCCAAAAGAGATACTTTTTTGAAAAATATGTTGGTAAACCAGCAGATTTATGCTATAATACAGTGTATCAGATTTAGCGGGTTTAGCCCGATTAACATTTAACTCGAATGAGGCAAGTATCTATGACAGATTGGGAGTCAGTTTTAAAAACTAGGAACGACAGAAGCATAATTATGGCATTTGCAGAGGGACTGTGTTCAGGCAGGCAGCTTACTCTTTATTTTACGGACAAAACCCCACAGGCGGGTATTGTTAGGAATTTGCTCAGAAGGTATGGCGTAAATCACGCAAGAACTCTGGCTGGAAAAGCGTTGTCTCGTAGACAACTTGTTTAATAGTATTGGTTTTAACTTTTAGGAAGTGTTTATATGTATAACAATCGTGTTGATCTCAAAGGAAATCTTACCCGTGAACCTGAATATAAGGATATTAAGGGTACTAAACTTCTAACTTTTCGACTTGCGGTAAACGAGTCAATAGGAAAAGATAAGGAAGAAACGACTTATATCGACGTTGAGGCTTGGCGTAACCATTCTGATTATGCGGAGTCCGTAGGTCTAAAAAAGGGCGACCGAGTTCATGTAGTTGGACGACTGAAACCCAATAACTGGAAGGACAAGGAGACAGGAACAAACAGAGAAAAACTCTCCGTTGCCGCTCAAACATTCTCCAAAGTTTACAAGCCTGCATCACAACCGATGCACGCTTCTGTTTCTGGTCATAGCTCTGACGCGCTTGATGTAACCTTTTAGTGAAAAGATGAATAATTACTTTAGTATAAAATCAAAAATTATGAACGTAGATGACCGTATCCAAATCTTACAGGAAAGGTCTTATCGTCCAGATATAGGTATTTCTGAGTCAAAAGAAATTGACAAAAGAAAGAAGAAGTTGATAAAAACTAAGGAGAAGCTATTGAGAAAACTTGAGCAAATTGAGCCTGATCCGAAGTACGATCTTTGATCCCGGCTTTGCCAGATATGATTGTAGACGTTATTATTGATGTTGTGCAGGACTCGGACTCGTTATCCGA
>JAAHTH010003085.1_pt1 | contig 11847 bp, 11 predicted proteins | sample 6116091 | NCBI WGS metagenome assembly JAAHTH01 (sample SAMN13939990, study PRJNA603662) | sponge metagenome | isolation source: marine sponge | host: Mycale hentscheli | place: New Zealand | collected 2006
CCCAACTATTTAAAGACATTGCAAACATTAATATACGTGGATACATGAAAATCTCACTAATGAACACCACACATCGACAGGTGAGGTTATATAGGTATACCACTGCTTGTTTACTGCGGAGGTGCTAACGATGGACGAAATACCCAAGGATATTTTTGACTTTGCTCGTCTTACGGCGAGCAACTTCGAACAGAAAATACTGTCGGTGCGAGACATCTTCATGGCCAAAGTATCAGGAGAACCTGCGGCAGGAATTGGATTCTGCACGAAGCATAAAACGAAAGCCCTTACTCACAAGCAAGCAGGTAAAGACCGCATTTTAGTCGAGTTCAACGTCTCAGATGGAGAAAACACTATTGAATGTATTGCTCACAACGCTAATGAAAAGTATTTAGCAGGTGGTTTAGAAACCGAAGAGTTAACTACTTTGATTGCCAATCTTGATGAAAGCCAAAAGATGGGGTCGAAACTAGAGATTTACGGTTCGTATGTTAACAATGGAGCAAAACGAGTTTTCTTAGTAGATACGCTTTGTCTTGATGCAGGATTCATGCACAGTCAAATGACTCCTGAGCAGTTTGCGGAATTCAAACGGTTGTGTGCCGAGAACGACACCAGCCCCCTCGCATTAATGATGCGAGACGATACACTATGGGCCGAGTTGTACGCCAAGGACTATCTAAAAAAGGCTATTCTCTTGTTTTGTCTTTCACCTGAGCGAAAGCAAGACATGATTCACATTGGAATTGTTTCGTCGCACGGTGAAGGAAAAGACCATTTAGTTGAGCGTGTTATTGAACCACTTGTGCCTTGTCGATTGGTCGGCAGTGGCAAAATGGCTACGATTCCAGGTCTGTTCGGTGCTATGAGTGGCGACGACTTATCTTGTCTTGAAGTCGGACTCTTACCGAAAATGAATCACCAACGTGTGGCTATTTCGGAATTCCAAACTTGGGAAGACTCAACGTTCGGTGAACTGATGAACATGATGGCCAACGGTTCAGTTAGTATTCAAAAAGGAAACTTAGATGTAACTCGTGAAACCACGGAAAATCTCTTGTTTTTAGGAAATCCACCGACGCATTATAACCCTGATGAAAGTGAGAGCAAGAAAGATATGTTGGCCGCATTCGGCAAATACACTCACCAAATCGTCAGTCGTTTGTCTTTGATTTTCACGCAACTGTCTTTAGCAGGAGATGAAGCCACAGGCATGATTCGCAACGCCATTCTTAGAGCCATGGACCGAGATTTCGATAATGCCGATATCAAAGAAGCGTTAGAAATGTGGCGTAAGTTTTTCCGAGAGTATTTAGCGTATGTTTCTCATCTTCGTCCTAATCTACGAGAGTATGCGGCTCGAATCAACTCTAATTACGATGTGTTGGAAAACAAGACGCAGTTTAAAGCGGCGTTTAACATTCGAAACAAGCGAGATAATCGTAAGTATCAAGAGTTTGCCAATTTAGTGCGTGGGTTTGCAAGACTACAAGGTGATGACCAAATTGGAATTAGTCACGTCGGAGAAGCGTATAAGATTTTCGCTAAGAGTTTAACTACATTAACTGATGAGTTCCCTATCAAGGCTATGGAATATGGTGTCGATGTAAAACTAATTAACATTCATGGCAGACTGTTGTCTGCTTTCGGAGGCAGTAATGCCGTTGGTAAAGAAGAAATGAGAAAGAAAATCAAGTTTAGTGACCATCAATTATCGGAAATGGAACGCTTTAAAGCCGTGTTACCATTCTCGGATGGAACGTATTTAGTGCGCGATTTTAATTGGGACACCATGGAGGACTCGGCATGACGAAGCAATCGGAAATCGACACCACATGGTTGATGTTAAGAGTGTGTCATTATCCACAATTCGTAGAAGGAGTAGTGGAATTAGCGTGGCCAGAAAGATATGAGACTTTGAAAACTATCTACGACCATGGTCACGAAGTGGCTTGGGAGGTTCGGTCGGAACGACCTGTCGAAGATATGATGGCCTATGTGGCTGCAAAAGGTTACTTTAAGTTTTTCTGTGCAGGTGTTACTGTGCGTGAAGATGGAGCCTTCACATTCCACCCTGTGTTAACAGATTGTTTGAAACCTGAGGGATTTTAGTGACTCGAAAACCCGTAGATGCTTTAGATGAGTTGATGCAAATTCACAGATTAATGGAAAGAATCAGTCGTTGGGCAAGCATTTTTATAGGTTTGGGACTAGTTTTTTTGATTAGTGTTTTAATTTGGAGTTCACAGTAGGCTTTAAGTAGTCGTAGAGAATCTAATAAAGTTATGGCCAAGGTTATGAATCCTGAGGGTGCGAGTTGCGGAGGCGGTGCAACAGCCAACGACCAATTGAATTGTATCTGTGATACTCACGTCGTGGCAGGAAAAGTTGTTGCCGTCCCAGGGACTTGTGAACCTGTTGGTTGGGAATCTTCTCAAGGCGGAGGTTATGGAGGAACTTACTGTACTAAGTCCGAAGCAGGAGCGGCAGGTATGCCAGGTACTGCTTGGGTTCGAAAATGTTATACAAGAAACTCTCAAGGAAATCTGTATTCAGTTTATGGTTCGAAAGGAATGCCCTACACCGTAGGAGGACAACCCGCTCAACAAGGCTTGACCACTATGAGTGGAGCAGACCCGCAATGGAATACTTATCTTAATCAATCTCAACCTGGTGCCTTAAGCAGATTCATGCAAAAGAATCGAGAAATGCCTTGGTACACCAACACTTTCGGAACTCGAAAGTCGCAAATGTCAATGCAAGATTACGAAGATTTGACTGATGAAGAAAAAGAATCCACAGGACTGGTCGGATGGTTTAAGTCAGTATTTGGTGCTGAGGATGACGAACTGCTAGGACCTGGTGGCGAAGAACAACCTGTTGAAATGGAAATTACAGGCAATGTCGTCGAACCCGAGGCTAGTAAAATGCCACTGTATGCAGTAGGTGTCGGTGCGTTAGGTTTAGTAGCACTTAAACTAAGAGGAATGATTTAAATGATGGAAATGATGAATATACCAAAACAATTTTACGAACAAGAAGGATTTATGAGTGTCGCAGGTTTGGGATACACAACTGCTTTAGCCACTAGCGGATTAGGCGTAGTTATGTTGCTAACTAAGCGAGATGTAGCCAGTGCACTAATTGTAGCAGGTGGTGCTTTGTCTACTTTTGGATTCCTTAAGCAAGCAGGCATTTTAGGTTACTAAATCCCCTCGGGATGATTTAGGGTTGGTTGATTAGACAACATTGGAAATAAAATCAATCGGTCGCTAAACCAACCACCAGGAACTCCTTCTTTGAAACCTCCCATCATACCTTTATTCTGTTCTACAACAGGTTTTGGACGGTGTGGCGGAAATACCCACGAATTAGTTGTTAAATTACCTAAGATGCAAGAATACCTCCTGGTCTTCGGGTCGAAAAACACGTATCCAAACAAAGTATCACCTTCCCACACAGACAAGAAAAAAGGAGCGTATATACGATTGCGTTTAATTTCATCATCTTCCTCAAATTCAAATAAGTTTCGATTTAGATACGCTTCGTTAATTGATATACCCTGGTATTTAGTCTCAATTTCTCTTACGGCGTAATCTAAAAGTGAATATCTTCCAGTGGAAATAAATATCTTTTCGAATACTTCTCGAGGCGTAAAGCCCTTCATCCTAAAAAAGTCTGTCATCGTTAGATTATAAGACGTGGTTGGAAACTTCATCTAAATGCCTCGAGGATAATTTAAGGTTAAGTTGCCTGATATGGGAGTTTGACTCCCTCCTTTTATTTCTAACACTACTGCCGAACGTTGCGAAGCATATACTTCATCTACTGCAGTTGCCATTGCCGCTAAAAACAACATTGCAGGCTGGTCAAGCCATTGCCAGGCTCGGAAAAGTTTATCATAATTAATGGCAAGTTTCCAAGTTATAAAATCTCCTGAACCGCCAAGTTCTGCATCTTGTCCTCGAATATAGCCTACTGTAGCGTCACCATAATCTTGAGGACCTAAGACGACAGGGATAACAGGAGACAAATACTCTGTGATTTTATTGGTTACATCTAAGTATTTAACGTCTGTTAAGTCGTAAATTTCTCCGACATATTTTTCATCTAAGGCTGGTTGATATTGTTGATTAAAAAGGGCATTGCAATCAATGACTATACCCTTTCGCTCTTGCTGAGTAAACCAATTTGATTCAGTACTAAATGCAAATTGCCACCACATAATTTATTTACTCTTCTCTCAACTACTTAAAAATACCGCAGCAACAGGATTAAATAGGTGTAAGGATTTAGACGATAACATGGCTAATCGTCAACAACTTCGAGCATCGGCTAATGAGCGAGCAAGAATCGCTTTAGCCATCATGCAAAGAGAAGGTTTAGGAATAGAAGCCGCCGCCGCTCGGGTTAAAACTACTCGAAGAAACGTGCGAAGGTTTATGAAGGACATGGGAATTTCAACCCGTCGTTCTCGTCGAAGAGGAGACCGTGGTAAACTTTTAGTGACACGTCAACCATTACAAAAAGTAAGAGACTTTATCGATGACATGAATCAAGGTATGTCGGCTACTGCGGCTGCTAAGAAAAGTCATACCACAGTTCGAACTATGTCTAAAATATTAGTCAAAGGAGAGCCGTTACTCGTAAAAACAAACAACAGGTGGGAACTCAATGTTCTCATCAAGCACATTTACAGTTTAGTTTACTATGGTTACCTCACAGGATTAGGTGGAAAGGTACAAGGTGGTGGGGAAGACCATCCTGACGAGCATCAATACGGTGAAGAAGACGAAGATGGAATCATCGAATCTCCCGATGCACCTTCGGTGTGGTGGCAAATAGACTTCGATTATTTCGTGTCAACGTTGCCCGAAGAACGAGTTGGTCAATTTTGGAAACCTGCCATTATGCAATGGTTACGAGAAGAATTAGAAACTCCCAATTTAGTTGAAATTGGTATTTCCACCAACTTTTTAGGTAATGCAGATGTAGCCGATGATGCCGAGTATAACGACCGAATTGATGATGATGGAAACATGAAATTAACTCAAATAGAAACGTGGATGAATCGTTATGATATGACTATGCATCCAACTGTTAACTTCGGATTAGATGATAATCACACGCCTCGAGACGTGGACTTTGAACCCGTTTCTGCAGTTCGCGCAGGTGTACCTGTCTCAGCCGAGGGACGCTATCAAATCATTATTCGCCGTGATGATGAAGTGTATACTTATCCAAAATCTGGTCCTAAGAAATTAACGTTTAACTATGACCTGTCCGATGAATTACAGTGAGGCCAAGGTAAGGCTTTATAAGGGTGAAGGCACAGTTAAGAAAATAATGCAGACTCACGAAGAATATTTGAATCTGCTGTTAGAGCAGTGTAATCAAGAGTATGCGATTGCTACTGAGGCCAGACTACAAGGACACGACCCGAGAATTGAAGTAGAAATTCCGCAAGCACACGACTTAGCGCAACGAACCCAACAACTTTTAGAGTTCCTTCATCCAAGAAACACGGCTGAACAGATACGTCAACTCACAACAGAACACGACGGAAATCGTGAGATGGTGGCCTTAGACTTAGCCTTCATCGTCTGTGCTGAAACTTTGTTGTATGGTAAAAGTCACAATTGCAAGACCTGTAAAGGGTCAGGTGAAGTTAAAGAAGGCGAGTGGAGAAAGCGAGAGTGTAATGCTTGCAGTGGTAAAGGAGTTATTATCGAGTATCGAGACACGATTAAAACCAACTCTAAAGAAGAAGTTTTAGCCGAGTTTGAAGCATTTGACAAAGCGAAGTGGAAGCCTAAGCAAATCGCTATGGCTATTTATCATGGCATCTGTGCAGGATTAGCCGTCTTAACCGAAGGCATCTTAGTTGCGCCTTTAGAAGGTGTAGTTTCAGCACGTATACTGACGAATGCAGATGATACTAAGTGTCTCGCCGTAAACTTCGCAGGCCCGATTCGGTCTGCAGGTGGTACAGGACAAGCACTTTCAGTATTGATTGCCGATATCTTACGTCGTAAGTTTAACCTCGGTGTTTCGCAAGTAACTTCTAATGAGGTGGAGAGATATAAAGAAGAAGTTGGAACTTATGGTAGAGGACTGCAATATCGCCCTTCGAATCCTGAGTTGGGAATCATCGCTAAGAATTGCCCAATCTATTTAGACGGCGAAGGTGTCGGTAATGAAGTTACAGGGCAGCGTGACTTACCTCGTGTTCCGACCAACAAAGTTCGAGAAGGTTGCTTACTCGTTATGTGTGAAGGTCTCGTGCTAAAAGCACCTAAAATCTTAAAATATGTCGAAGAATTAGAATTAGATGGATGGGACTGGTTGAAAAAGTTCGTTAAATCGAGTGATGGTGATGCAGGTGAAAGAACAATCAAGCCCTCTCACAAGTATATCAGCGATGTTTTAGCAGGAAGGCCTGTATTTAGCCAACCAATGACTCCAGGAGGGTTTCGGCTTAGATACGGTAGAAGTCGCTTAGGAGGGCTCGCTACGACGTCTGTGCACCCTGCTACAATGCAAGCCCTAAGTGGTTTCATCATCATTGGAACGCAAATGAAATACGAACGCCCTGGTAAGTCTACAGTAGTAACTCCGTGTAACGACATCGAAGGCCCTTACATTCAATTCACTGACGGCTCAGCCCGACGTATTCAAAACATGGAGGAGATTCCCACTGGATTACCGACAGATGTCGATTGGCCTATTGAAAAGATTTGGGACTTAGGAGAACTACTAGTTCCTGTGGGCGAGTTTATTGAAAACAATCATCCGCTTGCACCCAGTGGATATGTAAGTGATTGGCACACCCAAGTGTTACGAGGTAAGAAATTATCATATCCAACTACATTCACCGAAGCCGTAGAGCAAACTACTCAAGGCGTTCCTCTCGCTCCACAATATGTGGCTAATTGGAATGACATCTCAGCCGAAGACGCGTATAATCTTCTTAAGGCAGTGGAAATAGATACAACAACAGGTGAAATTAAGATTTCCGACCAGTGGAGAGAGTTAATTTATCAATTGAATATTGACATTACACCTGAGGGCATTTTAGAAGGCGATTTATCCTATCTTTTGCTATTTAGCCTAAATAACTTAAAAGACCCTCAAACCGAAAACTTCAATTGCGGAATTGATTTTCTCAATTGGATTTTACCCTTTGAAATCAAGTCTAGAATTGGAATTAGAATTGGTGCAAGGATGGGTAAACCCGAAGGAAGCAAACATCGAGAGATGAAGCCTGCAATTCACACCATGCATCCCTTAGGATTTAACGTTGGCGCTCAAAGATTAGTAGACCAAGCCGTTAAGAAAGAAGAAGACGTTCAAGTCGGAATTCGGTGGGATGCCGTAACTGGAGAAGAAGTAACTACAGGAGTATCTAGTGGTCAAAATACTGACTACATGCAAATGGGATATCGTAATGTAGGATTGAAACAAAAATGGCAAGCCGTAAAAGAGCAACTCGGTATGTTCGGAGATGTAGGAGTTAAGGGTGTCAAAGGGATGTTATCTAAAGAAAGATTGCCAGAAGATTTACTGAAAGGTGCGTTAAGATACAAGCACGACTTATCCACATTCCGTGATGGAACTATTCGTTTCGATGCAGTCGATATTACTATGACTCACTTCAAGCCAAGTGAAATCGGCTTAACGGCTGAAAAAGCAAGAGCCTTGGGATACGAGTGCGAAACGGCTGATTCAGTAGTAGAACTTAGGTGTCAAGACATTGTGATTCCGCAAAACTGTGCCGATAAATTACTCAAAGTAACTCAGTATATGGATGAACTACTCGAAAAAATGTATGGATTAGAACCGTATTATAATTGTAAGCAAATATCAGACCTGTTTGGTCACATGGCGATGGGTATTGCACCACACACATCTGGGGCGATTCTGTGTCGAGTCATCGGAGTTGCCGATATCAAAGGCCATTACGGCCACCCTTATTTCCACGCCGCTAAGCGTCGAAACTGTGATGGAGATATCGATAGTATCATTCTCTTATTAGACGGTCTTGTGAACTTTAGTCGTTTGTTTTTACCTGGTAATCGTGGAGGATTAATGGATGCTCCACTTATTCTTACGACTCGAATTGACCCGTCCGAGATTGATAAAGAAGCCCACAATGTAGATATTAATTGGGAGTATCCAATTGAGTTTTACGAATTAACTCAAACTATACCAGATGCTAAAGAAGCCATTACGAAAGGTGGTATTGTCACAGTTGCTCAAGTTTTAGGAACGCCTGCCGAATATGCAGGTTTTGGTTACACTCATAAAACAGATGATGCCAATGAAAGTCCTAAAAATAATCCTTATAATACTTTAGATAGTATGCGTGAGAAAACAAAAGCCCAGTTTGCTTTAGGTGACACCTTAGTTTGCGTCGAAAATACAGACCAAAGCAGTCGATTGATTGACAGACACTTGTTGCGAGATATGAGAGGTAATCTTCGGGCATTTGGCCAACAAAAGGTTCGGTGCACAAAGTGTGGTGAATCGTACCGAAGACCTCCACTTTCGGGTAATTGCACTACAGTTTTAGAAGAAAAGGTGAATCCATTCAACAAAGAGAAAGAAATCATCCACTGCCCAGGCAACGTTATTTTAACAGTGAGTAAAGGGTCAGTTATGAAGTATGATAAGTTGATGACGGAATTGATAGATGAATACGGTTGTAATAAATATGTAGAAGCCGTTTATAATTTAGTGACGAATTGGGCTTCGGAAACTTTAGAAGACCCGTTCGAAAAGAAACCTGTAGGATTGTGGTGACTAAAATGGAGATTCGGTTGGCAACAGAAGAAGATATCGACCGAATTACGGAAATGCATCAAAGTTACATCCAGTCATGGCATCCCCGAGAGTATTTCGAAAGACTTATACAGGTGGATAATCCGTTAGTTGTAGTCGCCGTCCAAAACTCGAAAATCATCGGATACACGGCTTGCCGTCACGAATGGAACACCGCTCATCTCGTAAGTATGGGTGTTTGCCCTCGAGAGCGCACGAAAGGCGTCGGTAGTGGTATGACCTTAGCCATGATAGTTTTGGCCAAGGAGCGTGGTTTAACGACCGTTTACGGGCATGTTCGAGAAAGTAACTCTTCTGCCGTGAAATTATATCGTAAATGTGGCTTCGCCTTAGAGTGGGTCGACGAGTATGAAGACGGTGACGGAAAAATACAGTTTTCGCAACAGTTAGTTTCAAGCAACTATGTCATAAGTCCCTTGTAGTATGAAGAGAGTAGGAGGTATTGTAGTGTTGTCTCCCGTATTGCGACTTTCAGGTATTTGATAATTGTAAGCGAAGACGTCGACACCTGTACCCCTATCCTCAACCGTGAGTGCGATAGGATAACTACCAATTGGTTGACCTTCCAAGGTTGCGAGAGTGAGCATTGGGTCATCACCGCCGATTAAATTACTGACAATGACGCTGAAACCACCATCAACGTTGGCAGGCGAAACGGTGGCTTCAGGAGGTAGATATGGAGGATTGGTTGCAGGCCCTGGTGAGATATTACCCACTGCTCCATCTAAACTCACAGATGTTGCGGGTCCTTCGAAAGTAATGGGTGTTATTGCTCCGTCAAAGGTGAAATTAACGGTGCGGACTGAAAGTTGTGTCGGGTTGAATCCTAATTCCGCAGGTACAGGATTATTGTAAACGTAAGAGTTGGCTTGGAAGACGGCACGAAGTTGAGCCGAGTCATACGTTGCACCACCAAGCGAATTCCAATCATCACTAGTAATAACTCCTAAATCCCAATTATTTGCAGCCGTAGCAACTTGTCCAATGACGTTGGAGGGATTGTTCGCTTGATGAAGGAACATAGAAGTAATCTTTGGAGTGGCCGTAATAGGTCCGCTGAGGTTTCCAAGTGGTGTTTCCCCAGGTCTTATTGGATACGGATTCTCATCACTGGTTCGAACATCGAGTTCTTGTGACCATGACTGTCCTGCATTATCTACTCCATTGATGCGAACACGAATGAAGAAACTGCTTATTTGTGACCCCATTTGGCCCGAACCCGCTACATTACTCGCAGGAATGGCATCAGTATATTGAAGAGTGGTTGTCGTACCAAGGGCTGTGCTTAGCAAGGACAAAATATCGAATTCAACCAAACCTGATAACTTACCACTACCTGTTATGGCAGGTAAACTGATTAGGCTTAATTGGTCTGCAGTGAGTGAAACTGTCCTTGAGGACAAAGATGAAATATCATCTGCCTGTAACGTAATAACAACTGCAGCAGTTCCACCAATTACAGAGGTAGGAATGGTGATGGTGTCATTAATGGCGTATCCTGTACCTGTTAAGGCAACACTAACACCACTTGCCGTATTGCCTGAGATTTTAACTAAAATTGTTGCACCCGTTCCTAAACCACTAGTGCCAAATTGAGCCGAAGTGAGTGTGTATTGCCCGTTGTCGGCGTCAGTTGTATTCGCAGTAATTGACGAACCCAAAGTGTTAGTACCTTGAACGAGCCCATTAGGCTGGCCTGTGAAATATGGTACACCTGATTCTTGGAATCCTTGACCTTCTGCTCCAGCAGTTGAATTATTTACTAAAAAGCAGGCTAAACTTGTTAAAGCGTTTCCTGCCGTGAATCCTGTATCGAATCCTGCCATATTAATTTTAATAGAAGTGTCGGTAACGGCTGCACCTGCCGAACCGTAGCCAACCCAATTAGGGAAGGCAACTGCTAAGCCTGAGGCCTGAGCAGGGAATACATTCAAACCCCCATTTTCAACGGAGGTAACCGACGTCGCGGCAGAAACAGAAGACCAAGTGAAATTACTAAATTGAGGTGTACTGGCAGTTACGGTTGAGTTGTTGGTGACATTAGTAACGCCTTGAGCAATCATTAATCCAGTGGCAACACTAGTAACGCCATTCGTAGCCGCAAAAAAGATTTGAATCGTCTCATTATCGAGAATCTCACGATTTAAGGTGACTACTCCGCCATTATCCAACCCGCCAATGTCTGTTACCGCAATTGAACTTCCTGCAACACTATTCACCGTAATACCCGTCGTAGCGGTGAAGTCACAATTCTCACTCGTGACAAAGTTAATAATATTGGGAGTACCACTATTAATAACTGCCGATGTAACAGTAGGGGGTGTAGGTACGTTATTAGTGACGGCAGTATTACCAGCCGCAATACTTAGACTACTAGCCTGACTAGTAACGCCATTCGTAGCCGCAAATGTGAGCGTAACTGTTTCCGTGCCGAGAACGTTACGATTTAAAGTAATTGCACCTGCTGCGTCCGAACCACCGATTCCTGTGACTGAAAGAGCAGATGCTGAATCAGTAGCAACTGTAATTCCCGTTGTAGTAGCAAAATTACAGTTCTCACTCGTAACAATGTTGATTGTATTTGAAGTGCCTGATGCAATAGTGGCTGACGAAATAGTCGGTGGACTCGCCGCACTGTCGGCTTGTTCGATGACTCCTGCTCTTGATAACCACACCGTAAACCACCTTCAAACTGCAGTCAAGGTGCACTTTCCTAAGACGACTAAAACGCCTGTTCCTAAATTATTAGCCCCACTCACATATCCATAACTGCCCGCAGCACTTAAATCGCCTGCGACTTGCAATACGACGGTTTCAAACGCAGGAACCGCAATATCTACGCCATTCCCTGCACCAGATGCAGAGGTGACTGTACTAGCATTTCCAATTACTGCTGAAGTTGTCCCAACACCTCCCAATGTAGAAAAAGCGTGAATAACTAAACCTCCTGCACTTGCCGTAATTTGCATTTGTGCACCCCAAGAGGTGGCTGCGGCAAGGTCGATA
>JAAHTH010003086.1_pt1 | contig 11847 bp, 16 predicted proteins | sample 6116091 | NCBI WGS metagenome assembly JAAHTH01 (sample SAMN13939990, study PRJNA603662) | sponge metagenome | isolation source: marine sponge | host: Mycale hentscheli | place: New Zealand | collected 2006
TGTGTTTATTATCTATATTATCAAAAGCAGGATGAAGTCTTGGTCTTAGATTTTTCATAACTGCTTCATAATGAGAATGAGAGGGATTATGGATCGCCTCTACCCAATCATTTGGATCATCATAGTTTTCTTCTTTTAATGGAACAGCATCAGATTCTGTTCTCAAGGTAAAATTAACAGAAGAGTAAAATCTTTCTACTGGGTCTCTTAAAACTATCAGTTGTTTGATATTCTTTTTTTTATCTCTGAGAACGGAGTGTTATGTAGGCTAACTCTCATAAAAGGAGAGAGAGTTTTTCTTATAGAAGTTCCTGCGTTTTTTGGAATATGAACAAAGATAATATCTTGTCTGGGTGTTACTCGCATGAATCTTTTTCTGACAGGATAACATTTACCACTGGTAACTGTATACCCAAATCTTTATAACAATGAGTAGTTTCTCCATTAGGCTGATAAGTAGCGCATTGACCATATACCACGACACTGTCTTTTTCTGCAAAAAAACCATGTCCACAGCCAGCAGGAATAATTAATTGATGGAAATTTTCCTCAGTTAATCTCTGTGAAACTATTGTTTTGTATGTATTGCTATCTTCTCTTAGGTCAACGCAATAGTCTATGATAGACCCTTTCACACAAGTTACTACTTTATTAAAAGCAATCCCTGTGTGTATCCCCCTAAAAACATTAGCATGAGAATGAGAACAGTTGATCTGTCTCACGGGAAACGGATATCTCTGAGAAGAAAAAATTTCTGAGAAAAACCCCCTATGGTCTGGGATTAATTTAGCAAAATATACATCACAGCCATTAATCGGTGTTGGTTTTACCGTAAAGGATTGACCATATTCTCTCATATGCATATGCCTCTATAGGATTTTCTGGATTTTCACTACTCTCTATCATGCCAAGCATTCTTTTGTATGTATGAATACCAAATCTTCTGACCTTTTGCATTGGCACTATGTACTGAGCACCGGGGGCAAAATTTACAGATGTCTGTTCTGTTGTTAATTGTAATTTTGTTAAATAGGATTTAATATCTATTCCGTCAGGATGTTGATGGCCTTTGTTTCCATTCAAACCTTCAATGATATTCATATTAGACAAATAAACTATTTTGTTTTCTTTATACGATTCGTTGTCTGATATTTTCTTTAAAAAATTAGAGTCATGGTCGAAAGGATTGCCTTGAGAAAAAATAAAATAATCAGGAAAACTAAACCAATTATTTATTACATGATAGAGGAACGTATGTGCTTCTCTTCCTATATTCGGTAATAGAATTTCGTCATCACGACCAGAAGATTCTCCTTTGTTGTATAGGTATATGTTTATATCTTCTGGGACTTCATCTAGCCATGACAAGTCCTCTTTGTATCTAGACACAACTAAATGTTTCATGATATCCCGGTTTGTAAAGGATGATTTGACATTGAGGCTGTTACGATTCCTTTGCGAAATATTCGTAAATAACCTCCAGTTCTTGCTTTGATTTCATGAAGTGTCAAGTCTAAATGCCTTCTGCCATAGGGATTATCAAGTCTGAATTTTCCAGTGCTATGGTTATAGTGGGTTATTGTATAGGCGTGACCTTTTATGACTAGACTTACTGCATTGTCCCACCTATTGACCTGTCTGACTAACCATCCATTGTCAACTCTTCTGTGGAGGATTCTTATCCTTCTAGCATTCACTTTCGAAATTGAAACATATAACTCAGACATGTTTCCTGCTCTTACATTTTGATAACTATTATCATTCGTTCTTCTGAATCCAGTAGTCTGACTTACCTGAGCATATGATTTTTCTGCTAATGCTCCCCACAGTTCATTATTAGGATTGTCATTATGGTTACGATCATGTCCAAAAGTAGCAAAGACGCTTTCGTTTATTCTCCATCCTTTTTTTACAACTGGTAATTCGTTGTTGACGGTAACATAATGAGCGTCCTTATATCTTGGATGATACCAACGAACTACCCATAAATCCTCTCCGACTTCTAAAAACATATTATTAATTACTTGTGGATTGCTTTCTGCAACACCTCTCAATCCTGCGATCTGCCAACAATTACCAACACGCCCTTGTCTTACGTCATGGTGAGAAATACCATTCACAAAAAGATTCCCCTCGACTTCTTTGTAAGTGGCATACCATTTGCCGTGTTTTGGCAAATCCTTCCCTCCGAACCATTTATCTACCATCGTTTGTACTTGGGACGCAGATGAACCGGGACGTAAATTACCTAACGGAAACTTTCCTTGAAAATATCTGTTCGCTTGAGAGCCTTTTATCGCTGCCTTTGCAAGATACCTTACATGATCAGGCATTTGACTTTGATTCACTATCTTGTGCAAAGCATTGAACTCAGGACGATACATCCTACCATGATCTTTGGTAGACTCGATTAAAGATTGCATTTCGTCGAATGAAATATTCTGATCTTCGTAATACTCTGAATGCAGAGCGTTTACTAAATCAGCAGTCATAGCAAATCTTTTTTCCAACTGCTCCAAATTACCGAAAGACAAGTCTTTCTTCTTATTCTTCCTCATAACAAATTTCCTTGATTATTAAAGAGTTTCTTTCCAAGTCTCCCAATCATCCATAGAATCATTATCTTCTAGCTGTCTTTTCCTTGTTTTGTATGTCTTCTCTTTTTGTTTCACCTCGGATTTATCTCGCACAAAAGTCTTCTTGCTCTTCTTATTGAACAGCTTGTCCCTGCGAGTTTTCTTTTGAGAAGTTTTATCATCGTCTTGGTATGTCATTATTTCCTCTTTCACATATCATAACTCATCGACACCCTGTTGTCAAGACTTATTTTAAACCTTGACACAACAGGTGTCGCTCCTATTATTATGCATGGGTTGCTTAAAATACTGTTGCTGCTATTAGACAACCTTTTGATACAGCATGTAATGGATCATCTGATCGTCTTACTTCTTTTATCTTTAATGGGAAATCATTTTCTTCTAATTTTTCCTTTAACTTCTCCACAAAGCCATCTGCTTGTGATGTTCCTCCAGCAACAACTATTTCCAGAGGAGTGTTAAATCTCGGCAAGGCTTTGGTCTCTTTTAGTGCTACGCATATCTGTTTTGTAGTATAATCAATCAATCTTTCGTAATAAGAAGATACGGCAGATAGAATAGGATTAGGATTAGATTCTCCCACAACAAACTTTTTAGTTTCTTTAACAGATTGAACCAATCCATCAGGCTCAGAAACGGCTACAGCAGTCATATGGTCTACCCAATCTCCAGACTTTGTTGTGCTAAACGTAAGTATAGATTCTCCATTTAGCATTATGCATGTATTAACCATACCAGCACCCCAAGATAGACCTATCCCAGTATAGTCGTTGTCCTCTAGTTCGGCATAACAGAGAGCTTCTGCCTCATTGATAGAATGGGCATCATAACCACATGATTTGAGAACTGATTTGACTACATCTTCGTGGTATCCCACATCAAAATCTTCATCATCTTGATCTATAGGTTGGGCAGGAACGCAGAATACTAACTTCTCTTCCTTCGCACTAACTCCAGCCACTTGTTTCAAAATGAATGATAACATTTTTTTTGAATCTTTTTCTTTAGAAGAAACTATTCCTCTGTGCATAGGGCGTTTAGCGCTATCATTTTTTTCTAGAGCTTTGTCTATAGCGTCTTGACCCAGAACTATAAATTGTCCGTTCCGATCTTTTACAAAGATTTTACCCTTCAGTCCTTTTTCTATCATTTTCGCAGCAATAGGATTGCTGGGTTCTATAACATAAAAAGCATCTCTAAAATCTCTAAAACCCACATTAGTATGATCTGTTTTTTCTGACCACACAATAAATGAAGTTCCAACATCTAAACCTTTAGCCATTATTTGCCCTTTCGTAACTGAGATAGTTTATCTATACTCTTTTGTATATTTACGTCTTTAATTTTTGTTTCTGTTATTTCATCAAAATGTTTTTCTAAATCATCCGTATTTTGATCTATGACAACTATTGATTCGTCTATAGACACAGACTTGACTTTTTCTAAAACTTTTTCTTTTTCTTTTTGTTTTTTTCTTTCTTTATTTGGTAAGTAATTATACACAAAATCAGAACTAGTGGTGCTATTTGAGCCTAAGAAATGGCTTCCTACTAGCAATCCGCACAGAAAAAATAAAATATTAATACAAATGTGAATATAAATCATTATTTATCATCTAAAATAAAATTAAGCCATTTGATTACAGAGGGTGAAGATATTCTAGTAAAGTAACTCTCTGTTCCATAAGAACCTTTTATTGAACCTTTCACATTTAATATACACGAACTTATACCCGCTAATTTTTTATCTATAAACAATCCACCACCACTGTCTCCCGGCATGATGCAAAACTCGTAAATTGTAGGATTTGTTCTATCCATATTACACACTAGGGCATCTCCATAGCTTTTAATTATTCTGTTGGTTCCTGCTCGTTTTTTATTATCTGAAGTTCTACTACTATTAGAAGCATTTCCTGTTGTTCCGTACCCAACAATACAAGCTACCTTATTTACTTCATTGTTCTCTCTATATAACTTAGGTATAAAATCTACTTTTGCTTTTTTATCAAGGAAACCTAGTGCTATATCTGCATCTCCAAATTTATCAACTTTGAATTCAGGGTGAATAAATACTTCTCTGATTTTAATCCACTCATCTCCAACCTTTATTTCATAACTCATTCCTTTAAAACTAACGACATGAGCTGCTGTTGCAATCCATCTTTCTCTTATTATGACACAGGATGCAACGAAGTACGTTGTTGACCCGTTTTCTTCTTTAAAGGTTCCTTTTATGGGTACAACACAATTAATACCATTTGCATATTTTGTATAATTGCTGTCAGGTATACTATGATGTATAGTGCCTGCGTAACAATGGGTTGTTACTAGAAGTGCTATTATTAAGCACACGGTGCGTTTGAACATAACTTCACCTCTTTTTCTTAACAGATAAGGAATTCAAGAAATGATCCAAGGGAAAATCTGGGGCAATACAGAGCACATTTTCTCCAAGAACAATGTTTCTATACACAGAATTTTAGCTAAAAAAGGCTATTGTTGTTCAAAGCATAAACACGACTCTAAGTATAATATATTTTTCGTAGAAAAAGGAAAGATACAGATAGAGGATTGGCAACTGGATTATAATTTAGTTGATAAAACAGTGCTGGAATCAGGACAGAAATGCTCTATTCCACCAAAACATTATCACAGATTTACAGCCCTTGAAGACACAGTGGCTTATGAAATTTACTATGTTGAACTGGACGAAAAAGATATACAGAGAGAAGATTGCGGTAAAAAAGAAAAACAGGTATGAGATATATATTAATAGCTAACAACAAAAAGCTTAGTAAATCAGTCATAGAAAACCTAGAGCTTAATCCAACAGGAGATATAGTTGTTTTATTTAATACCATGATGCCTATTAAATATGACAAAATAAAAAATCATCCTAGAATATGGTGGATAGGCAGGCAACTGCCTGTTAAAGAAGAGAAGCCCGGAAGATCATATGCTGGTATAGACTTAGCGAAGGAGCATGAACACAGGCTTGAAAGAATATGTGTTCACACCTGCCCCCAATTAATGGGAGATAGCAGCGTAGACAAGCCATATCTTTTAGACAAAGTAGAATCTTATAATTTTGATCCAGATAAATTATTCTGCATGGAACCTGAATCTAATGATACAAGAAAGAGAATAGGATATCCAAAAGGAAAGAATATGAGTAGCGGAGTAATAGTTTATGAATGGATAAAGATTATAAAAGAAGTTTACGATGAAATTTATTTGGTAGGCTTCACTTCTGAACTTACGAAAAGTTTTCATAATGATAATTGGGAAGGTATTTTTTTTAGAGATCAAATAAAAAGAAATTTATGTAAGACGATAGGCTCTTACGAATTAGAGCAACAAAAATACAATTATATATATAATAGCCTCAAATGGAAATCCTATCTAACCAGCAATCATGGAGATAAAGCGAAGGATTTAGTATATAGCATGAATCCTGAATCCATATTAGATGTAGGATGTGGCATGAATTTATTCTGTAACAACACTATGGAAGACTATGAAGGAGAATGCACTGGTCTAGATTTTGCCGGAAATAAATTTGATTCATATGGGGATTTATGTTTTGGTTTAGATCATATCAGAACTAATCAGTACGACCTAGTAACAGCTTTTGATTTGATGGAGCATCTTTTACTGTCTTGTGTAGAACCGGCTTTTGAAGAAATGAAAAGAGTTTCTAAACGATTTATATTAAAGATAGATTATGGTAAAAGCAGAAAATTTGTTTTCGGTTCCAATTTACATCCTACAGTAAAGAAAGAACATTGGTGGATGGAAACAATAGAAAAATTCGCCAAGAAAGAAGACATCAAAAAACAAGGCAGATATATCTATGGGGTGTGGGACAAAAGCTAAAATCTGATTTTATCGTATTGGTTCAGACTAGAGCCTATAACTTGGTGCATATCGTAGTATTTATACTCTGCAAGTCTTCCTCCAAAAATAAACTTATTGGATATTCCTTTGGATAAATCTTTGTATATTCTATATAGATTATTATTTGGTTCTGTGTTTATAGGATAGTAAGGAATAGAATTTTCTACAGAAAAGTCTTGAGGATACTCTTTACTGATAACTGTTGTATCTTCTTTGGAAAACTCAAAATGCTTATGCTCTATAATTCTAGTATAAGGAACTTCACGTTCGGTATAATTGACTATAGCGTTTCCTTGAAAATCTTTTTTATCTAATATGGATGTTTCAAAACGTAAAGAACGGTAGTCTAATGCTCCGTGGTAAAAATCAAAAAACTCATCTATTCTTCCTGTAAAGACCACACACTTAGCCTGACTATCCCATTTGTCTTTATTTGCAAAATAGTCCTCACCAATTATTACGTCTGCTCCTTCCATCATATTTTCTATCATTTTGGTATATCCACCCACAGGTATTCCTTGGTAATTATCGAAGAAGTAATTATCGTCATATGTTAATCTTATTGGAAGTCTTCTAATTATAGCAGAAGGAAGATTTTTAGGGTCTGTATTCCATTGTTTGGTTGTATACCCTTTGATGAAAGTTTCGTATATCTCTTCTCCTACTTGACTCAGAACCCATTCTTCTAAATTGCTAGGTTTTTTTATATCTATTTTTACTGTGTCTAATTTTGCCTTGGCTTCATCGGGCGTAGACACTCCCCATAACTGATAGAGAGTAAATAAGTTTATAGGGAAAGAGAATATCTTGTTCTGATAATTTACCTTGGGTCTATTTACATAATGATTAAAAGTAGTAAATCTATTGACATATTCCCATATCCTATCGCTAGAGGTATGAAAAATATGAGGACCATAATAATGTACATTAATATTATTTATATTCTTAGTGTAGCAATTTCCTGCTATATGCTCTCTTTTTTCAAGAATGAGAACTTTCTTTTTGTCTGCTATTGCTTGTTGAGCAAAGGTTGCACCAAACAATCCAGATCCTATTATTAAGAAGTCATACATTTCCCTGTCCTTTGTGTAAATTTTAATACTCATACTAGGATACACCTTAAAAAAGTAAAGCCGAAAACTATAGAACAATGTACAAAGTTGCTGTTTTAGCCAGATTCAAAGAGGAAAATCCGGCATGGAAAAGAATAGTAGATAATCATGGGTATGATGTCACTATTTTTAATAAGCATGAAGGAGAGAACTTATTAGAAAATGTAGGCAGGGAAGGTCATACATATATTCGCTATATTATAGACAATTACGATCATTTGCCTGATGAAATTTTATTTAGTCAATACGACCCAATGGATCATTTTGGAAGGAAAGACATTTGGGGCAGAAGGAATAAGCCTCATTATCATGCTTTTTTATATGGTGATGTTGTAGATTCTATATTTGCAAACCCCATAGGATATGATTTATTTGTGAGAGGAAGGTCTATTAATTGGTTGAAATATTTTAATCATCTTTTTCAGGAGGAAGTAGACTTTGAAAAAATTCTAGCTTTTTCAACATCTATCAATGGAATATTTCGTGTTGCTAAAAAACAAATACTAAAATATGATTTAGAATTTTATGACCGGGCCTTGAAGATGCTAGACTACTCTGTAAATCCAAGAGAGGGATTCTTTTTTGAGAGAGCGTGGAAATTCTTATACAGTGATTATGGGTCTATAGATGATAAGCAATATAATTATTTCAGAAACAAAATATTCTTATTTGGTAATTATAATACTACTACATATTCTAAGAGTAGAAAGAACGAAGCATATGGTCATATTAAGTTATTTGAAGATGGAACCATATTGAGTAACCCTAAAACTTTTTATTCAAGTCCTCATGAAGCATATTGGAAAATAGAAAATGGGTATCTGCTTATCATGAATGTAATGGGAGCAGTGACTTCTCGATACAGCTTAAAAAATTACACAGAGAATCAGACAAAAGAACTATGGGGAGATTTTACGAATTATAGAAATAGAGTAGAAGTGCCGAAGTTTTTCTGGCTTAGACCTCCTATGTGGACTGATTATTTTAAAGAACCATTAGATTTCCCACACCTTAAAAAACCTCATAGAAAAAAGAGAAATAATTCCTAGTTAAACTTTATAACCTCTGGTCTGGTCATTTTCTTTTCTCTGTATTTCTTGGCATCTTCAATAATATCTACATTATAACTTTTCCAATTCATTAGATGTCCAAATACAAAATGGCAATACTTATCGCACAGAGTAATTAAATTGTCTGGGTCTAACTCTAATTCTGGATAGAGATGAAAAGGAAGTATGTGATGTACTTCAGGTTTCTCGCAAGAACCGCAGGCTTGGCAACAGGGTTGTTTTTCTATGTGTTTCTTCCTGACCTTGTACCATTTGTATGATCTTCCTTTAAGTACTGCGGTTAAGATTCCAAACATAATTCACCTCCGTTGTATTTTACCTAATATTCTACCTTTCTGGGTTCTAATACAATACCCCATTCTAACCATATATGGCTCAATACTATTTTCTATAGTTTCCATAGCTATTCCTGTCATACTGGAGATAGCTTTTAAACCTAAAGGATTCCCCCTGTTTTTCTTTAGTGTCTCTATATATTGTTGATCATTAGAATCAAAACCGTTCGAGTCGATACCCTGACTGCTGAATATAGTATCTATATCCTGCTCTTGAGGATAGTATGCTTTGTAGTTTTTATACCATTTAAGTCTTGCGTTTAATATCCTGGGAGTACCTTTACTTCTTTTTCCTATCTCTATTGCCTGCTGGTCTGTCAGTGTTACGTTCATCTTCAGACTATTCGACCTTGCTAGTTCTGCTAAGACATTTTCATCATAAAAAGATAAGTGTTCTTTAATTGTAAATCGGTCATAAAATGGTTGGCTTAGACTGCCGCCGCTTGTTGTCGCTCCGACCATAGTAAATTCTGGTATATCTATAGACTCTGGCTGATTTTGTATAAGCATATCAATCCTGAAATCTTCCATAACAGAATATAAAAATTCTTCTACTAATTTAGGCAGTCTGTGAATTTCATCTATAAATAATACAGATTTAGTTTCTAGCCCCATGAGATACGGAATTATATTTTTGGGTGTGCGAATCATAGCAGCGTTGACCGTATACAGTTTTGCGTTCAGTTCATTGGCTATGGCACTCGATAGGGTCGTCTTTCCCAAGCCGGGAGGCCCGTCTATTAAAACATGAGGCATCACCTCCATGCTTTTTTTACAGCCCTCAACCATGACCTTCAGACGCATAACAACATCAGCTTGGCCTATCACATCATCAAAATTAGTTGGTCTAATAGAATTAGACATATAAACTCCTAAACATTTGTCTTAGATAAACATTCTTTTATAATCTGTACAGGATCATGCCACACATAAGGATCATCCACAGACGCTACTAAAGATTTAGCCTCTTTGTTAGTATACCCATACTGCATCAGAGAATTGACACAGGTATCATATATATCTTTAGGCATCTTTGTTTCTTCTTCTGCATCCTGACTTTCCTCTTGGGTCTTGTGGGAGTTGTCGAATATTACTTTTATGTTTTTTATAAGGGTGGGACTAGAAGGTTTCTGACACACATCGCACACAGCAATGTAATTCTCAGTTTTCGTTTCTGCAAAACTCAACCAAAAAGTATTATCGCAATGAGGACAGCTATATTGAAAATTAATGTCTGCCGATATAGGCTTAATCTTGTCCATTTTTATTTACCCAAAATACAAAGTCGTTTTTTTCATCATCAAAAGCTATTTCTAACAATCCGCTTTGAGCAAGTTTTTGTATCATGTTGCTCACAAGTCTTTGGTTAAAGCACTCAATCATATCCATATATTTTTCTTCATTAATACTGTATTCCATACCCTTTTGAGTTATGTAATCTTCTGACATAGTAATACATTCTGAGATAGACAATACTGAATCTAATTCTTCTTTTTCTTCTTCTGTTAGTTCTTCAAAGTCGTAGGAAATATTTTTAGCATCAAATGATTTTGGCGCATCATACAACCCCTCAAAAAGATTATAAGTCAAAACTCTTGTATTGTTTATAAATTCTTCTACGTCTATTATCTCAAACCATGACATTTGTTTTTCCTCAATTTAATATGTCGTGTAGACCTTTGTAATATGATGGATTCTTTAAAAAGTGAACAGCGTTCTCTCTGATGTGTTGTTTCCACTCTATTTCTATTTTATCTATAACAAAATATTTTCTTTTCCATATTTCTTCTTCGTAATGGTTGCTGCCGAGGTACGCGAAGTATTTATCTCCCCACGCACCTTTCGGCAGTCCATCACTCACAGGAAACTTTTTGGGCTGTTTGTTTTCGTATCCGAAAACCCATATGTTTTCATCTTCTTCTACTATTTCTTTTATAGCTTTCGATAACCATGACTCCCATGCTTTCCAATTTACTTTGAAATCTTTAGGAAATCCATGCTCATTATATTCTTGAGGATAATGGTTATACTCATCATCGTCGTATTCTTTGTGTTCTGGGTCGTCATCGTACATGAGTTTTTCTCCAAAGGACTGCGGGGAACCTTATTATTATACCCCGCAGTCCATCAACACACAGGATAATCTTAGTAATCGGTATACTTATCAAAGAAATCTTGAGCAGGATCATCGTCATCATCTTCAAACTGATCCCAATAATCATCACCATACTCATCGTGTATTGTGGAAACTTCTTCTTCATCAAGATAAGAATCTTCCTCAAACTCAGCTTTATAAAGAGGCTTTGGTAGTTCGCCCTGATAAAGACCTACTACTTCATATTTGCAAGTACGAAGTTTTTCACAGTTGCAATCACTAGGGACACTGACAACATCTTCAGGATTGATTTTAACAATCACAATATTATCGCCAGCATCAACACTACCATAGGTAGCGACATAGTTCAATGCTCCAGCATGAAGTCCAGCAGAACATCCTCTGCCTCTGTTGTCGTCAACTTTTGCTCGACGCATTTCGCAGACCTGACCAACCTTATTGTCAAATGTTCCTTTCCACTTATCTTTAAAGTCACTATTGACTGCCTTGTATGCAAGGAAACATCCATCTTCAGTGATAGGAAGATTCTCATGCTCCAAGAAGTCATACAGTTCTTGCTGACTCTGCATACTTGGGTTTTCCATAAGATTTTCCAAAAACTTTACAAGAGGCTCAAAGGGCAGACCCTTGCTCATAAATTCTAGGATTCTCTTACTGATGCTGCCGTGAACTTCTTCACCCTCAAACATCACCTTACCATTTACGATTGATACTTGTC
>JAAHTH010003092.1_pt1 | contig 11823 bp, 15 predicted proteins | sample 6116091 | NCBI WGS metagenome assembly JAAHTH01 (sample SAMN13939990, study PRJNA603662) | sponge metagenome | isolation source: marine sponge | host: Mycale hentscheli | place: New Zealand | collected 2006
GGCTACGTCAACTGTGGAGGACACACTGGCGTTGTCATAAACTGTAACGGATGTGACCGATGAAAGGGGATAACGAGGAAATTCAATGGAAGAGGTGGCGCCGTATAATTCTCCAATATAGCCTTGCCTTGTGCCGTCCCACCAATCATCTCGCTGCCCATTTCCCCAATCATCGAGGGTATAGCGCCACGTTTGATTGATAAAAGCTATGGAAGATTGCTGCTCGATAATTTCCCGCGCCTGCATTATGAGGGGGACGATAAGACGGTCTGACTCAGAGCCAGTAATCCGCAAGTAGTCTTTAGTCTCTTCTAACGTGACGGGTTCAATTGTTGAGGTAGTAATTCGCTTACTGCCGAAACGTTGAGTGAGTCGCGTTTTCGAACGAAGTGCCATTGTTATTATCCTTTACGCTAGAACTCGTTCTACAACCAAAAGATTGTAGCCGGAATTTGGGAAAGTCTCAATAGAAGAGTCAGAATAAGTCGCTTCAAATTCGTACCAGTAGTTTCCTTCTGTCAGCGTTCCGTCAAAAGTGTAAGACACTATCCCGTCCGCTGCAGTTACGATTGTGGCAGCGGCGTCAATGATATTTGTGCCATTTATGGTGTTAACATGAATGCGAACCGCAGCCGATACTAGGTTAACGCCGACGCCAGCAGAGTCTTGCAGCGTCTGTTGCAGGATTGGAGAGGTATTGCCTAATTTGATATACGCTGTTGTGCTCATTTATTCCGTCCTATTTTTCATAGTCGTTATTGTCGTGCGATTACGTGTGCTCAGAATTGCTGTCTGATTACGGCTTGAGGTAAGTAATACCGTTGTTCGTGTCCGCCCTGCGACTACGGTACGCACTTGAGAACTTCCATCAGCAAATACGTTTATGTCGTAACCAGTTATACCGTAGGAACCGAGGGCGAGGGGGATAGATGCGTCGGTAGTAACGGTTAATAGAAATCCATCGTAGTCATAAGTGCCTGTATTTAGATTTACTACTTCAGTTTCACTAAGCGCAATAGAGAGGCCGGATAGGGAATACGTGCCTAGATCAAGGTCGGATAAAACATCGGTAGTAGTAACAGCGTTTTGACCCGCGAAGACGTAGGAACCAGCATTAAGCGATATTGTAACCTGGCCTGAGAGGTCGAGCGCTACGTCAAACCCAGTGAGGGCGTAACCTCCAGTACCTAAGACTACGTTTAGATTTGAGGTAAATTCAAGGTCCGCACCTGCCACTGTGTGTGTTCCAAGGTTAAATGGGACAGAGATAGTCGAAACTACCCCCAAGAGTTGCCCAGAAACCGAGTATGCTCCATCGAATAAAGTGACAAGGCTCTGTGTTGTTGCGGTTAGAGCGAGTCCGCTGAATGTGTAAGTCCCAAGATTGAGGGCAACAGGGGTGTTTATCGAAACTGAAGTAGTTTGTCCTGCGAAAGTATAGGTGCCGAGATTGAGGGAAATAGACACGCCCGCAGCTTCTGGTGTGTAGCGAACAATGACTGTACCATCGCCGCCAGTTGATCCGGTTAGGCCGTCGCCAGTCGTACCACCACCGCCGCCGCCGAGACCATCAGTACCATCGCTGCCAGAAGAATCTCGACCGCCATCCCCGCCGCCACCTAGTCCACCGGAGCCTACTGCTGTTCCGCTAGCGAAACGGTTAGGAGCACCGCCGCCTCCGCCTCCGTAACGAGTATTGGTTCCGGTAATATCATTGAGTACACCGTCGCCACCATCACCTGCAGTTACTTCTCCGTTATGATCGCTACCTGCGGTATCTGCGCCACCACCACCGGCTCCACCAAATTCACCATTATCAGCATCACCACCATCGTTGCCGTATGTACCGCTAGAGCCACCAGCTTCCGCTGCATCACCTGCAGCCCCGCCGCCTGACCCGTCTGTAGAAGCTCCACCAGTTCCTGAGCCACCTTCGCCACCACCTGTTACCGTTCCTGGAGCGTTGGTTCCTACGGTAATGCCGGACGAACTGCCAGGATTACCGTCGTTGCCGCCGACGCTAGAGGTTACAGATGCGCCACCGGGACCTACTGTGACAGTGTAAGTTTGCCCCGTAACTGCGGTGAAAGTTCCGGTAAACACCGCTCCGGCCCCACCGCCACCCGCACCAAACCAAGTACCCGCACCTGATGCACCACCACTGATGATCAAATATCGAATTGTACCTCCAACGGTGGCCGTGAAGGAGCCTCCGCTAGTTCCCCATTCGAAAATGGTATCCCCAGAAGCGGTTGTTTCTGTAGGTGAGCCTGTGGTGGTTAAGGTGGGCATTTAGGTGATAGTAAAGGCGCCAGAAGCGTTGACAGTAAGTGTGGCTGAGGAACCGTCTGTTAGGGAAACGACAGAACCGTGATCCCAAACTGCTACGAGAGGGTCTCCGGCAACTGTGTCATCATAGACGTAGATGTAGCGAAAGGTTGCAAGAGTACCGCCCGAGGCTGTAATAACCACATCACCGAAATCGAAAGTCAGAACGCCTGCTGTTTGTGCTGACGTGACAGACTCAAGCAAACGATCAGACGTCAGATCATCTGAATAGTTCGTATAGGCGATTTGAGTAACGTTGGCTAGAATGCCATTGTTATCTGCAGTCGGGTTTGAGGACTCAGAAGCCGGAGCCGTGTTGGACAGAGCTAGTCGAAATGAGTCTGAATTGAGATCAGCATCATTCGCTAGGTACTCAAGCCAGTCATTAATCTTTGTGAAGGTTGCCATAATTTTTCCTTTTCGTTATAGTTGGAATTACTGTTTTACGAGGATGATCTCAAACGCGCAATCAATGATTGTATTATTGTCAGAGACAAACTCTACGCGAATTTTAATATCAGAACCTGGTTGAAATAAATCCCCACCAAGTTGAGTAAATTCTGCAGACTGTCCGGTTTGTAGTTCAAAAGTACGAATAGAGCGATAGACTCCGCCTATTTCGCGACAGCGAACTGTAACAGTAGCTGAACCTGATGAACCATTGTTGCGCGTGATAGCTAGGCGCATCCGTTTAAGGATACCAAGACGAGATGCCGGAATAGTATATGCCGCAATTTGAGTTTGATTATAAATAGCAGGCACAACGAACATAACATTTGCGGTTGATACCGTTGGTCGCCCGGTAATTGCTCCGGAGTTCTCTCCGCCTGTCCCAGCAGTCAAAATAAAAGCCCGGTTAACTCTATACCAAGTGTTGACAGAAGAAACTGGTGTAGTTCCATTAAGTATTATATCTTCTGAAGTATATTCTTCGCTGGTAACAGTTCGTAAGCCGAAGATTCGAATTGTTCGAGCTCCAGTTCCGGCTGCTGTGTCTGCAGCGTCAGATGAAAATACTTCAATAATCTCAGGTGTGAAGTCAATCGGCTGTCCAGTGTAATCACCACTACCATTCCACACATCTTGAGGGGCGGTTGCAGTATCAATATCAGAATTTCGACCAAATTTAATAACTGGAGTGAGGTTTCTTATTTGACCTAGAGCTAAAGACACAGGGCTGGACATTAGATAACTCCTACTTTACTGCTTTATTTTCAGGTGCACCGCCTGCGTTTTTCTTTTTACGTTTAGTCACTTTAGGTTTAGACGTGGAAATCTCTACGGCATATCCCTCATCTACCATCACGACGGCAGAAGTGCCTCGGACAGTCTCATTCAGTACATAACGGCCATACGGGACAATCATTTTAGCTTGCATTAGATTTCTCCGAGTTGACGGGCTGCTCGTTAAAACAGCCCGCTGTTGAGTTTACGCTAGTGCGTTAGACCGTGGTGCCTCACTTGGAGACCGGTCCAAATTACCACGAACGATCATAACACCGAGGGCACAACTTGTTGCGGCGCCTTCAGTATAGACTGCGCGAACATAACGGGCACCTCCGATGTAACCGAACTGGAATGCGGTGTCTGTGGTTAATGTAGGTTCGGCACCAAGAATATCGGCATCAGCCACGTCAGTGAATGTTGCGTCATCATCGGACTCTTCCAGGGTTACGGTTGAAGTCGTCATGGTTCCGGCAGTGGCTCCAACAGACACGCAGACAGTAGCTGATTGCGCGCCGCGAAGATCAACGGACTCACCGTTAGTATCCGCCGTGAGGACAGCCGGTCGGATGCTTTCGTTTACATCCAGTTTAGAGTTCATATCGCGATACATGAGTTTCTCCTTTTATCGCAGTTAAAGTTGGTGGGGACAATTAAGCCCCCACTGATTACGCCGTGAACTCAAGGAGTTTGATGGCATCAAAGTTAACGACATCGCCGCCAACGCGCTTGATAGAGTAGAATTGCACGTAGGGTTTGTTGACGTAGGGATCACGCAAGGTACGGATACCGTGGCGGTCAACGATTTGGTAACCTTCACTGAAGTTCGCAAAAGCGATAGCCAAGGCGTCTGTGGTCGTATAGTCCGCCATGTCATCGAATTGCGCCACGTTGTAGCCGAGGAGCATAGAAGGTTGCCCTGCGACTAGACCCGGCTGCCACAGATATGCGCCGTCGCTGTCTTTCAGCTTACGGCACGCGCCTGTGGTGAGTCGGTTCATAGCGAACACAGAGCCCATACGGTAATCGTTCTTCATACCATAAATCATGTCAAGAAGAACATCACCACCATCAGGTGCTGCAGCAAACGCGCCGTTTACGCCTGTTTCATACCGTTCGATGCGCCCGAGTTCAAAAGCACCTGGGGTGGTTACGTTAGGGTAGGTAGTGAAACCTCGAGGCTGGTTGACTCCGTCGCCCGAAACGAAAGACGTCGCCTCAGTCCGCGCAAACTTATTGGAAACTTTACCTTCGAGCCAGGCTTCCATGTCTGTGTCCGCGTCATCCAGAAGTTTCTGCGTCGCCTGAGGCAATGCATACATTTCATGAACAGGGATAGACCAGCGTTCGATTTTAGGTGTGTTCGTTTCAGGTCGTGCCTGAGTCTCGTTCACCCAGCCGGAAGCCGCCTCGTCAACATCGTGAATGCCTTCGAGTGAGTCTTTCGAGATCGTTTGCACGTTTGCGTAAGAACGCATAGGGCTGGACTCGTAAATGCGCTGAACAATGCGCCCAGATGAGTCAGGAGTAACCATGTAACCACCATCAGGACCTGAGCCAACCGAAAGCGCTTTCTGCTCATCGGCTGTAAGCATTGCCATGTCTTTGCGCAAGAAGCGGTCGTAGGCTTTGTCGTAAGTTTTGAGTTCTTCGTACCCAAATTCTTCCGGCGCGCTGACGTCAAGTTCGCGGGCATTCCGCTTAGCCCATGCCATAGCTTTGGCGTCGAGTTCTTCTACGGAAACAGACTTACCGTTGATCTCTACGATATCATCACGTTGCGCAGCAGCGGCATAATCATCCATGCGCTGCTGATGCTCAGCGATCGTTTCGTCGATTTTGGTCAGCTTTTCTTCAAGAAGAACGTCAGCCTCGCCTTTCTTTTCGATCTCTTTCAATCGTTCGTCGTTGACAGTTTTAAATTCCTCGAAGCCGGTGTTCAGGGCCTCGAAGGAAGCAACTACTTCATCTAGCATATCCTTAGCCATGAAGTTTTCCTTTCATTGAGTTGATAGAATTGAGAAGACGTTTTGCCTTCTCTTCGATTTCCCCGTCCGTCTCAGCATCCCGCTGTTGACCTTCTAGGATTGATTTTGCCTCGTCGTAACCGTGCTGGGCTACAAGTTTGGCAAAAGAGTTAGGCACGCCCGCATCCCGCAGTGCACGCTCAACATCTCGGATAGAGTCGAGGTTTTTTACGTCTGTAACCGTCGCCTCTTTGAGCATTGGGAAAGTCACAACAGACGCTTCCCATAATTCGAGTTCTTTCAGATCACGTCCGCCGTCTTCACGATCATCACTGTCAACCGTGCGATAACCGATAGAGATACCGTCGACGGCTTTTGCTCGGAGCAGACTGTGTACTTGTTTGGCCTGAGGAATGTCGAGGAGAAGTTCCCCGGTTCCTTTAAGCCCGTGGTTGTCTTCTTTCAGGTCCGTCCAAATACCGATAGGAGAGTTGGGATTGTGCTGCCAAAGGAGTTTAGGCATAGTGCCTTTTTTCTTGTGTTCAGTCAGAGATTTGGTAAAGGCTCCGGGCATGACTATATCCCGACCTTGGTCTTTTACGCCGAAGACAGAAAGATAGCCTGAGAACGTTCCGTCTTTCTTAACTGACTTAAGGTCCAGTTGCCCGCCGTCGAGTTTATTTTCGATACCAGACATCAGAGTGCCTCCTCGTAAGTTTGTATGCAGCGACAGTTGATAATGTTGCCCGCTGAGCCGTTAGGGTCTCCAGGGTGTAATAGAAGTTCAAAGCCGCCTAAGCGCGTCGGGATTGAAAAAGAGTCACTGATTGGGCGTGTTTGACCGTTCATAACTCGATGATTGAATTGGCTTACTCGGCTGCCGAAGTCAAAATTCCGGGTCCGCTCGTCGTTAATACTGTTCCAGACTTTTCGAAGCAGTTGGCCGGAGTTAGCCGCAAGGTATTGTGAAGTGTATTGGGATACCGAATGCGCCTCGTTTGCTACGATAATCTGCGCGCGGATTAGGGAAATTTGCGGGCTTTCGTTGAGAATCTGCCGAACGAGTTCTTCTTGAGACTGGCCTCGAGCTAGTCCGCGCCGTACTTTGTCAAGAACAATATTCTGGGTAGTGGTGAGAATACGTGAGGCGTTTAGCGCCCCGTGGTTGTCGCTGTACTGAGCGAGGATTGGGTGAAGAACTGAGTTCAAAGGTACGGCTTTTTGTACAAGGCCTGGAAGCACTTTTTCTGCCGTGACGGCTGCCTGAGTCCAAACATCTGCGAGCTGTTTCGTTACAGCTTGTACGTAGGTGTTGGGGTATTGATAACCTTGGATCAGGATATTCTCGATAGCAAGATCAATCCCGCGCGAGAGTACGTCCGCGAGAGGTTGGACTGAGTTAAGCTCAATCACCTCGAGGTGGTCGAGTGTTTCTTGTACATTATCGGCCATAGGCAGTCTCGCGTAGATGAGTTTCGATAGCCTTCGCAGCGGAGTCACTATCCGGTTCACTCTGCCCGCCACGCTTAATTTCCGCCATGAGCGTGTTGCCGAGGGGCGTGGGTAGGGGAGGTAAGTTTTTCATTTTCCGAGACTCATTCAAGGTAATGTCGAAAGACTCGTCAGCCATTTGCCAGAGCTTCTGTCGCTTTTCCGCGATAGCTTCGATTGAATCGTAGTCTGGAACGAGGCGAACAGAACCGTGTTCGGGAATGCTAATCCAGCTATTGAACTCTTGGACGAGGTAATCGAGAAGAGGCAGAATTGTGTCCTCGTAGAAACCAAGCCGGGCTTCGCGATAGTTCGCGTAGGTGTTGTCGCCAGGAATGTTAAGGAGAAGCGGAGGCACCCCGAAAGCTAGGGAAATATCTCGCGCCGCCATTTCACGGACTTTAAGGATTTCCATATCTACCGGGGAGAGTCCCATAGCCTGCCAAGAGAGCCCGCCCTCGAGTAGCATAAAGCGTCCGGCGTTGTCGGAACCAGTGTGATTAGTTTCAATTTCGTTCTTAAGGCGGTCAAATTCCTCATCAGAAAGAGATGCCTCGGAGTCGAGAGTGAGAGCGCCTGAAGGTCGAGCGGCATTCTGCAGCAGACTCTGAACCCAATTCATTGACTCATTGTGCTGATCAATAGCATAGGCGCCTGCGGAGATCGGAGACATACCTACCCAATCGTTGAGCGGATTGAAGAGTTTAAGATGCCGAATGTCGCTGACCCCGGTTGTTCGGTTTGCGGGGAAAATTTTCTTCCGTTGCTCGACTTTGTATTCGTAGCCAGAAGGCATACCTGTGGTTGAGGCGATGGGAGTCATACGGTCTGGGCGCAGGTTCCAGAGCTGAGTGGTCTTTCCGCCGACACGAACGCGCTCCTCGTAAGCGTTACCGGAAAGCATGAGGTAGCCGATCTTCTGCTCCCAATACGATGAACGAGTTTGCATCGGATTTGGGCGGCGCATGAGGTCGAGGAGAGCGTGAGAGGGAAGGATTTTATCATCGGACTGCGCTTGCCACTCGATTGAGCTAATAGCACGGGAGACCCGGGAAATAGCCGAATTGACGATTACATTCTGTTCGTATCCTTCAACAGCATAGGCTTTGTAGTTCTTTTTGGACCAAACGGGCTTGTTCGCACCCTGAACGTGGAGCGAGAATGCCTTCGATTTCTTCGTCTCTGGAACTGAGCGGAAAGGATTAAAGAAGTTCATAATACACGCAGCCTTGGTTTGGATTTAATACGCATCATAGGCTCGAGGGCGTAACGGAGAGCGTCCATCCAGTGATTGTGAGCGTCAACTGGAATTGGCATGATGTCGCCAGACAGGCGGTCAACTTTGAATGAGTATTTACGGAACTCGGCCAGAACATTCGGGCAGTCGGGATGAACTACTACGCGGTCGTAGGATTTAATGTGTTCGATGCCGTCGTTGACTGATCCTTTACCTTTGTGCACAGCTACGGTCCGAGGAATGCCGTGATCTTTGAGGTAAGCGATGGACTCGGGGCGGGCGTTGTCGGCGCGAACAGTGTGCATACCGATGCGAGGGTGAGCGGCGGCGAGGTAGGGGACAGTTTTGTCAAGTTTAAGCTTAGCTTTCCCGGACTCGCGGCGGATGTATAAGGTGTTGCCGAGAATGTAAGACTCGACTGAGGCGGTAGGGTCATTGGCGAACCCGAAGTCGAGGCCGAAATACGGGCCGTTAAAGTCAGATGTGACCTCGAAATCTTCCGACACGAAACGGTCTTTGAAGATAAGAGCGTCAGTGATTGTGTGAAAAGCGCCTTCCCAAACGTGCTCGTAAGTTTCCGGGCGTTTGCGGTAATCTTCGTCGCGCTCGGTTTCGAGCTCAGCCGGGAACCACGGGTTGTCGTTGTAGTTTAGTTCAACGATTTTGGCGTCGTCGGGAGGTGTCTCACGAAAACGTTTATGCGTAGCAGAGTCAGGCTGTTCTGGGTTCCAAGTCACCCAAATTTCTGATTTGTTTTCGCGGACGGTAGGGAGGAGTGTCCGCCACGCGGTCTCAGCGACCTGCTCTGCTTCGTCAACCCATGCGATGAGGATGCGGGCTTTTGATTTCACGCCTCCAATGTTGTGGCGAAGACCAGTGAAGATGTATTTGATGCGCCCGTCTCGGGAACGGATGTATTTTTCGCCTATGTCGTAGTAGGCTTCGAGCCAGTCTACTGAGCGAATAGCGGCCTTGACCTCTTCCATTGAGGAGTCGTCGAGGTTAGCGAGGTGCTCACGACCGCACAGGATGTTGCCGGAGACCCCGGAACGTCCAGCTTGGTAACCTACCACGGCAGTCATTAAGGCGAAACTGCGGGTTTTAGCTGAGCCGCGACCGCCATAAGCCCCACGATAACGCGCGGGGCCTTGAAAGACTGGGATTAGTTTAGGGGGAAGTTTAATCTGAGCTGTCTGGGACATGCGCGACTAGTTCAATTCGGGTAGGTAGGTGTTTGGTTGAGTCCTCGCCGGAAATTGCGCGATCGGATAGCTCAGTGATGATGGAAAGGAGCTCACGGTGAGAGAAGTCTTCCGGTTTGTCCTCGACTCGCTGACGGAGCTCAAGCAAGGCATCTCGGGAAAGCCCTCCCATGTGCTCGAGGGACGTGGAGAACTCACGATTGACTTCGTCGCGGTAGATAGCGATGAGGTTGGTAAAGGCGGGGGAATTTTTAAGTACAGAGACTCGGGACGGGTCGTATCCGGTGATGAGGGCCGCCTCCCCTTCGGGCGTTCCCGAGGCCAGCAGACGAGCCAACGCGTGATGCCGCTCGGTAATGCGTTGAACGGGAGAAGGAGTGGAACCTGCGTCCCGCGTTGCAAGAAGCTCCAAGTCTGCCTCAGTCACATCACGTAAATACGTCACGTCAACAGGTTTTGGGCGCCTGCCCGGCCCCGCTGCTGTGTCGATATTCAGGTCAAGGAGTGACATATGGTAATCTCCGCGTTTCCACAAGGAGGGACGGCCCTCCCGAGGAGATTAGCACAGGCCGGGCGGCAGCGCAACCCCAAATCGCGGCCCCGCACTGGCTCCGGTATGGCTCGAGGATTTTGGCGAAAAAATAACAGTGGGGCTGGTTAAAGTATGGCTTGAGTTTTGACCCCCAGATATAATGAGGACTAAAGACCCTCCGGTTTTTCGGGAGGATTTTTTGACTTTTTCGCCTTGACTCGGGGCAAGTTTTGTGCCTGCCCCGAGTCGGATTTGAGATTAGATTGCGATGTTAAGGGAAGCAAGGGCCGTTGCTTTCGCGTCCGCTTCGGCTTTCATCTTGGTTGCAACTGGATCAATTGCTTTCGCGTTCTTCTCGGCAACGGAAAGGATGAACGCGCGACGGGCGGCTTGTTCGTCGGATGGGATAGCCTCGTATGCCGCCCGTACCTTGTCGGAATTGCCAGAAGCCATGAGTTTGCGCACAACTTGAATACGGTAAGAGTCAAGTGGATCGGACGCGGCTGCAGCGTTGCGAATTGTCCAATCACCGGAGTTGAGCTTTTCGATACATTGCGTCATGGCGGTGGTTGACTCGGCTTTCTCGGGATTGCCTGATGCGGAGTCAAATACCTTTTGGCGGAGTCCATATGTGAACAAATCGGCAAGGATGGACTCGTGGAGTTTGCTTGGGTCTACGGTTACAGTTGCGCCGTTACGCTTGGCGAACTCGATGGAAGCAGGAAGGGTGATTTTAAGAGTTGTCATTGGATTGTATCCTTTTGGTTTGATGCGGGATTGCATCGTGATAGGGGCAAAGGTGGCCCCTACTGCGATATTATCCGAACAGAAACTCGCCACGTTCTGGTGCTTGATTGAGTATTTTATCGTTCTGGTCGGTGGACTCAAAGCGTCCTGTTTCGTCCCACAATGCCCAATCAAATGCGTTATGGTTATCGAGCCAAGCATAGGCGATTGTCTTGGTACGAGAAACGGCCGATACATACGTTCCATCAATTCTCATTTTAATACGGATCATTTCAGTGCCTTTCTGGTAAAGTGGATTGCGCCAAGGACGGCGATAAGGGCGTAGAGGTCGAAGGGAGTCATTATTGAGCCTCGCATGTGTAGTGTTGGTTCGGGCCATGGGTGGTGGCGGTTTGGTTGAGGAGGTAAGCGACCTCGAGGCAATCGGTGCGGGTCCAGTCGGAGCCAAGGATGACGGAATATCCGGGGGAATGGGCGAATGTGACTGTGACGATAAGGGCGTAAAGGGTCATTGATTTGCTCCGTTGTTCGTTTCGATACAATGAAGATAATCGCAAACCGAGTTTGGATCAAGAACTTTCTTCACTTTTTGTACTGATAATTTTGCAACCGAGCCATGCTGGGAGTGCATAACGAAACGGGGAAGTATAAGGAACGCGGGCGCGCGCGAGTAATCATTCCCGGCGGATAAATCAACCCCCGAAAGTCGAATTTTCAGCTTTGAGTCAAAAATTCCCGCAGGTGTGGTAAAAAGGTCCCAGCTCGGGTCGGAAGAAGGTCGGCTCGGTAGGAGAGTCTGCAGGTTCGGTAGGAGAGTCTGGAGGAAGCTAAGGGATGCTGAAAGGGGCTGGAGGACCTGATGTGCTAAGTGGTTGGATTTTGGGCGGCGTCTGCGGGGTTGGGTATGGTTCGGGTATGGCGGGGCACTTAATGTGCATGACCATACCGACTCGACCTTCGCTTTATTTCCCCCTCGAGCCGAGCCTCCCTTCCTTTCTTTCTTCTTTTCCTCACGCCATACTTCTCCTTTATTCCAATTTTTTTTTTTTTAACCTCCCCCAGCTGAAAATTGGACCCAGGCTGGATCGGGGACGG
>JAAHTH010000173.1_pt1 | contig 11822 bp, 20 predicted proteins | sample 6116091 | NCBI WGS metagenome assembly JAAHTH01 (sample SAMN13939990, study PRJNA603662) | sponge metagenome | isolation source: marine sponge | host: Mycale hentscheli | place: New Zealand | collected 2006
TACTGATTCTGTTCTATAGGTAATTTTTACCCTACCGGGTAGGGTGTCATTTTACCCTACCGTAAGGTAATATTTACCCTACCTGTAATCAGGCAATAAAAAACCCAGTCACAGGAGTTGCAGCTCCTACTGGGTTCCCTATACCAAACATGATGTGGTGATTATACAACATGATTTCCTACGGCTACATAGGTGGAGCTATGACCATGCTTAGACTGGGTGAAATGCAAGACCTGAAAGCCCCTCAAAAGCTTTTAATTTTGATTCTTGCCAGCTACGCAAATGATGATTCTGAATGCTGGCCTTCACAGGCAACCCTTGCGAAAATCGCGGGAATGACTCCGAAGACTGTTCGATCTAATTTGAAAGTATTGCAGGAAAAGGGATATATCACTTCTACGCAACGAATCGACAAGGCCGGTGATTTGGCCACAAATCTTTATGAGGTGAATGTTGTTCCCTTAGAGCCGTCGAAACCAAAGGTCGTTCCCTTCGAAAGACCCAGACCACAAACCACGGAAGAAAAACTCACAGACAGGAATTGGGCTGAATAGCCCAGCTCCGTGTTTCGAACCCCGTCGTTTACTCAACGCTTTTCAAACCAAGCTTTCCAGAAAAAGGCACCAGTCCCTGTTCATTGGTTCTGTTCAATACTGATTCTGTTTATGTCAATTTTTTTGACTACGGGGTTGTTGCTCAAACTTGACTACCGTAGTAAATTATTTTGACTACCTCAAAGAGGTAATAAAAAACCCGGTCAAGGGAGCGCCAACTCCTACCGGGTTTCTTATTAGATATACATGGAATCCAATTATACATGATCTCTTACAGCTTCATAGGCGGCGCAATGACTCTCGCAAGAATCGGAGAACTACAAGACTTAAAAGCCCCTCAGAAGTGGCTTTTGGTGCTTTTAGCTAGTTATGCTGACGAAAGTGGGGAGTGCTGGCCCAGTCAAAAAACCTTGGCTAATCAGGCTGGCATGACAAGACAATCAGTAAATAAAAACCTGAAAATACTCCAAGAAAAAGGTTACATTTACAGTCAGCAGCGCATAGACAAAGACGGCGATTTAGCTACAAATTTATACAGGATTAACGTGGTGAAAGTGCCACCAGAGCGAAAATCCAAAGTTGTGCCAATCAGACCACAAACTACGGAAGAAAAAATCACAGACAGGAGTTGGGCTGAATAGCCCAGCTCCCAACGCTTGCCAATCACAAACGTACCTGATTGTTATGACCAGGGCATCCGGTCACTGCGTTATGCGCCGTATGCAGAGGACTCTATGAGAAGAACATTAGAACAGTCGTTAAAAAATGCTGAGAGGCTGAAAAAGGAAATACCTGAATTGATACAGCCTGAAGCGGAAGCCTTTGACATGGTTAATCTGGCTGATGAAATAAAAAGATTGCAGACGGCCCTTTATGAGATAGCAAACGAGGAAGAGATTCACACTAAACTGAATCAGTATCGCTTGTGCTGTAAATTTCAAAGCATTGCTATGAGGGCACTGGATATTCATTAAGTCGTATAACCCTTCAATGAGTCGAGTCGATTGATTTGTTATGTGCTATAGTACAGTAGGCAGCTTAGAAGGTAGCTTAGAAGGTGGCTTAGAAGGTGGCTTAGAACTATGGCACGAAAAACAAACATAACAGGCATTAAAAGGCTGTCTATCGGTACAACTAAAAATGATAGAGGCTATACAATGCAACGCTACACCGTGTCGCTTAAAACAGATACGGGGGTGACAGGGAAATCATTTTATTTCGGAGAAAACAAAAAACAACTTGAGGCTTTTTTAAATGCAGTGCGTTATTTAAAAGCACAAAAAATATACAGCGGATCAATAAAAGAAGCTAAAGAGATTTACATTAATTACAAACATGAGGGTTTGCTATGAAACATATAAATATTGATATGAAACTCAATGATATAAAACTAGAGAGGTATACGAAAATGAAATTAACTAAACGTGCAGATATGTTGATGAACAACAGTTTGGAGTGGTATGTAGTCACTGTTAAAAAAGATGCCTATGAAAATAGTTATGAGTTAAAACATCAATCAGAACTGAGTAATATTATTGAGTGTGGTCACAACCCAAACGACTACGGCTACGATAACGTAGAGCAGTGCTGGGACGGGGAGGATTGCACAAACGAGAACGACTGGGAGTAAGCCAACTAACCCTCAGCTTCAGCCGCCGACCGAAGGGAGGTCGGGTGGCGAAGCCACGAACTGGAAGCGTTTGTTAGCTGGCGATTTGCAGAGGACTAGAGACTATGGAACAGAAAATCTATGAAGTTATCGACACATCCGATGATGACATGTATTTCCCTCTCGGCATTTTTCTGGATTTTGATTCAGCCAAAAAAGCCATTGAGGATTTTGGCGAAGATCAAATATCTGATCGTGCTGAAGAGTATGAGGAAATAAAAATCATGGAAAGGAAGGTTGGTTGGGATGACAACGGAAAAGAGGTATTCGTCCAGAACCGAGAGTCATATGAAGACAAAGATGGCGAAACACTCTGGCGTAGGGTAGACAGCTAACCCTTTAATTCAGTGGCTCCGCAGGAGTCCGCTGGAATTTATTGTTAGGCTTGAACTCAGAACTAAAATATTTTTAATATATTTATTGAAATTAAAAATATTTTAGCTATACTGGATTGTATAGTAACCAAAACAACAGAGGAAACCCCATGAAATACTATGCAATCTACGAAGTTACTGGAATTGGAACAAGGGCGCTGGTTGGCTATGTAGCCCCTGAGCAGAGCAGCTTAGACAGGTTAGCTGACAATGCGGGAAACGTCCGTGTTATCTCACCTGAAGTAGCAGCAGGAAAGCTCGGTCGAATGCTTGCTGAAAATCGCCCTTGGACAGTTATGGAGAACGATGAAAAGTTGGTTGGTTCGTCGTTCGGTGATGGCAGTAGGCACGATGAGTTTTATAACGATTCCTGTATTGATAATTACGCAATCCTGAAATCTCAGACTGAGAAATTATCAGAAACAGCTAGGAAGTTGGCGAAACCCGTCAATCCAAAGCCGGAGGGAAAGCCCAGCCGTGCTGCAAAAACCGCAGGGTTTGATAGCCTGAATGAATTATCTGAAATCACAGGTGAATCGGTGCAGACGTTGAATAATTGGTACAAAAATAACACCCGTAGATTTGCGCTGATAGTAAAAGGGGCGCAGGTAGAGAGATTGAGTAGAGCCTAACCCTTTAATTCAGTGGCTCGAACGCAGTGAGAGTCCACTGGAATTTATTGTTATACGCCGGTTGGCAGTGAACTACCCTGAATGTATTTAGATTTTCTATCTTTTCTCTCTATATATTCTCTGCGGTCTTGTTCTCTTGAGTAGAGCTTATATTGCTTTTTGTCATAGCCGCTACCTCCGCAGCTATTGCAGGTTTCCCAGACAGTATGGCTGGAACTACCGTAACCGTAGGTATATGGGAAATAACTATCTCCCTCACATTCAAAACAAGGCTCTACTGTTGTACCGTCGTTAAGTTTCAAACCTGGTCGGCTATACATGATATAAACCCTAAATGTAGAACAAAGTAAGTTTAGGCGTATAACCCCTCAGTATCTGTTGAGAATGTTATCGCCATAGCCTTCAACAGCGTATAACCCTGAGTTGAGTGGCAGCCGAAGGCTGTCCATTCGAACGACTTGTTATGTTTCCGGTCATTCTCTAAAAATATTTTAGATTATTTGATAAAAACCCTTGATTAACTAAAAATACTTTAGTATTATATATTTAAGAGCTAAGGGAGACATCCAAGGCAAGATAAGGAATAGAGCAGTAATGAGAATACCATTAACAGTTCAAGAAGCCGCCAAAATGCTGAAGAGAGAAAAGAAGCAGTTCGGTTTTGTTTCTAATTCAATGATACGTGTATACAGAGATCAGAACGTCGCACTTCTTGGGCAGCCTCAAGAATATGAAATCAAAATCAACAGAGATACCGATCTCAGCAGCCTGACCGCAATAGAAGGCGTTTTCATTGATTATTTTGGGAGCTGGGATAAATGAAACCCAGTGAAGCGGCAAAACTGGCGGGGATGAAAAGCCTCACTCAACTGGCAGAGATCAGCGGGGAGTCCGTTCAGACGCTAAACAACTGGCATAAAAACGAGCCACGTAGATTTGAATTAGTGTTGAAAGGCGCTGTGTTTGAATTGACTGTCGAGCGCATGAATCTGGCAACGGGTAAGGAAACATAACCCCTCAATGAGTCGCCGCCGAAGGCGGTCGATTCGATTGATTTGTTATGTGCGATGGGTATGAATATTAGAGGTTGATATGAATCGGATAACCGAAGAAGAAGTCATCAATATTCTGGGCGCTGAACGTGCAGCGGCAGTAATGAATCACCACACTAACTGTAGAGAAGAGGTTGCTGTTAAGGCATGTTTCAACCAGCTTCGAGGGCAAGCAATAAAAAAAGTTTACGACCTGCTTAGGTTAGATGGATTTAGCATAGCTGAAGATGACTTTGCCGAAGATTGCATTATCGGTTTAACGAAGGGGGTCAGGAGCTTAACACTGAGTTTCTACGAACTATTTGACGAATTTTTTGAGCCAGTCAATACCCACAGATGGGAAATAGTACCAGAGGAAATCAGCAAGCGAGTTAGTAAAATTAATGCAATGTTTGACGAACTCAGTAGTCATCCAGATGACGAAGGTTTTTAGCACATAACACTTGCTTATACGAACTCAGTTCGCATAACAGACGTAACGATAGTGCTAGTTAAGGCGACATAACACCAGTTTATACGAAACGGTTTCTGATAACGAACGAAACGACAGTCCAGATAAAAGAAAACCACTGCCCGAAGACAGTGGTTTCCAAACCATTTCGTCGATGTGCAATTTCTCGACGGGATTAATATAGCACTGTTATCCCGATAAATCACTGGCAGGTAAATGAGGTCGTGGTTTCTTCGTCGTCAGCATGGATTTACGGGTGTTCCATGCGTCGATCAGCACAGGCTGGATATGAGCTGGCAGCTCAGTGATATGCTCTTGTATAGACTTCATATCCTGTTTGGTTGTTGCTGCACCAAGATGTTTGATAATGTTTTCCATTGCTGATTTTGTTTCATCGTCGATCACTGGTTCCTCTGGGACTTCTTCATAATCAGCATCATCCAAGACGACGTTTTTTTCCTTTTCTACCTCTTTGATGTCCCTGACATTACGCTCATCAGCCAGCTGCAGTCTGGCAATGCCCTTGAGTACATCAGGGAATACATCCCGCAGGGCAAAGCTTCTGGCTCTCATCTGCGCCATACGTTTCGGTTGAGTCTGCCATACGCTGAACTTCTTCTGGCTGGGATACAGTCCTGCACTCTTTGCGTCTTCAAATGAAAACGTGGTTTCTCTGGGGCTGCTGTGATCAATCCGTTTCACACGACAATGAGCGGTTTTGGTTTCATCATCAAACCATTCGTTGATGTCTTCACACCAGCCGGAGCCAACCACCAGAGCCAGCATAGCGTCACCCCAGATTGCAGGACGTTGACCGATGACACTGATATTCTGCAGGGATTGCATGGGACCCAGACCCACTTCAGCACCCAGTTCAAGAGCGACTAAGATATTATCTGGTTTGCCTCGGTATTCATCTGGAATCATTGAGGACTTGGACAGCCGATCCGCAATCATAAGTGCTTCATCGACAGTTTTTGGATTCAGAAATCCGGAAGGTTTTTCCTGGACGGGTTGGATAGCAGGAGATTTGACAAGGGATTCAGACATAGTTATTACACCAATGACCGAATCCCAATTTGATTATATGATGTTATTCTGCTGACGAAAACCCGCAATCACCTGACCCACAATATCCACCTGGGTCAGATCGTGAACCGGATACATCCTGTTACCAGGTAACACCCAGATTTTGTTGGCTACGGTCTCCAGCCTGCAAACCATCAATCCATCGTTGTCTTTCAGTCTCACCAGACACAGTGGAGAACCGGTGGTACAGTACGGCGATCTTCCTCTCGATTCTCTTTGGATCGGTTGGACATCAGGATCGACATACAACCAGCTGCCAGCCTGCCAGCCGCAATCCTTGATTTCATCCGATAACACCTGCCACACAAATATTCGGTGATGGCTGGTCAGCATCTGAGGGCAGTTGAACCAGCTGTTGACCTGCTTTTCATCCAGCTTGCGGTGACTAATCCACTGACCTACTCCGATTCTGGTCAGCCAGGGCACTGTTGGTTCAGGACAGTTGGATTGATCGACACCGAACAACACCCAGAGCAGGGAATAGTCGGTAATCTGGCAGATTCTGCGAACAAACCAGAGGGATTCTTTCCTGACATCCTCATTGCTCAGATGATTCTGCAGTGTCGTGTAACCGATGTTCATTTCTCTGGCGAGTTCCCGGTAGCTGATTTTGTCCTGTTTCAGTCTGACCCGTAAACGACTACGCCAATCTACGGCTAATACGTCCATAACGATATCGCCTTGCTGCACACACACACAAGCCGATAATATATGTGAAACTTACTGATTCTGCTTAGAAATCCTTCTGCAGCCAGCTGAAATCCTCATCTGAATCACTGCTGTCTGCTGCCTGCTGCTCATCCTTCCTTTTTCCTGAAAGAATGCCCAGAAAGGCTTTCTTGCGGGTTGTCCTGATTTCGATAGTCGATAATGAAAGCAGTGATTCCATTATCATTTCTCTGGGATAGGTTTTCAGGATCAGGTCTTGTTCAATGAGATTGATTTCAGGTAATTGCATCTGGATAACAGCACGAACAAAGTTTTCCGCCTCCAGATTCACTTCCTGATTATTCACTGGGATATGATCACCGGTGATATCTTCTTCTTTGATTTCTTCAAATTTGGGATTGTTGCGTATTCTAAAATTTATATAACCAGCCTTCCTACCAACTTTTTCGACCGTATAGTCAAATGCAATATCGGTCTTTTCACATAATTCATTCTGAGATTTATCAATAACATATTTTCTAAAATCCCTGAATCTAGGATATCTAGTTTTTGATATACCAAGATAGCCCCTTAAATCATCAACACTTATCTTTCTGAATGCAGTATTTGAAGCATTATTCGTTTCAGATAATGGAAAATATTGTCTGAGAATTTCATAAGTTCTTATTGAATATACAGAGTTAAGATTAACTACCTGTCCAAGATGATAAGTAGTAAAGTGCTTTTTTAATTGCAATAAGTATGGTTTCAACCTTCTCGAAACTGAGAAAATAACCACAGATTCCTTTGGAATATATTCAGCATCAGCGAACCAATTAGCAACGATAAAACCATCTTTATTGGATGGCTCCTTTATTACCACACCGCAGCTGGTCAAGCGGATACACATAGACAGCAGTTCTTTATACAAGTCTTGTTTGCATATACCAGTCATTCTATGAATTTCATCAATAGTCACTCTGTACGTTTTAAAATCCTCATCTTCTGGAGAAATTTGCCCGATGATGGACAGGATTAGTTTCTGATCTCTGACAGACAGTTTTCTGGTTGGCTCAACAAAAGTAACCTCGATTAGCTGGTTAGATTTTGTGATTTTCAGCAGGTCAGGATCGGTTGTTACATTAGGCATACAAAACTCCATTTTCATAGTGATTATTTAAGTTATTACATGGGGGGAAAAATAATTCAACTTTTCCCCTTTTAACAAGTGAATCCTCCCCCTTTAACAAGTGAACCTTCCCCCTTTAACAAGTGAACCTTCCCCCTTTAGCAAGTGAACCTTCCCCCCTTTTGCTCTACAGCCCCCGTATTACGTGGTCTCCAGAGGAGCTGAAAACAAGTAAAACAAGAAAAACAAGAAAAACAGGACAGCGGCAGCGGCAGCGGACACTGATTTTTTAAGGCTGAAATCCAGTTACAAGAAGTTACAAGCTGGCTAATCAGGGAAGAACTTCAGAATCCAAACCCAGCCGATTCGAATTAGTTAACCAGGTGGCATAAGCGGGAATTTATCTCCGGCATTGATCAACCAATCTCGAATGGGACTTGCTGGGAGCTTTGGCTTAGGTTGCGCCGAGTTGTCCGGATGGCCAGTCGTCTAAACTCGGTTCTGGTACAAAACCGGAGTACACGATATGGGTGCAAAATCACGACGCAAGGGCGCTACAGCTGAGAGAGAGTTCGCCAAGGTGTTGGGTGATCTGGTCGGAGAACCTGAGCTGCTGTGCCGCAATCTGGAGCAATGTCGAACAGGGGGGGATGATTTGCGGATCAAGCAGGAGAGGCTAAATAACACGGACCTGGTAAGCCGACTCGATGGGTTTAGCATCGAAGTGAAACGCTACGCCACTGCCCAGCCGTCAGCCGTCAGGGGATGGTGGCAACAGTCTGTCAGGCAGGCTAGGGACAGACTGAAACTGCCCTTGCTGGCATACCGGTGTGATCGCCAGCCATGGTGCTGTGTCGTCCACCTGAGTACAGAATTTCCCTTGGATGACCTGCGGGGATGTCTTACGATGCCCATTGAATTATTTGCAGAGTTTCTGCTCAGAGGTTTGCCTAATGCGCACGGTTGAACATGAGATATACACGGCATTCAACGCCACAAGTGAGCTACGGGCTAGGTCGTTTATGTCGATGACGACCAATGATAACCAGCTGACACAGGAGGAACTGATTGTTCAGGGCAGCATGATCCGGCACCGACTCAAGCAGGAATTGTCCAGTATTGATTACCTGATTCTGAAGTTGTATTTCACCGAAACAGACGACATAGCTGCCGTACTGATACAGCTGGCTCCGTTGCGCCAGTTGATCCGCAGGCAGTCAAAAATATTTGGTAATGTCCATTACCGGTTTTTCGACCTGTCTTGCGTCAGTGAACTATGGGGAATTAATTTATTCAGGCATCCAAGATTCAGTCCGATGCAGCGGTATTTACTGGATGGACAGTCGCCTAATCTGCTGACCAGAAGGAGAAAACGGATCATTAAAACACTGACTCATTTGAAATCTGATGCACTGGAGCAGGCTGCAAGGTCGCTGTTAGCAATGGATATGCAATCCTGAAGATTTTTTGCAGCGTAGTTAGAAAAATTTAATATATGTGTCAAGGCTAAATTCCGCTATTCTGGGATGGAGTTTTGATTCTTCCGTCCACGGTATCATCCATGAAAAAATCTGCCGAAATTCTGTTTCTACGACCTCCAGGGGATCGGCGTGATTTTCATACACACAAAAAACCGCACCCAGCCTCTCTGCCAGATGCGGTTTTGGTTGATCAAACTCCAATGCTCTCCCTTCCTGCCGGTCTCTCTCTCCGAATCCTAGAGACCGGCAAGACGGCTAAGGAGTCAGTGTTTGTCAAACTGGGCAGTGAACCGAGTTTCCGGAGCAGCAATCAGCTGGTCAAACAATTCAGGGTTGGACTCCCTGACCAACAGGTGCAGAAGCAAAGATCGTATCTGGGCAGGCTTCAACAGGCTACTGCCATTAATGATTTTCATACATTGCCCTCGGCTCAGTTGAAACAGATTTATCATTTCGTTATGCCGAACATTCAAATCCCTGCGGAGGTTATCCAGTAATTCCGCTTGCGATTCTCCAGTTATGAACTGGAAATTATCAATGATCTGCATGACACGCTCAGTATCATTGATGTTGGTACTATTGAAAAGATTAAGTAGTGATACACTGTTCATGATTTAAAATGCCTCGTTTACTTTCGAAAAAACCGGCAGTTAAGCCGGTTCCTTTTTATTAAATTAATCAATAAAACTTCTGAAATTTTCTGGTTCTGAATACTCAATATAATCATGGTAATGATTAAAAACATAATTGAGTACAGTATCATTATCCTTGTAATAAGAATGATTTGATTCAATCCAAAGCATAACACTGGCTTTACGAATTGAAGGGCATCTTCTAAAGATAAACCACTTGGCAAAATCAAGAGTGATTTTTTTAAGAGTTAATTCCTTAACATGATGAATGTCAATTAATTCCCAAGGATTATTCTGGGAATCTTCAGCATAATCCCAAAGTGTTTCATGATTCTGAATCAGAATCTGAAATTGCTTATTAGGCAGTGGTGGATTCCATTCAATTTTGGCTGGATCATTATCCAGATTGTAATCCATATCGCATTCAACCAGTTGTTCCCAGTAAGCTGAAATATCAGCAGGCTTTTCAAAGGAAGTGGTAGGAACAACAACAGTGTTTTCAAATGACATAATTAAAACTCTTTGATACCAGGTAAGATTACATACCTGGATTGTAGTCCGAGAAAATAGTAAAAAAGGGAGCGGGAGATAGTCCCGCAGGTTGTTCAGATTTCGCTACTGCAAATCCAGTCAGCTTGGTGAAAGCAATTCCAAAAATTGATCTCACCAATACAACCTTGCAGCTCATGCCACAGCATTTCCCATTGAGCAGGCTCAGTGGTGCTGATATAGAATATAGAGCTGCCGGTATCACAGTTCAGGATTTCGTAGTAATACGTCATGCCAGTACCATCAGATTTCAGATTGTTAAAGAGCGGAGTGGACGACACTGGCGAACCAGTGCTATCCCTACGGATTACTTAGGCAGTAGACCTAAGTGCGTCCGGTGCAGCCAGATCGACAGTGCTTTGCGAAGGTGATCTGATTTTGATTCGTCTTGAATCAGTGTCAGAATTTCGTAAAGGTGACGGCCTTTTACTTGTCGGTGCATACTTGCTTGCGCTAAACTCTCAGACATACAAATTACCTAAGATTCACTTATAAATGCCTGCAGGCGGCAACCTGCGGACATTTTTCGTTTATATAGCCTTCAGCCTCAAGAGGCTTCCGACCCCTTGCTACTCTGGGTTTCCCCTCAAGCGCAGAGCTATTATGTAATATTATGCGACATAATGCAACCCCCCTAATCTGAATATAAATGAACTATTAGCTACTTAGCTATTTTGTGAATATGAATGAATTAACAGTTCTTGAGCGTAAATTTATTTCTGCTTACATCGAAAATGGAGGAAATGGAAGGAAGGCTTATTTGGCTGCCGGATACAAAAATAATAATAAACAATCATATATTGATCAGCTGATAAGTAGGCTGGTTAAAAAACCGCAAGTGGTACTAGAGCTTCAGAAGAGGCTTTCAGAATTAGATAAATCAGCTGCAATTAGCTTTGAATCCAAACGGTTGGAATTATGGGATATGGCTCAGACATGGCGTGATACGGGCGATGTGAGGGCAGGAGTAGCAGCTGTCAATGAAATGAACAAGATGGATGGACACCATGCTGCCCAAAACATGCTCATTCGATCAGAGCAGTTTATTTTCGGTCAAATGATGGACGTTGATGCCAATCCAGCCGATTCAGACTGCCCAATAGCGGGAGAATTGGCAGATGCCGAGATCGTGGAGAAAACTGGCTAATCTGCATTAGCAATATTCATGCCGAAAATACAAAATTTCAAGTTACTACCGGTAACTGATCTTACCGGTAGTAATTTTGAATGATAGTTATGTGGAAAATTAACATATTTATTCACCCTTTTCTGCCTACCGATCCCAGCACCAATCCCATCATCAATCCAGCCTGTATCCCACGAATCCCCGGATATAGCGCCATTCTCTGTGCATGAGCAAGGTAAGGACTCCCGAAACCGCCATAGAATCGGCGTAGCGTCGTGTTTGAGACAATGAAAGTGGCTGAAAGTGGCGATATTCGGACGGATCGACCTTTGATGGGACTCATGGGGACCCCTCGGGATGGACAAAGGGGGGGGGGATGGACAAGGGGGGGGGGGGGGGGGCCTCGATTTATAAGAACCCACTCGTACACAACATT
>JAAHTH010002141.1_pt1 | contig 11821 bp, 13 predicted proteins | sample 6116091 | NCBI WGS metagenome assembly JAAHTH01 (sample SAMN13939990, study PRJNA603662) | sponge metagenome | isolation source: marine sponge | host: Mycale hentscheli | place: New Zealand | collected 2006
GGGACCACCCTGGGGGGCGACCGGTGTGTTAATGTCATGGGATCAGGAAGTGGTAGCTGATGCACTTTTGACGCAACTAGGGTTTGACAAAATCTGGAATTCTAATAACCCTTTTGATTTCATGGACGCGACACTCCTAGATGGAAAAACTAATTTTTTCGAGCAACGCGTTAGTGAATATCAACATTCTTCTGTGGCTACTTCCAAGGGGACACAAGATTTCGAGTTTGATGAAGACTTTGATTTCTAAATTTAATACAATATATGTATAAAATTTACTTAGCGGTTGTTAAGACGTTGATAGAAGCAAGTAACAAGAAAATAAATAATACTACTATAATCCCACTTACTATACCTACCACCCAACAATTTGCTTTACCTTCGTGTTTATGATCTTCCTTTTTGTCCTCAACGGTTTCTTCTTGTACTTCCATTGGTTCTACATAGCACTCAGGTTCTTGAGGAAGAGTTTCTGGTTCTTTGTCTTGATATACTTCTTTATACACTGTATAAGCAGACTCGCAGAATCCTACTTCTTGATCTTTATTATGAAGTGATTTTCTAATACAATATTTTCTAGCTTTTTCAGGATTGTTTTTGTACTTGTGAAGACCTTCTGCAAAATATTTAGCTCTAAGATCTATAACAGGTACTGGAAGACGAAATTGACAAGGATCTTTCCCAATCGCTTTTATTAATTTTTCGACTCCTGCTTTACAATATTGTCCCGCTTTACTTTGTCTAACAGTGTCTTGATTAAACCCTTCAACAAACTCAGACGCTGTATTGTAACAAACTTGGTTAAAATCTATAATTGGTTGTGTTCTACTAATCGGAAACTCTGAAATTGGAACTTTATTTGGATCCATTTCAAAAATCGCTGGAAGTTTTGTAGCCATTTTATGTGTACAAATATTTTCTATTTTTTTGGAGTTTCAACAAGCATTCCTTCACCATATCCAAACAAAAAGTACATGATTAAATAAGCTAGTACACCTACGAAGAATGATACCATAAAAGCCCCAAGGGCTTTTACTATTTCATGTTGGTCTTCAAACCATCCTAAATTTTCTATCCATTTTCTAGATTCAATAGCCCCTACAGACACCAGAGCCATAATTAAGGAACCCAAGAAAAATGCTTTCCAGACACTTGTTGCTTTCATACCAGAAATTAACATTTTATTATATATCAATGTTTATGGAATTTTCTCGTTTTTTACCAATTGTTTTTCTAACTATTTGATAACTTAGCGTTTCCGTTTCTAAGAGTTTCTTAGCTAATTTTTTGATATATTTAGTATTTTCACCAAGAATTTTTATCGTGAATTTTTCAAGATTGGATATTAATTCTTGACAATGCGTTGATACATTGTCATCTTCTAGTTTGATAGAATGTGGATTGAATGGACCGAATTGTTCTGACATCCCCCATCGTGTGTGATAACTTTCAGCTAGCCGGGTTATCTTTTCTATGTCATCGCTAGCACCCGTAGACAAATTACCATATATTATATACTCGGCGCTTCTACCTCCTAGCAACACTGCTATCTGAGATAAGATGTATTCATCTGTATGTAACAAACTCGGGTCCGGTTTATTTTGACTAAATCCTAAAGCTGCTTCGCCGCGGGGTATAATACTTACTTTCAACGGAGATGGAGCGTGTTCTAATAAATATCCCATGATAGCATGCCCGGCTTCATGATGGGCTACACGTTTTCTCTCCTCTGGTGATAACATTCTTTCTCTTTTCTCTCTTCCTATCATAACTTCATCTAACGCTGTCTGAATATCTTCGTCCTCGATGGAATCGTGATTTCTATTGATTGCGTTAATTTTTGCTTGATTAGATACATTTGCAATATCAGCACCAGATAATCCGGTGGATCTATCAGCTAATTCCTGATAATCTATATATCCGATTTCAGAATTCTTCATGTTTAATTTGAAAATTTCCATTCGTTCTTCCACGTTAGGTAAATCAAAATATATCTTCTTGTCAAATCTTCCAGATCTGACTAACGCTGGATCTAGACGTGATACTAAATTTGTTGCAGCAAATACCATAATATTAGAATCTGAATCAAATCCATCCATTTCTGTGAGAAGTTGATTCAATGTGCTTGCTCTTTCTGAATTATTATCTCCATCTCTTCTCGAACCTACTGCATCTATTTCATCAATAAATATGATACACCCATCATGAGTTCTTGCTTTACTAAATAATTTACGCACTCGTGCCGCGCCTACACCAACATACATTTCTACGAATTCCGAGCCAGATGCTGATATTATAGGGATATCTAAGCTATCAGCTATTGCTTTAACAAGTAGAGTTTTGCCAGTTCCAGGCGGTCCTGCTAATAATATACCTTTAGGAACATTTACGTTCCATTCATTGTATTTGTCTTTATTTTTTATAAAATCCATATAACGATGTATCTCCTCTTTGACAGTTTCTAAACCAACTACATCATCCAACGACAAATTTTCCGATTTCCTTTTCCTCTGTGATGTTTTATATCCTTCTAATTTTTTCAGTATAATCGCTCCTAAATAAAAATAAATAACGAGGGTAAATATGTCAATCTCCGGTTTAGGCGGAGGTGGTGTTGAAAAGTAATTCCCCATTTATTTTAGAATTAATATCCTTGATTTTAATTCTAATAATTTAATAATTTTAAGACCCACATGATAGACATTCCTCTTCGTATTTCTTTTCTTTTGTAGGATCCATCGTGAAACGTTGCGAATTTAACGCTGGTTTGGAACGAATGTAATAAGAACCAGTCTTCAACCCTTTCATCCATCCATACAAATGTGCATTAGTCAAACTTTTGAAGTCTATTTTATCAAACCATAGATTCAAACTCTGACTCTGACACACAAATCTTCCTCTATCAGCCGACATGTTAATACATTCTTTCTGACTAATTTCCCATACGGTTTTGTAGACGTCTTTCAAATGAGACGGGAGACCTGGAAGATCTTTCACTGATCCTCTGAGATATAGTAGGCGATCTCGTGTCTCTTCGTTCCACATATCCATACTAATCAAATCTTCCATCAAATGTTGGTTGATAATTGTAAATTCTCCAGCCAAAGTTCTTCGCTTGTAGACGTTAGATGTGTATGGTTCGATACATTCGTTATTACCCATAATTTGAGAAGTTGAAGCAGTAGGCATCAATGCGACAAGAAGACTGTTTCTCACACCATGTTCCATAATTTCACTTCTCATAGATTCCCAATCATACATATCGGAGACGTATTTTTCTGGATTAGGCCACAAATCGAATTGAAACTTACCCTCTGAGAGCGGAGAACCAGCAAACGTCTCATAAGCACCTTTTTCTTTCGCCAGATCAAGAGATGCTTGAAGAGCACCGCGATAAATTGTTTCAAACACCTTTTTGTTGACATCTTTGGCTTCTGGGCTTGTGAAAGGAAGTCTGAGTTTAATAAACAGATCAGCGAGACCTTGTACACCGATACCAATAGGTCTATGTCTAAAGTTAGAAGTCTCGGTTGCTTTAATCGGATAAAAGTTTTTGTCAATAATCTTGTTCAGGTTTTGGGTAGCTGAGTATGCCAATTGATGCAAGTGATTGTAATCCACAATTGGTTTCAAACACTCCCAGAGTGCTGTATATCCACCAATATGTTCTTCTGTTTTCCCATTCCAATTAACTACAAACTGAGGAAGAGTTTTAACAGATTTTTCTTGGAAAAACGAGTTTCTTTCTTTTTCGTCGTCTAGATTGATTTCGGTAAAATCCAAACCAAACTTTTTCAGGGTTCCTTTTGCCAGAGTGCACCAACCACACTCGCTCTTACTATACATAGTGATATTAGAGTCCTTAATTGCTTCATGATTATGAACGAGAACCGATGGCAAACACAGAGAAGCTAAATTACACACTGCTGCTTCCGGGTCACCGTTTTCGTTAGATTGGGTACTGTATTCTACAATTTCTGCGCAAAGATTACTACTCTTGATAGTTCCCAAGTTCTTTTGGTTAGATTTTTGATTACAAGAATCCTTGTAAAGCATGTAAGGAGTACCCGTTTCTACTTGTGCGCTAATAATTGCTTTCCATACATCTCTTGCCTTAATGGTACGAGACTTTTTACGAGCTTTGTTTAGTTCCATCTTTTCGTATTTGGTATACAAAGTGGTAAAATCATCACCATAAGCATCCGAGAGACCCCTGTATTCATCCGGACACATTAGAGTCCAAGGACCATCTTGTTTTACACGTTCCATAAAGAGATCTGGAATCCATAGGGCATAAAACAAATCTCTAGCACGCTCTTCTTCCTGACCATGGTTCTTTTTGGCATCCAAAAACGCGAAGATATCCATATGCCATGGTTCTATGTACATAGCAAATGAACCAGGACGCTTTCCTGATTGATTTATGTATCTAGCGGTGTCATTATAGACTTTGAGCATAGGCATGATACCATCGGATTTTCCACCCGTCTTTCTGATATAAGAACCGTCTCCCCGGATACCATGAATGTGAACCCCAATACCACCGGCCCATTTGGAGATCAATGCACAATTTGTAATAGATTTATAGATACCTTCTACTGAATCACCTCCTCCATCTAACAAAAAGCATGAACTCATTTGCGGGCGTGGAGTTCCCGCGTGGAATAGTGTGGGTGTCGCATGAGTATATCTCCTAAGCGACAAATTATCATATGTTTCCTTGATTGCTTCCAAATCATCCCCGTGAATTCCAATGGCAACTCTCATAAATAAATGCTGTGGTCGTTCAACCAATTTGTTTCCAACTTTCTTCAAATATGCTTTTTCTAGTGTTTTAAAACCAAAATAACCCAGATCGTGATCTCTCTCAAACATGATATAGTTTTGAATCTTGTCTCCATATTTCTCTGATATATCTTCTACCTCTTTACTAACTAACGGCGCTGGTTCTCCGTTGGGTCCAAGATTAGCCCTCAAAATTTTAACAACATGTAAAAAATTAGGTGATGTGTTCTTTTGATGGTTGTCGATCACAATCCTTCCTGCTAGTGTTCCGAATGCGGGATGAATTGTAGTCATCGCTGCACAGATATGCGATGTGAGTTCGTCAATTTCAGCTGTGGTAATTCCGTCGTGAATTCTATCAGCTATTTTTTGGGTAATTATCGCCGGATCGATAAATTTATCTAAACCATCATGTAGTAAGTAACGTATTCTTTCCGTGATTTTATCAAATTGCACGGGTTCTTTTTGGTTGTTTCGTTTCTGGACTTGCATTTTTTTAATATCAATTTTATTAAAAATTTCATTTTTATAATATAAAATGTCTTATGTACCAATCGCAGAAATAGGCTGTTGCGAGCCAGAAAATCCTTACTCCTATTTGGAAGGACCCGGATCAATGTTTTTACACCCACAATCAATAGCAACTTCGGGCAAATCAACCGTGCCAGCTGGTGCTACAACCATGATAATGCAAGGTTGGTTTGCGGATCAAGTTAAACAGTTGGGTTGGCATAAAGGAAATACTCTATTCTACAGAGAACTACGTGGTATAACATACCCCTCTAATTTTTTACCCGAAGCATACAGAACAGGATACAGTCAGAATATCAACGGGACGCTTCAACAAGCTAATTTGGGTCAAACGTATTTAAATAATTCTTTAGGGTGGACATTTATCCATTTTCCTAAATGTTCTTATGCGTATGAACCAACCGCTGTAAACAACACATGTAGTCCTATGGCTCCTGTTTTTGTAGATCACCGAGCTACAGGAATAGGTCTGCATAACGAAGACGAATTATTGAAACCCAAGAAATATGAAAAGCTGATTAATTTAGCTTTAGAGCAAGCTTATGCCGCGCCTTTTATGACAGGTCCGTGTGGTAAGGTTTTAATATTTATCTGTAATGTAATGACTACAAAATATGGTAAAAGATTTACAGATGCAAACACTAATCTATCTAAATGGTGGAGAATGTTATCTAGACGTAACTAATTAGAATCTTATATAAATTCAAATATAAGATTTATTCATCGACCATACCTTTTAAACGAGACATCAGCCCAGGAGATGCTGTTTTAGTGGTAGCAGCAATAGGAGCAGTAATTGGAGCAGTAATTGGAGCAGTTTCTATTTTCACAGGACTTGTAGGAATAATGTTTCCTACTACTTCATTTACACTGGGACTGGGTGCTTCACAAGCGTCTTTTAATACATTTTTGGTTCCGCTACCACCCCAGAGAAAGTAAAGACCAACACCGATACCAACCACCGCGAGTATTATCAACAAAGTCTTCCATGAAAAAATACTAGACTTTTTCTTGGGTGATACTTGTGGTTGCATTATCTGGGGTTGAGTTATTTCAGGAGGAGGTATCAAAGGGGGCTCCTCCATAACAGGTGGGGGTGGATTATGAGTTATATCAACTTCCACATCTTGTTGTGTATCTGATTTTATACATAAAAAATAATTCTGATAGACATTTTTATCATTAACCAATCTAGCTTGCATAGCTCCTTGAAATTTTTGGTATTGCAAGTTTTGTTGATTATCCAATTCTGTTTGTGTTAATACTACAGCTTCGAATTCTTTTGCATCTTTTGATTTGACTGATACAACTAGATCGAATAATACTAGATCTTCATTTAAATCTACTAACTGTTTTTGTGGTTTCAATGTCAACGTACGCATTTTACGAACACATTTTGTTTTTAACTCTCTTTTATTAAGGCATTATCATACCAATAAGGTATTATAAGTTATTATTTAGAATTATCTATTTGCTGTTTTGCAGTGTCTAGCATTTGATTCAAATTTCCAGTCATAGCTTTAATTTCTGGAGGAGCATCTTCCGTGTCTTGTAGTTTTCCAACCATTTTTTGAAGAGATCCCATCAATTTACCCAAATCCAACGACCCATCTTGCATCCCAGATGTCATACTTCCCATTAAATCCGACATCAACCCACCAGACATAATCTGCCCAAGCGCTGCCGATGGATCACTAGTGTTGGGATCAACAGAAGATTCTACCTTAGTCATAATATTACTAAGAAAATCATCTTCTGGAGTGTCTCCATCAAAAATGGGATCTTTACTAGATGATTCTTTTTGTTGCTCCTGCTTTTCTTTCAAGACTTTCTTAAGTTTAGCTTGAGGATAAACTATTGCCCCGATAGTAATAATATGCTGCCATACAGCACTCGCATTTTCTTTACTATTAATCAATAATAGACGGACGTTAATGTACACTCGAGAAGAGTATTCTATTACTTTAGTATTCAAACTACCGATTTCTTGTTCTTTTAGAGCTTCTTGGTTATCCTGACAAAACTTCTTGAATGCATCAATATGTTTTTTGATAGCTTCCACATGGGAAATCTGAGTTTTTTGGATTAGTCTATTGTAAAGTTGCAACGATTTTTGAGTACTGCCCCCAACGGCGTTAGCTTCGGATACAAAAGAAGATATAGCCTGATATGCTAGTAGTTCGTTTGCTGTAAGTTTAGTGCTTTCCATTTCTATTTTGATCTTAAAATTTTAAATTATAAAATTAAGATAAACATGTATGAAGACGATTTTTTACTTGATGAAAGAGATCCGGATTTTCAAGAAGATGAAGAATTTTACGGTGATTATGGTGATTTTGAGGACGATGATGATAGATTCGCAGATTTTCTAGATACTCCTGGTACCACAATGGGGAAAGCAGAGATAACCGCATTCGAACGTGTTGGTCCATCTATGATAGATCCATGGATATTAAAAATGACGAATTTACCTAAACATTTTAAAAAATTTGTTCTTGGATCTACCACATTGGACATTTTGAGAAAAAGTAATTTGAACTGTGATAATTCATTCTTATCTAGCTTCACTTTCAATTCCGGTGATATCTTGAAATCGTTAAATCCTTTGGCTTTATCATTATCACATTACATCAGAACACCCACGGGTGATGTAGATAAAAAGAAATTAACAGAAATATCTCAATTATTAACTTCTGGTCAATCATGTAACTCAGATAATGATTGTAAATCTAAAATCCATTCCGCATGTAAATCTGGTAAATGTATTACCAATATAGTCGATCTTGGATCTATAATTAGATATCTGAGTATTTGGAACAAAGTCTACAAAACAGAAATCAAAGAGGAAGAGGAAGATAGCGACGAAGAACTAGATATAATTGAGTAATTTTTATCATTTTTTGGATGATAAAAAGTATTATTTTTTAGACTTAACCTTCTTCTTAATATTGAAATCCCAATCTTTCAAATGTAATTTTTTTATTTTTTCCCACTTTTGGATTTCAACCACATTCCCCCTGTGAATAATTATGTCTTCGTTGTTTATTATTTTAAGTTGAATAGCAAGCATCAAACTCGATAATAGTTTCTTTTGTAACATCCGGTTTGCACTTTTGCTTTGAGAAATTATAAAATTTTCTAAAAGCAAACATCTCACTTCTTTCTTTTTAATTAAATTCCAATCACTACATTCATGGAGAGCTAAGCGCTCTGATGTTTTTTCAAATTTTTCTCTCGATGACAGTATATCACTACTTGACTGTATACCTAATTTACCCTTAAGAATTGTTTTAACTTCTCTGAATAATTGAGGAACTGGTATGTTTGGGTCTACACGGTAACTAAATTCTTTACCTTTGAATCCACAACACATAAAACCTTTGGTAAAATACACCCCGTATGGAGCTCTACCGTATGACAAATCCTCAAAAATGTATTTCCAATATAGATCCTCAGTTTCCTGGCAACAATGTAAGAAGTGAGGATAAATTATCTCTTTGACGCTCATCTTGTATTATATAGTTTTTTTTCTTAATAGGTCTTCTAATTTTTTTGGTATATTTTTTCCTTGGATTAAATCTATTTAAATGTATTGAATATTTTGACGACCTAATAAATTTCTTGATGTCACATGCAGCAGAAAAATTGTTACATGGAAAAAAATGAAGACTACTACCTTTGCGTTCAAATTTTACTGCTGATATGAATCCTTTAGTTAACCAAGGAACAAACATTCTCTCGGATACACTTATTGTTAAGATACCCGTTGGCTCTATTACCCAAAAACCAACATTAGAATTAAGCTGTTTCATTAGATTTAAATTCACGTCACGATAAATACTTGTTTCTACATCAGTTTTATAATTCCACACCGACGTAATTTTGTGTTTTTTGTCAGGTTTGTAAATTTTAGATTGTCGAGGAAGTTTCCAGTTATTAGAAGAATAGTTTTTAATTTTGATATTACTTGTGTTACCACCTACATGTAAGAATTTAATTCCCATATAATACCCTACAATATCCTCTGTCCAAAAAAAGTCTTCATGGCGAATAATTCGATCTTCAATCAAATCTATTTCACGACAAGGAACCATGTAACACTCACCAAACCATTCTATTTTTTTATTTTGAATTTTTAACTTTTTAATTTTTCCAGCGTCAAGCGTGTCTATAATATTTGTTATGTCATTAATCTGTGGATTCCAAATTTCAGGTGCGCCTTCTAACTCTACATTTTTCTCTCCAAATAGAGTTATAGCGGTAGAACCCACAACGCAATTGATACATTTTTCTTTGTTTTTACCTATTTTGTTCAAAATAAATTGTGTATTAGATTCAGAAATGTTGGGAGTCTTTTTAGAGAAGAAAGAACACGTGTTTTTATTGGTAAAAAAATGAGACGCGTTATTTCCAATACCAGAAAACTTTTCTTCACATAGTACAAAGTAACCAAAAATCTTACCTTGATGTTTGCCATACTTGTCATTAAAATTTAAAATACTCTCCGGACTTTGTTGTTTGATATTTTCTAGTAATATTTTAGTATAAGGTATTTGTAGTTCTTTCAAAATTTGGATGTTAGAGTCGCCATGAAATCTTTTCCACTCTTTTTTCAAGAGATTGGATGTATATTTTTTCCCACAAACGAATGCTATATGATAATCGTCAAACCAGTACATAAGTAAATTAATCAAGCAAGTAAAACTTGCTTGTGAAAGTAATTCAATCGACTCTACACGTAGAAGTTCTTCGGATGTTTTTTTAACAATGGGGATGTTTTTTAAGAAATTGTCTAAAAATATATTTGAACTTATTTTGTTCGAAAGGTTAGTAGTCATTTCTTTAATCCAAGAAAAAAGAGTATAAAAGAAAGAATTTTTTACAAAAAATGCCTTATACATTAACGCAACTAAAACAAGATTTAGTTAATGATGACATAGAATTGTACATGAATAATGAACATTGGGGGAAAAGTGGATGGAATTTTTTGTACAATGCATCACTGGGAAATTCGGCGAGTAAATTAGAGATTCAAAACTTTTTATTGCATCTAGGCCCTATTCTTCCATGTGAAATTTGCAAAGAACATTATCGAGAATATATTTCTAGAACATCTTTGCCGAAAGATAATATTAGCATGTTTTTATGGTTAGAAAAATTAGAGAACGAAATTTCCAGAAAAAAATACGGTAACAGATTCCGCCCTGCTAATAGAATTCGGCAAATACATAGAAATGTGATGAAAGTTGAAGAAAAAATAGTAGTTACTAGTTCTGGAAAGCAAATAGTAGAGAAAAAACGAAATTGTAAAAGATGCGGTGATAAAGAAACTAATGATTTACAACAAACAATTAATCAAATGAGTATGAGTAGGGGTAGAATGGGAGGCTTATCTATGGGTCTTAACAATAATGGCTTCTTAAGACAAAAAGGGGCTTTTGGTAACAAAATTTAGTTACATTGTGATACCTGGTGGTCTATTATCCGCGCTAATTAAAGATTTGGATTTAACATAAATGGAAATCTTGCCCAAACCTCCTACATTAGTTCTGAATAGCATCGGTAGATTGTCTCCTACAAATAATTGAATATTATTACCTAGGCCGGCAATTTTTACAATCCTAGCCAGTTGCTCTGTATTGAATGTATCTTCATAATCGATGATTTCTTCTTCTTCTTCCTCATCACTGTCGGTATCCATCTCTCCAAAAGATACTTCTCGAGAATATACACTACCAGCATCGCCAAAAAACTTGATACTATATTTTCTAGCATTCACTCTGACTTCTTGACTGATAGCCATCATATCTTTACACATTTTTTGATATTCATTAGATGGTACGATAATAGGATTTGAGTAATTGGTAGGCAAAGTTACGTCCAAAATTTGAATATTTGGTAGTTTGATGGATGATGTAGTAACTCTGTTATTTTCCTTTGGAATCACTTTAATACCTAGAACACCTGGTTCGGTGTCTGTAATAAAAAGAATGATAGCATCTTTCTTTTTGATCGATTTTATCATCTTGTAAAAATGGTTTAGATTTAATCCTAAGTATAGGGAGTTGACAGGTCTAAATTTGTAGATTTGGAAATTTTCAGATTCTAGTTTAAATGAAAAACAAACCCTCCTATGACTATCATGCATTGTTAATCTAATACCGTCGCTATCAACCAAAAGACATGCTGTTTTAATATTATTTTGTAATAAGTCGGCTAACACTTTGATAGTGTAGCCTTCTGCTGTTTGCGCTTTGAATAGTTTTCCCATTTTCTGAAAGAAAATTTCTATTTAAGTTCATTAATTTATAAATGCACCAATACAGGTCTAAAAATAATAATTAAAGGGACACGTTCAAATAATAAATGGTTTTAACAAGAGCAGCCAAACGGGCTTTAGAAGATGATAAAAACGACGAGAGACCTTCAAAAAAGGCCAAAAATGACGATAAAGACAATCTAAAGGACGCTGTGCACGGGGCGGGTTGTTGTTTGTTTTGTTTTT
>JAAHTH010003093.1_pt1 | contig 11821 bp, 13 predicted proteins | sample 6116091 | NCBI WGS metagenome assembly JAAHTH01 (sample SAMN13939990, study PRJNA603662) | sponge metagenome | isolation source: marine sponge | host: Mycale hentscheli | place: New Zealand | collected 2006
CGAACCAAACCCGCATTTGTTGCTGCTGAAGCAGTTACAGTCAAACGAATGTCTGCTGTTCCTGTATCTTGCCAAGCAAGTGCAGCACCAGCTTGTGTTGTTGGATACTTACGACCTGCATCTGTACCACTTGCAAAAGTGTTTAAAATCGTGGCTGCACCGCCAGCAGTATCTCCAACACTCAAGTTTGTTGTAGCATTAGCCGCCGTAATAATATCAATTACACAGTCAATAATTTGTGAGTTAGCTGGAATAACAACATCAGTTACAGAAGCAGCTAATGCTCCACCAGATAAATCTGCTGAAAATGTCTGAGACATTACAACTTGGCCTACGTTTGCAACGTCAGTTCCAACTGTTGTACCTGTTGTATTTTTAATTGTTCCGGCCTTTATCGGGCCTGAAAAAGTTGTAGTACCCATATCAATCTCCTGTCTGGGTTAAGTCAGTCACACCATGCGACTGTCAGGAATGATATCAGAATAACACATTATAATAAAAAAGAAAGGGGCAACCTAAGTCGCCCCTATAAGATTCAGAGAAATATATAACTTCTCTATATCATACTTTACGCTCCGGGTGAACCGAAAACACATCTTGGATCTGAGAACCCAAATGAATAACGCTCACGAGCTTTAAAACGCATGTTGCCAGTATCGAAGTCAGCTTCCATACCAGTAGACATCGCTGTACGCTCAAAATGCTTAAATCCATTAGGTGCATCAGTTTTGATGAAAAACGCATCTGGATCTGTTAAGAAGTGGTTAACAGTGTAACCCTCTGGTAACATACCCATGTTGCGAATTGCGTTAATGTCATTGTCCGCTGTGCCAACACGCATTGTTGATTCCAACAAACGATCTGCAACGAATTGAAGTTGTGGTGGAATAACCAATTTGGTGCCACGAAGAGCAATGATCATGTTGCGCTCATCAACGAATGTTGAGATGTCAATAAGAGCATTCTCAAGTGAAGTTTCGTTGAGATCCGCAGCAGTTGCAGGTTCATTACGGAAAGTACCGCCACCTGCCAGTGGGTGTGCTGTTGAACAAAGCTCAACTGCGTCACCGCCTGTAAAGTTTGCATCAAACGCATTGTTTAATACAGATGCAGCTTTAACCTGCTTTGTGTGCGCCATTGAACGAGCCAACGCACGAGTATAACGTGCGCCAAGACGATCATATAGATTGTCTTCAACAGCTTCTTCGGTTAACGCAAAAGCAAGTGCAACTGTTTCGTGTGAATAACGAGCAGTATACGCTTCATTTGCATTATCGAACTCTACACCAGAACCTTCGGATTTTGTGGGAGCATTCCCAAAACCTACAAGCATTACCTCTTCTTCAAAGGCTCGATCTGATGACTCTGTGTCATAAATCTCTGCATGTTGGTTTTCATAACGATCATATTCCATTCCGAACAGAGCGTTAAGACCCGGTTCTAGCTCCTTGACGAGTTGTGAACGTGAAATAGCCATAACTCAATCTCCTTACGCTAGACCTACAGTGCCAGCACTGAACAGGTGGTTGTTGATTTTTACGATCACATTAGTGTTCGCGGTGGCTACATCGCTGTTCTCAGGGTCTTGAGAAATGTCGATTGCTTTAAGTGGAAGACCAGCAGTCGTCGCACCCGTTGTGACATCTAGCTCAGTGCGAGAATTACCACTTACGGTACTTCCTGCCGTTGCATCAACAATGTCAAAGTTTCCAAACAAGTCAGTTACAGGCATAGCTGCATCTGCTTGAATTTCGAAAAGCGCACTTGGGTCATCTATGACATTTGCAAAAATGTCTGTCCCAGTTGCGTTTGCAGGAAAAAAGTTAGAGAAAATAATCTCTCCACTAGAATCTACATATGAACAGCCGTTAAATACGCCCAAAATCAGAGCAGTACCACCTGCTGGGGCACGAGTAATTGTTCCATTAGTAGCGACTATAACTAAGTCACCTTGGAAAATACCTGTGTTATACCCAGAAGCAATACGATAACGATTTTGTCTCTGCGAGCTTGTACTCGTTTTGATTGGGCGAAGGCCAAAAGCAGCATCTTGATTTGCCATTTTATTTATCCTTCAGAGTTTTTTGGTGAACCAAAGGTCACCGATGATTTTCGCTGCGGTGCCATTTTTGGCATCGCGGGGTTATTTTCGCGCATCCAATCACGATCAACAGCTTCCATTTGGTTTTGTGTAACCCCTTGGTAGTGTTCATTGCGTTGATCTGCCAGTTCATTTGGGATTCTTGCAAGTACGAGTCCGCCAACACCAATGATGCCTGCGTTGCGTCCCTCATCTACCACTGGACCTGCGTAATCTGGATATTCTTCTGCACGAACGAGTTCATATCCTTCTTGCCGTCTTTTATGGACGTTAGTTTTATCATCATATTCCATCACGGATTCACGAATCCAACGATGTTTATACCCTAAAGGGGCTTCCGGGGCTTCTAAAGCTGAACCGGGTCTCCAAACTGTGCGCTCTTGGCGCTCCCGCGTTGTTGTTTCGCGTGAAGTACGATCAGCCATATTAGTCTCTCCGATTTTCCAGTTTTGCCACTTCAGCCGCATATTTTTCCAGAGGTATTTTTAACTTCTGAGCTAAAGCAACTTGACCGGGGTTAAGTTCTACAGATTTTTTCCGCCCTGATTTTAAAGAGCGTGTACCGCTCCCTGCAGGTGTGACAGACTGGACGTTTTTCTTATCACCCTGAAACTTTTGAGGCATTTCCCTACGCATACGCTTATCAATTTCAGCGTAATATTCATCTGTGCGAGGATCAAAACCTTCTTCTGCAACAAGAGTTTCATGCAAAGCACGAGCCGCTCCTGTCATTACATTATCTTTACCAAACCACTCATTTTTAGATAACCAACTATCTAATTTAGGATCTCTTTCCTGTTGTGGTTGTTGTTGTACCTGTTGCTGTGGTTGTGGCGGCACATTTAATTGCTGTTCATTTTGCTGTGAACGAGCTTTTTGAAGCCTTAAACGCTCTTTCTCAATAGCAATTTGAGCTATAGCTGATTGTGCATCTGCAACTTTTTCATAATCTCCTGCTTCGTGCGCTTCAGTTAATGCACGTTTAGCTTGAGCTTCTTGAGAAGTAATACGCCCCTCATATTCAGACACATAACCTTTATCTATTGTTTTTAAACGCTGCTTTATATTCTCATTTTCGTTCTGCATCTGCTGTATATATTGAACAGCAGCCGCAGCTTCTTCTTCAGCTTTTCTACGAGCAGCGGTTAATTTATTAATTCTTTTTTGAACACCCTCACTGTATTGATCAAGTTCTTCATCATTATCTTGAACATTTGTTCGGGTTGTTTCATCTTCTTGTAATTCTACTTCTTTAGAATTTTCTACAACTTCTTCAGTAGAGGTATCCTCCAACTCTACTGATGTTGTTTCTTCAATTTCTTGTTGTTGAGCTTCTGCCTGCATGAAACCTCTTCTCCTCTATTACCTTATACATACGAAATATCTTTGGGGTCAAGGATAGTTGCTATAATATTATCGTCATTTATAACACGAACCTCTAATCCTTCTACTTTAAACCGATTTCCCGCATACCTTCCTATAAGAACCCAGTCTTTCTCAGAACACCAGTTACCAGTTGGGAACTTCTGGGAGTCTTTATAAGCATCTGGACCTAGCTTAACGACATATGCAGCAACTGTTGCAAATGCCTCTCTGTCTCTAACTTGGTCTGGAATATATAAACCGCTCTTTGTTTTCTCACTTGGATAGTAAGGAATGATTAACATTCGATACCCAGTAGGTTGCGGTAGTCTTTCTAATGTAGAAGTCTCCATTTCAGATGGATCATCTTCATTTTTACTTTTGGTTTGATTATCTCGAAAGCCTGTTTTTATAGCTTTTTTAGCCACATGATCAGGTACATAAAGTTTTTTATTCATCTGCCAACTCAATATTGTTCATTGCTCTTCTAATGGTATCTTCCATGAAAGCTAAACCTTTGATTTGACCTGTAGCAAATTTGTACTCATCAAACGAACCAATATTACCAGTTTCCAAAGAAACTTTAATATCCTCACGCCTCTGACGTAACTCTTTATACAAATAATCAGCTAGGTTTATTGCGTCCATAATAGTCTCCCACTAAATCTTTATACGATTTAACGGGAAAAACAAGTATGTATCCCAATATATTTTACTCTATGTGTAAAAAGGGGGCTAATGCCCCCTAATTAAGCTACGTCATCCAGTAATGCACAAACAATTACTTGCGCTGTAGAAGCAGAAGAAATTGCGTGTACGTCAGCAACTGTTGCGTTTGGAAATCTACCATAGAAAGACTCGTTAGGACCAATAGTTACAGCTTGAGCTAAACTTGAAGAAACTGTTCCTGCATCAAACGTTACATAAATACTACGGCTGTCTGGATCGACATTTTTAATGTAAATAAACTTTACCTTGTCGGCTGTCGCTACGGCTGTCGGTGCAGTATCGTCATCCACAGCAGTATAGTCTGTGTAATATCCAGCCATTAAATCTGAACTTGCGTTGGATACAGAAGTAAACTTGTAGTACCACTTGTCGTTTGCGTCAGCAGGGCTGACTGTTATTGTGGCTTCGATAGTTTTGGCTATCTCGTCCGGTAAAATTGTGGCTTTCATAACCACTGTTGCTGCATCTGCCATGATTATTCTCCTCTATCAGCTATTTTGTAGATTTCTTGGCGGGAGCCTTTTTCTTGGCTGCAGCCTTCTTTGCGGGTTTCTTCTCCTCTACAGGAACTTCTACCCACGCTTCGTCCACAACCGTATCAGGGTCATCTTTTACATAATGCCCCCTTTCATCACGAGCGCGAACAAATTTAGTTTTTATTGCATTTTCGGTCTCGCGTATCGCACGTTTTGCAGCGCGAATTTGCTCAACCATTTTTTCTCTAACAGATGATGCCATTATCCTGTTCCTTTCATACGGGCACTCAGGGCGGCAATATCTCTTTGAGTTTGTATTCTATCTTCCGCCACTCTAGTTTTGTCAGCAAGAGCCTCTTCTTGAAGCTCTATACGGCGATTAGCCAATTGAGCATCCATCGCTTCACGGTCATATTCAAGCTCTTGCTTTGTCTCAAACTCTTGAGACTTTCGCTCCATATCTGCCGCTTTTAGCTGTAATTCCTGCTGTCGAATTGCAACCAATGGATCTTGTTCATCTTGAGGCTCTAGCGTCTGTGCATATTGCTCCGTTAGATCTGCAATCAACATAGCTGCTTGACGCTCTATAGCAGGCTGTAACATCTGCATAGCCTCTGGATTTTCTTGTACTTCTGCACCTGCTTGTTCCATTACGATCTGTTGCGCCTGTTGTTCCGCTAACAAACCAATATGTTCTTGAATGTGACCTTGCAATGATAAAGTTGCCTGTGGGTTCATTTGTACAGATGGTGTGGACATAATAGCCAAGTGTGTTTCCATATGAGCTTTGTGATCCTGTTGTGGAAACGCTTGAAGCATACCACCAGTCAAAGCCATCTTGTTTTCCATAGCTGGGTTCATCGGCTGTGGCTGCGGTGGGGCAGGTAATATTGAATCAATATTATTAATACCTAACGCCTCGTACATCTTTCGATATGCCTGATACAATCCCTGTGGACCGCCATGAATTTGTGGATTTGATTGCACTAACTGTAATTGTGTCTGCGCAAGAGCAATACGTTGAGCCATTGAGAATATGTTAGGATCACTGACTGGAAGAACATCTACTCTACCATCAAAATCCTGCGCAAATACTTCAGGTCCAAACTCTACTGATGGCATATAAGGATATAACTGCATAGTATCTGAAAATACTTTAGATAACAGCTTAAACTCTATCTTTTGAGAGTAATGCATACGCTTATGAATCGCAGACATAACCTTTGTGCCGCGCTCCATAATTGCCATTGTGGTGCCAACAGGTGTTTCACCACTCATCTCACCCACCTTCATGTCAGCCATAGTCGCAAATCGGCGTCCAGCGTCCACAAGAGTGCCTAGAAGGTTATACAGAGTACCTGAAGGCTCTTTAAACGGTAAAGGCATCAAGGAGGTGCGTATATCACTTCCTGCAACGTCTATATCACGAAATTCTCCGGGCTGTATTGGATTGTCCTCATCTCTATTTCTTGCGCCACGAGCTTTAAATCCTGCAGGTAAGTTAGAAAGCGTTCCCGCATCAACTACCTGACGTAAAATAGAAGTAGACGCTTGAGCCAAGCCACCAATCATATGTGTTAGGCCAAGACCGTAAAAACCAAGACCGGGCAAGAATTTATAATGCACAAAGTATTTATTGCGCTTTTTCATCATGTCTGCTTCTTCGTAATTCCTACGAATACCAAGAACTTCTCCAGTATCTTCTATAATCGTAACAACATACGGTAATTTTAAACCGCTTTCAGCACCTGTTTCGTCAAGATCCTCAAAGCCGGGCAGATCTAAATCAGTGTGTATCTCATATAAAGTAAGCTCATATGAAGAACCGCTAGGATAAACACCCTGCACTTCATTAATAGCTTCCTGTACCTCTGACATCTTTTCTGTAGATGAACCATCTTGAGGCAAATCTACATCACGGTAAAAACCAGCTATCTGTAGCTTTTTAACCTCATTTGAGGCCATCTTAATAATGTGCGTAATTCTAGGAGAAGACGCCAAATCAGTAGCGCCATAAGGAACCACAAGATCCTCTGCATGTACAAATTGACTAACAGCACGACTTTTTAAAGGATCAAAATATACCTTTTTAAACGTAGAACCTACAACAGGAAGATAAAACAACATCTGATCCATCTCAGGATCATACTCTTCCATCTCGTAAGTAATCATATAATTCATATAATCCTTGACACGCTCTGCCTGCTTAATAAGCTGCTCTGATTGCGCACCAACGACTTGTGTTCTTACAGGTCCACTTGCAGGCAACATTTCACGATATGCTTGCGCTTGAAACTGCGTAACACTTTCTGCCAATAACGGATGTATAACGCCAGAAGAACCCTCAAATGGCTCTGCACGATCCTCATACTGCATCCCAAGAAACTCTAAACCGCGCTTATATGTATCCTGCCAGTCCTGTCGAGAAGATATATCGTCATCAATCTCACCAGTTAAATCAGAAGAAATTTTGCCTAAATCACTCGAATCCATAAATTCAGCTAGGTTTGAATCGTGAGATATTTGCGGTATCTCCTCTTCCTCTGCATACTCCCCAATAATTGCAGATCCATCATCAAACTCAAAAACACCGGGATCTTGAGGTAATCCCTCAACCAAAACCTCATCTGGTTGTACCTCTGGAAGTTGTGGGCCTACAATACCGCCCGGACCTGCATCTCTTTCAATAGCCATACCTATTTACCTTTTTGTGTTGGAGCAAAGTCCACTCGACCTTGAGTCGCCGCAAGGGAGCGACTAAAATGGACTGGGAGGTTTCCATCATCCTTCGCTCCAACCTCTTCAAGCTCATTAACAGATTGATTAATACCTGAACTAAGAACTTTTAAATCTATTTTGACAATAGCTGTCATTATCTAACCCCTGAGAACCTCGTCCCTTTTATAGCCGCACCAGCGCCACGACAAACAGCACCACCGCTTTTCTTACTCGTACCTTTTTTCTTTCTAACTGCGCCACCATCTTCCATCATTTTAAAATCAGCGCCAGAAATTTGACCATCTTTATTTTTATCAAGCTTTACTTGACCACCAACTAAACCACCATCTTTCATTTTCTTAACCTCTCCACCACTCTTCATACCTAAATCCCTGCGTAAACGAGCTAAGTCTGCATCAGACATCATACCCATTTCACCAGCCTCAAGAGCCTCCAACATACCTGCACGATCCATCGCACTTTGACGATCATCAGTCTCACCCATAATTTTTGCAATAGCAGCTTTTATTGCAGATTTTCTTCCAAAATTCTTTGGTCTAGCTTTTGGTCTTACTGAGTTCTCCATATCAATCTCCTATGATTGTCCTTTGAATTTCGGCCCACGGCCCTTCATCACCGCTCCACCATTTTTCATAGCTCGAACCTGACCGCCTTTTTCAAAGCCTAACAAGCCTGATGCTGCGCCTTTTAACATTTTTAAATTACCTTTTCCCATTCTATACAAACATTTTGGGATAGCGGTATACAAATAACACATTTCATCTACAGGTAATTCTTCGTTTCCTAAACTTTTATTCCTAGCTTCAAATTCTTTATTAATATTTTCACCAGCTTTTTTAAGACGCTGTTTTATAGACGGAGAAGTCCGCTTCTTTCCTTTTTTTCTTGGTTTATTTCTACCCTGTTCAGCCATCAGTAGTATTCCTTTCTTCTGCGAGAATACATCAAATCATCGTCTTCATAATCACTTGGAGTGGTAATAAAACCACCCTGTCTAAAACGTAGTATAGCCTGTGTCATCGAATCCGCCAAGTCATCATGTTCACCATTTGGAAAAGAAGCGCATTCTTCTATCACTTCTTCAGCAAAATTCATCTCTGGTGCCCACACCATACCACTCTCAAATACAGGCGCACATGAGTGCATTCGGGTAAACTTGTCAGCCCCCTTACCCGGAGTAAAAGGGGTTACAGGTATTCCCATACGCCTTAATTCCTGTGTTAATGGCATACCAGATCCTTTTTGTTCTATAAGTACCATATCAGGATCGAACTCTTCCCACAACTCATGTGCAGCAGTTTTTAATTCTGGGAACTCCCAACGCCCCCTAACAGCGTCAAGTAAAACAATGTGATCTTCCCCAGTTTCCTCCCTGTGAAACACCCCCCAAGTCGTAATAGCACTGTAATCAGCCCTGTCAGACTTGCTAAATGCCGTGTCATAGCTCTGTATAACGTAACTACAGTTAGGTGGTTCGTCTTTTTCCCACAAATTCCACCATTCACGCTTAATTATCGCACCCTCTTCAGCCGTGGGGTTCTGCATATACTGCGCATTCCACTTAGATACAGGAATAGAGGCTTTTACCCCCTCTAATTCATCCAAAGTCCAAAATTCAGGCCATAAAGACTTGCCAGACGGCATAATTGCAGGAAATTCCACAATTTCCCACTTATCAGCGCCCTTTTCGCTCTGCTTTTGCAAAACTTTCGCCGTCAAATCACGAATAGACCACCGTGTCATAACAATTATGATCGCACCACCGGGCTGTAAACGCTGTCGAGGGCCAGATGTGTACCATTCGTAGATATTATCCAACGCTGTAGAACTCAAAGCGTCTTGTTCAGACACAGGGTCATCAATAATAGCTAAATCAGCACCACGACCCGCAAGCGCACCGCCCACACCAACAGCGTAATACTCACCACCCTTGTTTGTACTCCACCTACCAGACGCTTTCGCGTCCCCCGCAAGACTTACTTCAGGAAAAACATCCCTGAAATCCTCGCTGTCAATTAAATTCTTAACTTTTCGACCAAAACCAACAGCTAACTCAGCCGTGTGAGTCGCCTGAATAATTTTTTTCGTAGGATCGCGCCCCATTAACCAAGTGGGAAACAAATAAGACGCAAACTCAGACTTCGTATGTCGTGGAGGCATATTAATAATTAACCGCTTTAACTTACCATCCGCTACAGCTTGCAGTTTCTCAGCGTAAATCTTGTGATGCCTACCCTCAATAAACTGAGGCCAAACATGCTTCACAAACGTCATAAAGCTTTCTTGTTTGGTAGTCCTGTCATCTAAAGTTTTAAGCCGCTCCAACATAGGCGCGACTTTCGCTAACTCTTCATCCGTTAAATACTGGGTAAAGTCACTCAGGTCATTCATGTAAGACCCCTGCTATCCACCCATAGCCGCTAAGAAATTATCCGCCGCTCGATTTAAACCAACAGAACCGCCCCTGTTCATAGCCCTAATCGGATTATCTAAATAAGACGTTGGCGGGGGTGGCGTTGTAACAACACCGCTTAATTCATCATCAGAAGTATCTTCTTCTTCATCAGTGTCTTCTTCAGTGTCATCTTCTTCCTCAATCGGAACACAAATACCCGCAACAGGATCAAGCCTCATACCCTCTGGACATGGATCTACAACTGGAGTCGAACCACCATCATCGTCTTGAGCGCTTTCCCTTTCTTGCTTTTCTCTTTGCTTTTGTTGAGTATCTTTAGTTCTCTTGATGTAATCTTCAACCTGTTCAGGTGTATATTTTAAACTACCGTCTGGATTTTTTGCTTCTAAAAGACGTTTCTCCATTGCTCCATAACCACCAAAAAGACCCGCATCTAACGCCATCGTAACATCGCTTACAATATTGCCGGGAACATCTTTAATATCATCAATAAATTTCTGAATAAAGTTTCTATCGTCTGTTTCTTCAGCAGTGCCAGTTTTAGTGACTGCCTTATCTAAAGACGTATCGCCCAAACCTGTCTTAATAGGATCAGCTAAATAATCAAAACTAGATTCCTGCATAGTCATAGGATCAGGTGTCTCAAAAACATCTGATACATAAGCAGAATTATCAGGGTCAATACCATAATCAAAACTAGATTCCTGATTAGCTAGTGCTATGGCCTCCCTACGTCTTTTTTCCTCTGCTGCTGCTACTTCTGCCTGTATTCTAGCTGCTTCATCCGCTGCAGCCTGCGCCTCTTGAGCAATCCTTATTCTTTCAGCTTCCGCCGCTGCCGAAGCCTCTTCTGCAGCCTTTTGTGCATCTTCACGCATTTTGTCGTTTGCAGCGTTAGCAGCAGCTTGTGAACTATGTGGGTTCCCTGCATCATCATAGTAAACTGGATCTAAATTAATCGGCTCTTGCTCGTTCGGACTCGTATTATCGTCACCGCCCGTAACAGGTAAAGTAGTAAAAATATCTATGTTACTCGCATCATCGTGATCGCCAATAGGTGGAGGGGAAAAGGGATCGTCTGATGATCCGCCACCAATTGTGTCATATCCACCGCCTACAACACCTGTGTTAACTTGAGTATCAGGCTGAGTAAAACTAGCCTCTTGAGCCGCTAACGCAGCTTCATTCGCAGCCCTTATCTCGTCATTCTTTTTCTGCTCTTCTTGCTGCTTGTAAAATTGCTGATTAATAAAATCCATAGCGTCTTGAGATTGTGAAGGACTACTAGGCGGTGATGAAAATGAACCAGTGACATCAGGTGGAGGACCGTCATCTTTTTGCGTCTGAGCCTGCTGTGCAGCAACCAAATCCGCCATCGCAGATGAACCAGAACCACTTAAATTTGTGCCTCCACCACCCGCAATCATACTCTCAGCATACTGCTTACCAGCATCCGCAGAAGATTGAGAAGTGCCTGAAGGTCTATTCTCCGCATATGGATCATTGCTAGGCTGTGTATAAGATTGTGATGAACTACTAGAACTGCCTCTTGGCTCATTTCTACCGCCAGTGTTACTAGACCCACCGCCAAATACATCGCTAATAAAATCAGAAAACCAGTTGTACTGAGGAACGCCGCCCGGACCCGGAGTCCCCATGCCGCCCAATCCTTGCAGTAAATCTGCCTCTTCAGGATTAATATACGCCAACATGTGCGGCTGACCATAAATGTCAGTCTCACGAGGTACAGAAACAGGACCACCACCCATCATCCTGCGAACAGGAGGCTGCATAGCCGTGCCACCCATCATCTGACCTCTAGGCATCGGTCTTCTAGGCATCTGACCCGTAAAAACATTCATGCCAGCCATCTGATCAGACGCTACAGGTCCAGCAGGACGATTATTACTCGAAAGCATACTCTCTAAACTATCACCAAAACGCTTGCGCCTACCAGCATTCGAACGTGCCTGTGGAGCAACGGGCGCAGAACCCTGC
>JAAHTH010000263.1_pt1 | contig 11813 bp, 5 predicted proteins | sample 6116091 | NCBI WGS metagenome assembly JAAHTH01 (sample SAMN13939990, study PRJNA603662) | sponge metagenome | isolation source: marine sponge | host: Mycale hentscheli | place: New Zealand | collected 2006
GGGGGTGCTTCATTTGCTGGAATAAATAATGTAAATCCTAATATTTATAGTGCTTTAATTGATTTTGAACTTAAAAAAATAAGAACCCCATAATAAAAAAACTTCCCATTTAGTAAAAAAAATTGTAATTAAAGACATATAGTTAAGGATTTTACCTATGCCAAAAAATAGAATTATTTATCAAAGTGAGGCTTTGTACGCTGGTCCTGCACCAGCAACTGGATTCCACTTGGGCCAAAGATCGCTAGCTACAATCGCTGCTACAGGAGTAGATTCGGTTGGTGCTGGTCTTATGGGCGTAAGCTTGGTGAATCAACTGCAAAGAATACAAACTGCTAACTACAGTTTCAACATCACCAGACAGGACGTTAACCAGTTTGGTGAATTGGCTGCTATTGACCGCGTTATCCTAGAGTCGCCCACTGTTTCTTTGGACTTCTCATATATTCTGGGTAGCTTGGTTAATGAGCATAACCTTGGTTTTTATGTTACTCCATCTGGCTCCGCTGACCGCAGGTCTGCTCTTTCGGGTATCTTGAATAAAACCGAGGACGAAAGAAATTACTTTATTAAAACTGTTTCAGAGGGTAGTGATGCTCTTGGTGACAGTAATGTTGCGACAACTTCACCACCTAGCGTGATTGGAATTGGTAATGGATTTATTACCTCCTATTCGACTGAGGGTGCTGTCGGTGACTTCCCGACTGCTTCTGTGAGTGTTGAGGCTCTCAACATGGATTTTGTTGCTGGTGTTTCTGGCAACTTTATTCCTGCTGTTGACCCTGCTAACGGAACCAAGGATGCAACCAGAAAATACGCACTACCTTCCGGTATGTCCGAGGCTGGCACAAACCCAGACACAGTCGGACCGCAGCCGTCCGCCAACGCCTCTGGTGTTAGCGCACTACGTCCGGGCGATATTAGCCTGAGTTGGTATCCAAATGGAAGTGCAACCGAATTAACTCAATTGACTGGTGTTGTTCTTACTGATGCTAAGATTCAAAGTTACACAATGAGCTTTGACCTTTCTCGTGACCCGCTTCAAAAGCTTGGTTCGAAGTTCGCGTTTGCTCGCGAAATTTCATTCCCAGTTACTGTATCACTTTCTGTTGATGCAAACCTTGGAGATGTCGCCGATGGTAACTTGGCTGACGTAATTGACTCTGACGCCGCTATGGATGTGGACATTGAGTTGTTTACTCCGGGTGCTGGAACAGCTACACAAAGTCAACGAATGGCGATGTACACTCTTAAGAAGTGTAAAGTTGATAGTCAAGAATATAGCTCAGATATTGGTTCCAATAAGTCTGTATCGCTTGGTTTCTCCGCTCAAGTTGGTGGACCTGCCCAGCAAGACGTTGGCTTCTTTATCAGTGGTATATACGTCTAAACTTAACTAACATTTGATAAATATTAAATAATGAAAGCACCCCTTCGGGGGTGCTTTTTTTGTTCCCTAGGGCGTAAAATCGTGTAAATCTTTATAAGGTAAAAGGTTTATGAAAGGGGAAAAGGAAAAGGAATTTCTTCAATTCCAAGTGCAACGTAAAGTCGTGTCTCTTTACAAATCTTTCCTATTTATTTTAGAAGATTTAAAAGCTCAAGGCTATGATATTGATGAGGACATGTATCAAAGGTGTCGTAAAAGGGTCTTAGACCAAGGTAATGATACAATAAGGGAAATCGAAGATTATTTAAATAACTTTGATATCAGGTTAAAATAAAGGTATATATGAAGAAGCTATATAAGTTTACAATTTCAGAAACTGTAACTAAAAAGGTAGAAGAAAAATCAAAAGATAAAGACGGGAATGAGGTTACTGTAGCTAAGGATTCCGTTGAGTGTGTTGATCGCTCTATATTTCTAAAAAGGCCAACTCGATCTATGTTTGACGAGGCAGAGCTTTACTACGGAGTACAATTAGCCGAGGGCATCAAGGCTGGACTTCTCACCCGTGCTCTTCTAGCCAAAAGATTTTCTAATGACGGTGGCGTGATGAGTAATCCTGATAAAGAAGAATATGCTGACCTTTACCTAAAACTTTTTGAGAATCAAAACGCCATTGAAAGAGCTTCATCCAAAAAAGAAAAAGATAGAACCAAAGAAGAAAAAGAACAAATGGCAAATTTGTTAAGTGAAAACGGCGTTATTAAAAGAGAGATTCAAGAATTCGAAATGGCCCAAGCCAGCTTGTTTGATCAAACTGCTGAGAATAGAGCTAGAAATAAAACAATTTTGTGGTGGGTTCTTAACATGTCTTACTATGGCGACCCGGAAAATAATGCTACTATCAAGCCAGTCTTCGAGGGAGAAAACTACAATGCTAAATTAGCTTCTTATGATGGAATTGAAGAAGAGGGAACTGAATTTCAAGAAGAGGTTATTAAAAAATTAGTTTATTATGTTAGTTATTGGTACGTTGGCCAAGCACAAACAGAAGAAGAATTTACAGAAGTTCTTGAAGCTCTTGATGAAACAGGTATGGCTGACGAAGCACAAAAGGCTATTGAAGAGGCAGTTGATAAAAAAGAAAAACCAAAAGCTTCAGCTAAAAAGAAAGCTGCTAAAAAACCAAAGGCGAAAGAATCCAAAACAGAAAGCCCTAAAGCAGAAGTAGAAATTGTGGAAGAGTCTAATAATGCATAGGTTAGATACATAACACACCCAAAGCCCCTTAATTGGGGCTTTTTTTATAAATATGCCTAGAGTAGAAAAACATTTACTACGAAGAATTTACATGGATATCCTACGTGGATTTTCTAAAGTGTACGATTCTTCGTATGGTGACTTCTACGTCAAGCATCTCGATAATTTTGATTCTGAAGAGATTGATGAAAAATCACAAGAATATAAGAACCACGCAAAAAAACAAGGGCTCCCATCAACCAAGGAAAAGCTAGAGCAGCTAAAAAAAGATGGTTCATGGACAGAAGAAGAAGAGCGAAAGATAAATGATTTAGAAAAATTAATAAATAATTTAAAAATTACTAAATCCAAGTTTATATTAAAAGCTCAAATTGATCAGATACAAAAACAAATAGAAGATACAGAAACAGAATTATTAGAACTAAATATAGAGAAATCATCCTTGATAGGCTACACATCAGATGTGTACGCGAATAAAAAAATTAACGAATATTATGTTTTAACTACATCTTATAAAGATAAAAACTTAAAAAAACCACTATTTGAAAAAGAAGAATTTGAAGAATTACAGGAAAAAGATATTACTCTTTTAATTAAGTATTATAATGATGTTTCTGATAAATCGGCGGAAGAAAATATTAAAAGAATATCGTTATCTGGCTTCTTTTTAAATAGTTTTTATTTATGTGATGATAATCCACAAATATACTATGGCAAACCAATTGTAGAATTAACATATAATCAATGCGAATTGTTTAGTTTTGGTAAATATTTTAAGCACATTTTATCTGAGATGAAAAATAAGCCTCACCCAGATGATATGGATGATCCTGATAAATTAATAGAATTGTACAATGTGAGTCAAAATACAGATAAAATGAAAGAGTCTATGGAAAACGCTGACGCCACCACGGTTGTTGGTGCAACGAGTGAGGATTTAGAGAGAATGGGGTTAAAAGCCCCCGTGGATGAGCCACAGCAAGGAATAAGTTTAGCCGCTGAAGCCGCTAAAAAAGGCGGTAATTTATCTATGGAGGACCTTATGAAATTACACTCATAGTGCTTTTTTAAGTGTAATATACGTTGGTACAAGGATTTAATATAAAATGGCTTTAGGTGGTGACAAAATAGTAATAAAGGCAGAGCTTCAGGTTGATGAATCTAAAGCTATTGCACAGGTTCAGAACTCCCTGAAGGGGATGACTGCAAATGTTGCCAACTTCAATAAGAACCCAATCATCTCCAAAAACTTTACCCAACCCTTGGGTAGAATCACAGGCGCGGCTGACGAATTTACAAAATCACTCGAAGCTTCTAATGCTCGTGTTTTAGCGTTTGGTGCTTCTGCGGGTGCTATTTTTGCCGTTCAAAGAGCAATGCAGGAACTTGTCAAAACGACTATTACTGTTGAGCAAAAGCTTACTGATATTAATGCCCTTTTAAATGTAAGTGACAAACAATTCAAGAGATTTAGCGATGGCCTTTTTCAAGTCGCACGGCAAACAGGTACAGCTTTTGCAGAGGTCGCAGACTCTGCAAATGAATTTGCTCGCCAAGGCTTGAGTGTTGAAGATACCCTAAAAAGAACAAATGCTGCCTTAGCTCTTTCGAAGTTGGGAATGATGGATTCTGTAAATGCTACGGAGTCTTTAACGGCAGCATTAAATACGTTTAAAGGTGAAGTTGCTGATTCTGAAGTGGTTGTAAACAAGCTTGCTCAAGTAGATGCAAAGTTTGCTGTGAGCTCAAAAGACCTTGCTGAAGCCATAAAACGAACGGGTTCATCTGCTACCGGAGCAAAAGTTAGTTTTGAAGAATTGTTAGCAGTTGTAACTGTCACTCAAGAAAGAACTGCTCGCGGTGGCGCTGTTATTGGTAACGCGTTTAAAACTATTTTTACTAGAATTCAGCGTCCTGAAGTTTTAAATCAACTAGCTGGAATCGGAGTGGAGGTAAGAAAATCAACTGGTGAGGTTTTACCAGCTATAGATATTTTAAGAAGTTATGCTAAAGCTTATGATGGATTAGCTCCATCTGTGAAGTCTAACACTGCACAACTTATCGCTGGTGGCCGTCAGATTAATATTCTCCAATCATTATTGCCAGACTTAGCTTCTGCTACATCCCAATTTGACGCAGCATTAAGGGTGGCGAATGATACGACAACAGAAGCCACTGATCGTTTAAAAATCTTAACAAGCACAACCCAAGGTACTTTAAATGCTGTTCAAGCCAATCTAACTAAAACCGCTTCTGAGATTGGCTCTTTAACAATTAAACCTGCGATTGATAATATATTAAAAGGTCTTGATCAAATTACGACTTTGGTTGGACCTTCTAACTTTTTTGGTTTGGGAGAAATAGTCGGCAAGGGTGTTTATGAAGGTATAGGTAAAGTTATTAGCGGACCCGGACTTCTTTTGCTGGGAACTGTACTTGCTAAATTGGGTGGCAACTTACTTAAATTTGTTACTACATCTGGCGCACAATTTTTAGGACTAAATAAAGCTGCAGAAAAACAAGCTCATTTTCAAACAATTATTACAAATCTTCTAGCAAGACAACCAGACATAATTAGGGATGTTAACTCTGGTCAAACTAGCTTAAATGCTGCTACTCAAGGTTTTAACAACGAGCTTATTGAGGCAGAAATTCATTACAAAAATCTTAAAACCCTTGCTCAACAAGTAGCTTCACAGATGGTAGTTATACAAGGAGTAAATAAAGGTGGAGTAAGTAAAAAGAAAGGTCCGCTTGCTACAGGCCTGATTCCTAACTTTGTTCCTAACTTTGCAATGGCTGACGCCGAAGCAGAAAGACAGGCTGCATCTCAAGGAGGTTACCGTGCAGGTCAGATTCGCAGAATGAACATGCCCGGTATGGGTGGCGTTACATACAATGGTAAAGAAGATGTTAAAAAGTTTCCGGGTATGGAGCAACCAGCGATCATGCCACCAGCTTTGTCTAGTGCTGGCAAAAACTATAGAAAACAATTCAAAAGCGTTATAGGTTTTGATCCTTATAATGAAGGAGCAGCTTTTGGTTTTGTTCCCAACTTTTCTACTAAAGGACTTGGAAAAAAAACCCATTACAATTTTTTATCGACGAGCGAAAAAAAGAATCTAGACTCAAGAAGCGGACCAGATCAAAGAGCATTTTGGGCGGGGTTGCCACAAGAAAGAAAAGACGAACTGATGATACGGTCAGAGGGCAAAACTGTTGGTCAGGCTAAGGGTCAAGAAAAAGCTTTAAGAGTCGCTGCAGCTAAAGGTGGAGATGTTGATGTACAGCAAAAACTTGGAATACTATCATTGCTCGGAACCAGTCAAAAAAATGCTGAAACTTCTACATCGTTAGGTAAATTGTCTGTATTTAATGATATCTTAAATGACAAAGCTTTAAGTGCCAAAGAAAAGAAAATTTTATCAAATGCTCCAGTAACATTTAGAAATGTACAAGTAAGTTCTTTAACAGATTCCTCCGATAGCATCGCAAAAGATAAAAATCACCCAAGATTTAAAAACTTTAAGAAAAGTTTAAATCAAAGTATAGTCCCACTTGTTTCAAGCCTTTCGTCAGCTACTTTTGGAAACCTTTTGGGAAATCAAAGGGCGACTGAGGCTGAAATTATGACCCAATTAAAAGGGGTAGATATAATTCCTGAAAGTACAGAGGGCGAACTTTTTGAAACCGCAGCTAGATTTGCAACACGAGATACAGCAGCTTTTAAAAAAGCTGTTTCTGGTGATTTAAATGCACCTTTTGATTTTGAGGAGGGTGGGAATGCTGCAACAGTATTTAAGAATGCTTTTTTTGGATCAAAAGATGGATTTAATCCTGCAGCTTTAGTAAGAGCAGACGCAAAAAGAACTGCATCCCCCGGCTCAATCCGCTCTGTGATTAACAAATCGTTCAATAGGCAAGTTGCAAATATGGCGCAAAAAACTAAAGCTGAAGTTTTAGATGATTTAGGTTTGCCATTTTTAGGAGGCAACATAAGTGTTTTAAGCGATAAGGGCGCAAGAGTAAGTTACACTGGTAAAAGAGGGCTCAACAATCCAATAGCAGAAAATAAAAAGAAAGCTGCTCTAGGCTTGGTTCCTAATTTTTCACTCAAGGGAGTAAGCGATGCAATGAAACGCGAAGATCGCGCTGGTGTACGCCGCGATAAAATTAGAGTAGGATATGATCGCCGCCTCGCAGCTTCTGGTGGCATCGGCGTTTACAATACAGATGAAGGCTCTTTGGGTAACGCCATCAACATGCACATGGCGGCGGGAAGAAATAAATCCCAGATTCAAAGACAGGGTAAAGCTGATGGTCACGTTCCTAACTTTGCTACCAGACTAGGAAAAGAGTTAAGAAAAAAAGGAATACAAGTTGGTCGCGGAGAAATGCAACCGGGAGTTTTGCAAGCTGCAGGTCTTACAAGCGCAGGTTCGGGTGGTGGATTTTCAGCAGCGGCTCCTTTAAAAGAAATTGCAGTTGCCGCAAAAACTGCAAGCTCAAGTATAGGGGCTTTTGGTGGCACTCTTAAAGTTCTTAATCAAAATATGTATCCTGTTAGTCAAGCTGCTTCAACAGTAAGTAGAGACATTGGTGCATTCGGCAGTAAAGCAAGGCAAGCTACAGTTGCGAAAAAAGAAGAAATAAAAGAAATCAAAAAAAGCACTCAGGGCCAAAGTAGAGCCTCTGACATGAGTATCGGGCTGTCTCTTGCTCTTACTACAGCTGGGGGTGTGATAAGTTCCTTCTCAAGACATATGAAAGAGTCGGATTCTAAGCTGATGTCTTTTAGTGGTCACATACTTGATGCTACTGCTCAAATGGCCATGTTTGCCCCAAGCTTAATTATGATCAATGAGATGCTGGGCGACGGAGGAATTAGGGGTGCAGCAGGAAAGGCTGGTGGTTTTTTGAGTAGGGATATTAGCAGCTTCAGCCCCGGAGGTGCAATTAAGAGTGGTCTTGGAAGATTAGGCGGATTAGTTGGCGGTGGTGCATTAGCTGGCGCAGCTTTAGGTGGTGTTGGAATTGCTGGCGCACTTGCATATGGACAATACAAAAAAGGAGTTGACAAGGCTCAAAAAGCGACAGATGCGCTTGCTGCGTCAATGGAGAAATCAGCAAAAGCATATGATGATCAAATTCAAGCTTTTGATAAACTTGTAGAATTGTCTAAGGAATACGTAACACAAACAGGGATGGGCAACAGTGTGCGAGCTAAAGGTGCTCAGAACGAAATGGTAAGAATCCTTGCTCGATCAGATGTGCTTGAGAAATTAGACGCTAAGGGTAAGAACTCCACCCAACTGTTAGCCAAGCTGATGGCTGGCAATACTACCGCGATGGAGAAATTTACAAAAACGTTGAGAATAGAAAGAGAACTTAAAGTTTTTGGTGAATCCATGGCCAAGGCGGTAGACTCGATTCGGACGATAAAAGGTAAAGACATGGCAGCGGGACTACTTGGTCAGGAGTCTGCTGTTACTGCGTTTTCAGGTGTACTTGCAAACCTTGACCCAGCGACATTTGCTAACGTTGGGGGAGCTATAGGTGAAACTAGAGCTTTTGCCCAAGGCTTTCGAGGCAATAGGATGGAGGAGGTTGGGGGGGCAGATTATATAGAGGGACGAGGTGCTCTAGCATTTATGGCTTCACTACTTCCAAAAGGTCTTGATGTTGCTGGTCAAAAGGGCGCTGAGTATGGAACAGAATTTTTAATAGGCGGTCTTAGAGATGTTTTAAAAAAAGCAAAAGTAACTGAAGCCGAGCTTGCTGCTTTCGATACGGCTGTGAAAAATATGTTTGTAGGGATGGACGATGAAGGCGCAAAACTAACATTTACGATAGAGTTAATTGAAAAATTAAATAAAGCTTACGAAGCAAATATTTCAGGAAATAAGAAGCTTTCCGCAGCCCAAGCGATTAACAACAGACAAATAAGAAACTTTAGCAATAGTATTAAAAGCCTTGAAATAATCTTTACAGACACAGCAAGAGAATTAAAGTTGAAAAAAGACCTTAGTGACATTTTACAGTCTGGTGCTGATAAAATGTTTAAACAGGCTTCTGATTCTCTTAAGTCAGACTTGGGTAAAATTTCTGGATCAGCAACAGCGTTGAGGGTTCAGAGTTTATCACAAAATGCCACCCTAGAAAGACAAAGAAGAAAGAGCCAGTCTGATATTGATGCCAAGTTTAGCCAAGATGTTTTAGGTGCAGTTCAAGAAGCATTTGGTCTTAAAGGGGGAAAAGAAAGCAAAGACCCGACATTCATGGGCTTGACTGTTATGCAAGAATCAACTGGGGTGCTTTTACAAGCCATGCAGCCCCTTATAGACTCAGCAGGAAAAACTCAAAGTGAAGTAGCAACAGCTATAATTGATAGTCAAAATAATATCAATAGAATATTAAACAGCCCAACTACTGATGCAGAGCGAACCTTGCAAACTACTTTAAAGCAGCAATCAGGAGAAGGAACAGCTAAAGTAGCGTTTGATAATCTTGTCAAACAATTAGAACCTCTCATACAGGGTGTATCTGATGAAGAAGAAAAAGCTAGAGCTTTATTAAGGCAGCAAATAGAAGTAGAACGACAAAGATTTGAATTAGCTAAGAAATCTCTTTCTTTACAAGAAAGAATAAATTCTACAATGGCAATTGCAGCAAACCCTAGAAAGTTTTTGTCTGCGCTAAGAACACAAAATGCAGAAATTGGTTTGGCTGGATTAACAGGTGACCCCGGAAGAGCGCAAGAGGCAAGAATCGCAGCAGCTAGAGAATTAGCTAAATTTAGATTATCAGACCCCAATGGTGGCCCCGGATTTAATCCTGCAGATCAGTTATTTACAAAAGATTTAGCAAAAGGTTTTGAGAAAAGTTTAAAATCTCAATTTAATGCTCTTGGTGTTACTGGTGTGGGCCAAGACCTTATCCAGCAAATGGCATTAGAGACAGCAAAGTCTATAACCAGACCAGATGAGACAATGGAGGCTTTGACTGCAACCGTTGGGGATTTAGATGAAAGCATAAAGACAATATACAATACTCAGTTAGGCGATAATACAAAGGCATTAAGAGACTTAGCAGCCGCAATAAGAACTGAAATGTCAAACGACACCTATGGCAGCAACATCCCAAGTGTAGGACTTGACAAGGACGCAATACCAATAGGCGCGGGTGATGGAGAAGATACGGGGATAAAGAACAAGTATTTGTATACGCCACCAACCCCACGGGTAGACCCATTCGAGCAAAAATTAAGAAACTACAACAATAAATATCCTAACGGACACCCAATGCGAGCGGGTGATGGAGAAGATGTGCCGCAGACAATGCAGGAGCATGGGAGACAAACTGTGGGTCGGTTTTTAACCGATATGGGACATTACAGACACGGTGATGTAACTCCACTTTCGCCTGAAATGCAATTGGATAAATTAAATGAAGCCGGGAGAAACATGATTCCAAACCCGCCTGAAAAGGTTCTTTCCCGAATTAAAATTTCTAAAAAGAATGTAGATATTAGGCAGGGCAGAACTCAAGAAGAAATGGCGAGACGAGCGAAGCAAGCCGAGGAAGCTACGCAAATTAAAACGAGAGTGGAATATTCTAGGCAACTTAATGAAACAATTAAGCAGATAAGAGAGCGACGTGGGGCGGAAGAAACTGGAACAGCTTTGAGACCCGACTCCATCGGAGACCGTGCGGATGTAAAAGTATCGAATGATACAGTGGCTGGAATAAATTATCCAAACATAAGACAGATGAATGTAGACGCTGTAAAGATGGGTACTCAAAGCGTTTTTAAAAATCTAATGGATTCTACAGTTGCAGGTTACGTTAAAGAGCAAGATGAAACATTAAGATTATTATTGAGTGGTGAGGGTATAGATTTTGATTCAACTTTTGGAAAACAATCTGAACAGATTAGACAAGCTCTTGAAGAAAACTTATTAAGAAATCCATCAAGAGATTTTGAAGAAATAACTAGAGATTTTGTAGTGGGAGTTAATCAGGCCGAGGCAGGATTTAAAACACTTGATGATGCAATAAGAACAGCAACTGCATCTGGAATAAATAACACAGCAGCCAGCAAGGCTCGTGACTTAGCTGACAAAGAGCAGTCACTATTACAGCATCAGTTACGAGATGGAACAATTTCATTATCAACATATACTGCACAGCTTTCTACAAGCATGGCTAAAGCTGGTCAGCAAATAAAATTTTTAACTTCACAACAAAATTTAAAAAATGCACAAGACCAATTCAATGCAAATTTATTAGATCAAACAGATTTACTAGCTGCAGCGCAAGAAAAATTAAGTCAATCTTACAGTAAAAGCACAGACTTTGCGGAGGCACTTAACGATGCAATTGGCGTACGCTTCCAGTACAATACGGCGACTTACCGTAGACAGTCTGGGGAATTGGTTCTCGGTTTAGTAGACGATTTTAAGAGCGGTACTAAAGAGGCATTCGGTTCAGCAATTCGTGGAACAGAGTCATTAAGAGAAGCATTCTCTAACGTGTTTGATAGCCTACTCGATAAAACTTTAGATAAATCTTTGGATATGGGTGTTGATGCTGTATTTGGCGCAGTTGGTTCTAGCTTTGGCCTTAAGAAAGGTGGGCGAGTAAAAGGATACAACGCTGGCGGCTTCGTGAATCAAGGAAGCGGTGTTCGTGATGATGTTCCCGCTATGATGCAGGGCGGCGAGTATGTTATCCGCAAGTCTTCTGTAAACAAATATGGCCGTGGCTTGTTTGACTCTTTGAACAGTGGTGGGCGAGTTGGTTATGCAATGGGTGATCGAGTTATGCAAAACCGCTTGCGTCCTGAGTTTGTATACAACGATCCTAAAAGACCCACGAGTGGTTCTTTCATAAATACAGAAGGACTTTCAGCTTTCGCACTTATGGAGAGCGGAAGCCCAATGATCGGAATTCAACAAGAAAGACAAAAAGCTTTAGAAAATTACATAAAAGACAAAAAAGCTTACGACGAAATGGTTCGTAAAGCTCAAGACCAATTCAAGAAGCAGCAGAAAGCTAGAATGAAAAGCACTTTGATTAGTGTTGGTTTACAAGCTGCTACTTTTGGCCTTGGTCAGATGGGAACATCAACGCCGACAGGTGGCCCAAAAGGCGTCGGTGGTGGACC
>JAAHTH010003106.1_pt1 | contig 11792 bp, 16 predicted proteins | sample 6116091 | NCBI WGS metagenome assembly JAAHTH01 (sample SAMN13939990, study PRJNA603662) | sponge metagenome | isolation source: marine sponge | host: Mycale hentscheli | place: New Zealand | collected 2006
ATGCCTTGCGCATGGCGGGAAAATTTTATGCGCCAGTTCAAACCAAACAACCACCGGGCCGGGAATTCCCATGGGAGCAGAAACAGAAAAGGAAGCGCAGGCTAGGCTCTCCAAATTGCTTGGCGGCGAAGTTACGCGCCAAATGGTGCGGGAGTGGCGGGCTAAGGATTACCCGCTAGATGATGCAAGAGCTTTGCAGGAAGTATTGCTCAAGCAGCGAAAGTGCCCCGACTGGATTCTGGAGAAAGCGGCTGAAACTTCTGACACGGAGAAGAAAACAGGCCCAAGCGTCGGGGAGTTGCGTTATCAATTGCTTTTGGAAAAGGTCCGAATCGCTGCCGCAGACGCCACAAAAAAGGAACTAGACGCTCAAGCGGCAAAAAATAAGTGGGTCACTGCAGACGAAGCAAAAGAGGCCGGCAGAGCAATTGCTGCAATTTTCAGAAGCCATTTGCTGCAGATTCCCAACCAATGGACGCCAATTCTCGAAGGAATGCCGCCGGGAAAGATGCGCGAAAAAATGCGGCAAGAAATTGCCCGGATTCTTTCCGACGTTCTAAGGCTAATGGAAGAACGGGCGGCCAAACCGGGAACGGCGCAGGATCTTTGCTTTGAAATTGAGAGCTTGGCTTCTACTGGCACACTAAGCAAAACAGACAAGCAAAGCATTTCCAACGCTCTTACACTTGCTTTAGATAGCTAAAACACGTAAAAGCGAGCGTGGACATCGACAGGCAAGCCCAAGAACTGTTTTTAGCACTTAAAGACATTCCCGGGATAAAAGACCAAATTGCGGCAAAGCGTGAGGCGTTGGGCAAGCAATTGCTAGACGGAGACAGCAGGCTGGAAATCACTTCTTTTTCTGTTGCCGGCCAGAGCGGCGCGGGGCGGCTTAGTGCTACCCGTCCAGAAATGCTTGCGATCCTTAACAAGTTGCACCGGCTTTTGACAAATGGGGGCACCGCGCTTCTCAACAGAACCTTGCCAGTATTTTAAACATGGGAACGATTCTTGACCAATACGGGCGGCCTTTTTCTGAGAGGTTTGCTCGCGCTGTAAACCGCGACACATCGCGTGGGTTAGTCTTTAACCGGCGGGATGATTCTATCCAGAAATTGATTCCAGAATGCGACAGGCGGGCACTTGCCGCGCTTTCTCGCAAAGTTGTATTTAACACAGGGCCTGCACGCGCTGCGATAAATCAGAAGGCACAGCTGACGATTGCTGAAAGTTTTTTTCCTAAGTACCATGGGCAAGATGCCGAGAACGGTATTGCGGCGGCTGAATGGCTAGAAACTGTCTATTTCAACGAGTTTGATTTTATCGCCGGCGAAAACTGGCGGCCATTTTGGGAAACAATTTCAAAGGCAATCGATAGGGACGGAGAAGCGTTTTTAATTAAGACGATTCGCCCGGGAGACAACCGGCACGCAATTACTTGCATTCCGGCTTATCGGGTGCGCTCGGAAAACGAGCAGATGATAAATGACGGCGAATACGACGGCGCCCGAGTATCTGACGGAATGGGATACGATAGTTATGGGCGGTGCATTTTTTACCGCATATATACTTCTGACACTGAGTACGAGGATGTCCCGGCAGAGCGGGTAATTCACATTTTCGACAAAGACTTCACGGAACAAAAAAGAGGCTATCCTGCCTTTGCCGCGTGTCTTTCTGACATCTTGCAGGGACTGGAAAGCAAATCTCTTGAAATTGTGCGCCAATTGATTGTGTCAAACGTGTTGCTCATCAATAAGGGAATGCGGGCGCCGCAGGCAACAGATGCCGGGTTTGAAGGAGTAGTCAATTCCTCGACCGGGCAAGAAATGACAAAGGAGCAAATTGCCCCGGGGATTTGGTATCTTAACAGCAACGAGGAAACCACGGCCCTTCAGCAGCAAACTCCCGGAGATATTTGGTCGGACTTTCAAGACCGGCTGTGGCGTGAAGCAATTGTCTCGGCTGGCTGGAGTTATGGCCTTGTCTGGAAATCTCCGTCGCAAGGAACCGCAGTGCGTGCAGAGGTAGTGAGAGCCCGTTTAAGCGTTAAAAACAGATTTAGAACACTTTCAGAAGCTGCAATTAAAGTAATTACATGGGGGCTTGCAGATCCAAGGGCGCCGCGTGTTGATTCTATGCGCTGGAGCGTTACAAGGCCGGCCCGCTTAACACTTGACGATGGAAGAGAAGAACGGGCAGACCTTGAAAAAGTAAAAACTGGCGCAATGTCAGAAGAAGAATTCCAAGCGAACAGAGGCAAAAGCTTGCGAGAACATATGATGGAACGCGCAAGGGCACTGCAGACTGCGAAAGAAGTTGCTGCGGAAATGTCCACGCCGGAACAGCAGATTGACCCGTCAGAACTGCTTGTCAGGTCCGACGCTCCAGCATTTCAAGACCTCGAAACAACAGAAGCAAATGAGCAACGAGATTGACCTGTACGACGCAATCGGCGGCGAAAACGCGAACGCAGCCAATGTTTTGCCGCAAGTGCAAGCCGCAGACCCAGAAAAGCCGATTGTCCTAAATATTCACAGCCCGGGCGGCAGTGTATTGGAAGGGGAAGCAATTCTCAGCGCGTTGCGTGGCCACCCAGCAGGATTTGAGGCAAATATTCAGGGAATGGCGTTTAGCATGGCGGCAAATATTGCGCTCTCTGCGTCCTATGTCCGAATGCCTAAAGATGGCTGGCTTATGTTTCACTTTTCGAGGTCTAGCGAAGGCGGGACCGCTTACGATTTGGAAAGACAGAAGCGCGTTCTTGAGACAATGGACGAAAGCTTACTCGATAAAATAGAGGCAAAGCTCGGCAAATATAACCCGGGAAGAGAAGTTTTGGACAAACGATTGGCAAATGAATGGTGGGTTGATGGCAAGGAGGCGCTGGCAATCGGGCTTGCCGATGAATTGACTAACGAGGTCGCGCTGGCAGCCTGTGCTTATGAAAACGCCAAAACCGCCCCGGATGATTGTTTAAAGTATCTTGACAACCTGCCCAAAAATCTCGACCATTCAAATAAGCATTACAGAACAGATGAAAAAGTTGTTTTCCTTACTTGGCATTAACCAAAGCGCAGAAGTTCCCGGCAGGGACGACGCAATCAAAATGATTGCTGGCTCACCAGAAGACATTGCGGAGGCCTTTGAGGCTGGCCGTAACGAAATTAATAAGCTTCGCGGTGACAAAGAGTATATCGAAAACCGGCTCCGTTCTGACATTGACGCTCTGCGGCAAGACCGAACAGACATTACCCAGCAGCTTGAAGAAAAAGTGGCTCAGATTGCGCAACTGCAAAAAGAGGTCACTCTGGCAAAAGATTCCGCTGCGGAAAAAGCTCGTGAAATGCTTCGAGGAGCCGGCCACGCGCCAGTCGCAGAAGCCAACACTGACCCAGACGCAGGGACCGGAATTCTCAGCGCAGAGCAAAAGGTTCTGCACGATTACAACAACATGGCACCGGGCGCTGACCGTCTTGCATTTGCCACCAAACACAGAGCAGAGCTTGAAAAAGCCGCAAATCAGTAATTTTTAACAAGAAAAGAAAATGGCACTAGACGCAGATCTCGCAATTGACCGACTCGCTGACCGGTTTGTAGTAAAACTAGGAGAAGAATTTGCCCCACACCGGGCATTCTCTCTTGAAGCTATCCCCGGCGGAGTAAGTACCGGCACCAATAAGATCCAAGTTGAAATCTCGAAGGACGCTTCTGCTGTCCAGACTGATTCCACTAACTACCAAGCGAACGTAGGCAGCGACAATACAAACGCTGCAATCACTGTTAATGAATATTCAGTTTCTTGGGTGATAACAAGTCCCGAGCAGCTTGAGGGGCAAAGGTTCGCAACAGGCCCGGGCAGAAACGCCCAAGCTTTGAGCGCGACCGTATGGGGCAAGGTCACTGACCTTCTGCACCGTGCAACCTTTGCAAATACCGTTGCAAACGTGACACAGGCAAACTTCGCTGCTGCTAACCGAAACGCTCTTTGGGCGTCTCTCAAGGCCGGCACTGAGCCAAGGCACCTTGTTTTGGATCTGGACGCTCTGAGCAGTATGCTCCCAAGCGACAAAAATAGCTTCCAGCTTTCCACGGAAGGCGCTTTCGGTTTCAACGGGATTCACGCAATGACCGACTATACCGGGGCCGATGCCAACACCTACGGATTTGCCTGCACGCCGCAAGCAATGGTGGTGCATCACGGAATTCCTGCGCGGCCGGCTGCTGTCAGAGATGCAATTCTTAACACTGGCAGAATTGAAACTCTGCGCATTCCCGGCGGACTAGATGTTGAGCTGTGCGTTTGGACGGATACTTCTACCCGGGCGCTTTACGCTTCGCTGGCAATCTGTTACGGGGTAGCTGTTGCAGATTCCTCGGCGCTTACCATTCAACTTGCATCTTAATGCGAGCAACTGAGAGCATTTCTGTCGAAATTACCGGCACCCAAGACAAATGGGTCGGAAAGGTAATTGCGATAGGTTCACCGGCAACAACAGAGGCGGCCGCACGGGAGGCGGCCGTCTCGTTGAACAAGGATGGTTTCGTTGCGGTTTATAACGCCGTCAGCTTTTCGGATTCCGGCACTTTGAGCGATCAAATTGCTATTGTGGAAGAGAAAGCGGCTCAAAGAGATTCCAAGCCTGAAAACATAGCGGCCCGGATTACATCTGCCGAGGCGTCAGTTGAAGCAACCGAAAAAGAACTTGTGAAGGCAGAAGAAAAAGCCCGCGCAATGGTGGCACTTGCTAAAGCAGCAAAAGCAGCTGCGGCTAAGTCTCTTGAAGCGGCAAAATCAGCAGAGCCAAAAAAAGCGGCTAAAAAAGCGGCCAAAAAAGCCGGGAAGGCTAAGAAGTGAAATCAGGCACGATTGCCGGCCTTGCGAGAAGTCTAATGTGGACGGCAAGCGACGTATTAGGCAGCGGATTGCTTGAAATTGACGGCGGCGGTTCTGTTGTTGGTGTTCAAGGAGACACAACTAACGGCGACGAATACCCAGACGATGTTGCCGAAAATCAGATTTCTTCTTCTGTTGTAGTTACTGCTGAAGAGTTTCTTTACGAATACACTGCGGATGTTCATAGCTACATCGGCAAACAGGCTTTCTTTGACGGAGAAACCTACCGCGTTCTAGCCATTAACAACAGAAAAGCGGGGTTTTATACCATTACGCTTGGCGGGAAAGAACAAGGCGCGTGATTTCTGTTAAATTTGACAGAGATCCGGGGCTAGTCTTGCAGCGGTTAGCCAGAAAATTTAGAGAAGACGCAAACCAAGCGAATGCGCGTCTAGCCGTTTCTACTGGCAAGGAATTGGCAATTGTCACCGAATTTAGGGGCAAAACGTCAAAATCTAAAAAGACAACAACTCAAAACCTTGAAAATTCTGCAAAGCGCGTTTGCTACGTAGTCAAAGGTGAGTTTATGCAGAAGCTGCGCAGGCTAGGGACGCGGGCTAGGGTTAAATATGACACATGGCGCCCGGTAAAGCCCGGGCAACTTGTGACAGACCCGGGCGCAATCAATCGGCACATTGACAAAATGCGCGACCGCAAAAAGAACACTCCCAAAAAACTGCCGTGGGATGATTTAATAATTGTCAGCGAAAGCGCTTTTAAGCGGGCCATGACGGCCAGAAGGAAAAGGGTCGGAATTCATAAAGGGGGCTGGCTAGGGGCTGGAGTGTCTGCAGCAAGATTGCAAACGGGCAGCGAGCGGGCCAAAATAGGTAAAAACCAAATGAATTGGGCTCAGAAGCATTTGCACATGGGGAGCGCATTTTGGGGAGCTGGCAGGCAATATATTGTTCTTCAAAACCGGGCTATTGCTGCGGAAAGGAACCTTGCCCGGGGAAAGGAGCAACTTGCGTATGAAAGGGCGTGGACAAATACCACAAACTGGTACAAAAAAGCGCTGAAACGCAGAGAAAAGAACTGGGGAATATGAATGACAACCAATGTGCTGCCCTAGTGGCTTCCAATTTTAATTCGATTGAGGGTCTTAAATTCTACGCTGCGGCCGTTGAAGACACTGCAGAAAAACCCTATGGCGTGGTCAGATTTGAGAACTTCACCGAAAACCCAACTCTTTTGGGCAACTATGACGGGGAAATCACAATCAACGTGCGCACAAATCCAGAGGACACAACCGCAGCAGCGGTGACCGCGTGGTCGGATGAAATTGTGAGCCGCCTAGCTGACGCAAACTCGCTTGATACCGCTTTTGACGGAAAATATACTGCAGCAGAGTGTTGGAACGTCATCAGTCAAACCTCTGCGATTTCTGACGGGATAAGAGAAACCACGGTTTCGGTTTCGGTTTCTTTGGTTCAATTATCTTGATCATTTCTCGCAATATGTTTTTTTAGGTTATGGCTCAGACGATTTACGGCTCAGGCGGTTTTCGAGGACTTGCAGACGAAAACTCTGCCGGGTTATACGTTTCTTCAATGTCCCAAGAGGCGACAGAGGAGCTAGTTGAGGTTCTTGACCACGCCGGGGAGGTCATCGGGCTATCAATGGGCAATAGGCAGTCGAATCTGGATGCTACGGGCGTCACCGTCACCGCCGGGACGCAAGGGCAGACCCTAGGCTCAACAATGAGCGCAATCGCAAACTCGGCCCTATACGCTACAGACTACGCGGCTTCCCCGGTGTATTACGTTCATTCGGTGCGACTTGAGCGGCAAAATCAGCAGTGGGAAAATGGATCGTTTCAGGCCCGGAGCTTTGTTGGATTAACCGATACTACGCCGGCTTAAAAGCTTGCCCTACGTAGCCTGCAACCGGCTCTGGGAAATGCAAAGATTCGCTCCTTCACTTACTGTCAATGATATCAACCTAGCGGCAGCGCTGGCAACGTATCACGTTCCGCCTGACCCTAGGGGATTTGAGGATCATTTTGACAACGAGGGGCGTTCCTATCGTTGCTGGCACTTTTTAGACCGGGCAACGCATACCGGGGAAACTACCGAAAGCCTGATTGCGGCTTGGCGAAACCCTGACGAATTTAACGCAAAAAACCCCACCCATCCGTGGGCCTATATTATGATTGCGTTCAAAAACAGGGCCGAGCTGTATGACCGCTGCAGCAAAAACGCGCCCAAATTTCTGATTTCTCGGGGCAAATCAATTGCAATGATTGATCCAAACGCGCCCCGGGATGTAAGGGAAACGATACTTGCGAAGATAGGAATATGAACGAAAGAGAGAAAGAGATTTCAGGATACTGGGAAGGGGGCGCAATTGGCGGCTTTAATTTTTACCCATTGAACCTAGCACGGGCCGCACTGCTGCAGGGCGCCGAAACAGACGCAGAGGAAAAGGGGCTCAAAATTACCTCTGCAGACAGGACAATTGTTGCAATGGCAATTTACAACCTTGTCGATTTGGACGCAGACAACCACCCAGCAGATTTTGAGAAACTAAAGGCTCGGGCGGTTGATAAAGGGCTCGGCCGGCTAACTATGGCGGAAGTTGACCAATTCTCGAAAGGATTTAGCCAAGACGTAAACGCACTTCTGGCAAGTGCTTCTGAAGCGCTTGAGTGAGGAAAACCCAAACAATTAAAAAAGTAGGGGTTTCAAATGAGGCAGTTTTTCCGTTTAAAGCTCGCTGGACAGCATACGGCCTTTGCTGCGGCTTGTCTTTGCAGGAAATCAAAACCCTTCATTTTGCAGAGTTGATGATTCTTTGCGGCGCAGTGGCGCAGGCAAAAGGGGCAAAACTGGGTTGGGCAAATGCCTTGAAGTCTGAAAAGGAAGATTTACGGGCGCAGCTGAATAGGTTAAACAATCCGAAAGAATGGCATCATCAAAATTCAACATCCGGGTTGGGGTCGATTCTTCCATGGCCGAGCGAGGCCTTGCCAGTATTGGACGAAGCGCAAACAGGCTAAACCGGTCGATGGGCCGAATGGCCGGGAAAGGATTTAAGCTTGCCGCTGGAATCGGGGCAGCCACTGCGGCTTTTGCTGCGTTTGGCGCAATTCGGTTTATTAAAGATTCTTCAAAAACTGCGGCCGATTTTGAGCTAATGGCAACGGGTTTTAAGTCAATCTTAGGCAGTTCCGAAAAAGCAGCGGAGCGGATGAAGGAGTTGACCGAATTCTCTGTAAAAACCCCATTTGAACCCTCCGAACTAATGCGGGCAAGCAAGATGCTGCAGGCGCTAGGGGGAGACACAATCGCAACCGGCAAAGGTCTGGAATTGATTGGAGACGCCGCAAGCGCAGCAACAAAACCGCTTGAAATGGTCGCGCTGCACGCGGGCCGGATGTTTCAGGGATTAACGCAAGGAACGGCTTTTGGGGAATCTTTGAGTCAATTGCAGCAAATGGGCGTCCTTTCAAAAGGGGCGTTTATTGAACTGCGTACTTTGAGCGCACAGCAAACGTCAGGCGCCCGCTCGGCCTTATCTAATGCGGAAGCCTTGGAAAAGATGAAGGGGGCTTTAGGGGGCGTTTCTGGGGCAATGGCAGACCTTGCGCAAACTACTGCCGGCAAGGTGTCCACAATGCGGGGCAATCTTGATTTGCTGAAAATTGCGTTTGGGCAGGGGGTCAATGACGGGCTTGAAGAAGGAGTAGACCGGTTTAACAGCAAAGCGCCCGAGTATTTTGAGGCGGCAAAAAAACTTGGCGACGGCGTGGGACTGGCGATTGGGGAAGCTTTTAAGGGCAATACAAAGCTTTTAGAGCTGCAAATCACCCTTGTGATGCAAAAGCTCGCGGAAGTTGCTGCTGCCGTCTTTTTGCAGACAATGACCACAATTGTCGGGCAAGCGTGGCCAAATTTCGAGTTGGCAATGATTGAAAAGGTCAACAAGTCGACGGAAAACATCCCAATCCTTGGCAGCATCTTCAAAGGTGTGGGCGCAATGCGTTCAGTTGGGCCTAACTTGTTAAAAAAGCACAGTCCTGTGGGGCAGTTTGATTTCTCTGATTTTCACGAGTTAGTAAAATCAAGCACTAACGATATGTCAGAAAATACACTGGCGACATTAAAGGAAATGCTGGAAGAGATCAAAAAAGGAAACAAAGAAAGGCCAATGGAGCACGCAAGGCGTGATGTCGAAAATTCTGCCTACGGAAACCTTGTATACATAAAATAATGCCATTTTCACAATACGGGCCGCCTGCAGTGGGCGAATGGGTGCCACAGCCAGATTTCCAAGCGGAACAGAGCAAAGAAGGCGGCTGGGTAGCAACGCAAAGCTTCAAGATTGCTCGCTCGACAATTGACGAGACAACTTTTCAGGATGAATTCCGAATAGGGCGCCCGATTGAGGAAATATCCCCAAACGTCGAAGCCTATTGGAGCTTTTTGGGCTTGGCGTCAATTCCTCGTGTGCGTCACGTGCCCGGGGAGTTTTCAATCATCACCGCTAAATTTGCAGGGTTTACGGGACCAAGTGGGCAGGGAACCGATGACGCAGAGTCCGACACTCCAGAGCCAGTTCCTACATTCACCTTGCGGGGCGCATTGCAAGAGCGAGATATACGGCTGCACCCAAAATGCCTAGCTGTGACCCATCATACGGACGTAAGTGCCTTAAATGGGCTTTATGAGGGAATATACGTCTTAATCAATGAAGGGGGCGTGGACAAGGTAGCGGCGAGATACATTGATGAAGAATCAAAAGTGACGTTCCGGGCTCTCCCCGATCAATTGACGGCCGGCGATGCCGTAGCGTTTGGGGATTTGATTGCCCGGGGGCATAAGACGTTTTTAACTCCTACGTTCATTTGGGAGAAAACATGGGAAAGCGAGCAAGGGCTTTTGCCGGCAGACATCAACAATCTTGGAAGAATCGACGCAAACCCCCCGGGAAACCCTCCTGCAATCGACGGAAACCGCGACTGGCTGCTACAAAACGCGACCCAAGAGCAAACAGGCCTCAAATTCCGTTGCACGCTGGAATGGCTGCTTTCTGACCGGGAAGGCTGGAACGCAACTCTGTATTCTGCTTAAAAATGAAACGGTCAGAGCAGGTAGTCCCCTTGCCCGGAACCTTGCGCGGAGATGATTCCCTGCGGAAGTTTTCCGAGGATGTGCGGCGGGGCATTCAGGCGCTAAGAGACCAAGGGGGCAGAGATGAGTTTTTGCAAGTTGCAGCTTCGCCTTTTTGCCCGCTCACGCCTCATTTCTTGCGGTTAGACGGCACGCAGTGGAAAGTGCAATGGCGCCCGGGCTTTGTGTACGAGTTTTTTCCGAATCCGGCGGGCGTTGGAGCGGTAACTGAAAGGGAGATTTACATAGCAGGCACTGCACTTTCGGCAACTATTCGGCCAGATTTGGATATTGCTCTGGGAGATTATCTGTATTTGCACTTTGAGACGAGCGACCACGGAGAACTGAAGGAATTAGCTTCTCCTGCAGGAAGATTTGCAGAGCTAAAAGCCTTTAATTCCGCTAAAACATCAACTTTTCACCGATTGCCAGACGGCACGGGCAGCAATGGTGTTGACGGGGATTACTATTTGCTTATCGGGCAAGTTGAAACGGTAGACGGAAAGGCCAGCATTTCCAAAAGCGGCTGGCGCGGGAACTTTTGCTGGAAAAGTGGCTGGAATGCCTTGGAAAACGTAGGGACCGGGGAGAAAATCTTTAAGGATTACAACATTGCGACAGACACCAAGCGGCTGCGTTCTTTAGTGGAAAAAGCGTCTGACCACCAAATCAACATTTCCCAAAACGGAGACGATGAAATCAGGATCGAGGGAAACGGGAAATCCGGCTCTTTAGTGTTTAAGGATTCTTACGGCTCCACACTTTACACGCTTACATGGTCTGACGGCCTGATAACAAACTCCAGCGGCGGAACCGTAGTCGTGGGCTAGAGCATTGTTTTGAACTTCCCCTTGTATTATTTGGCCACGTTTAGTAAATCAAGGAATGGCTACGCTCAGTGATACGCAAGCTCTATATGGGCTTTTTGCCGATGCAACGCCCGTTTCGATTGCGGGAACAAATAAGCGCCGGATAGGGCGCACAGGGCAAAGGGTGGCGTTTACCGGCGCAGATATTCTTTACCGAATCAAAGTGACCGCTACGGCCGCAAACGATCAAGTGACCATTAACGGCACAAGCGGCGCAGTTACTCAAAACGTAGGAACGCCAAACGTCACCCGCTGGACGGGGAATATTGCAGACTTAGCGGCTAAAGACTTTGAAGGGGACGCAATCCCTACTGCTGCACGCCATTTTGGAATGCTTATTGAGGCGGACGCAGCAAATGACAAATATATAAGCGTCTCACAGTCTCAATCATGGGCGCCTGTTTTCAGTCAAATTCACGCAGGCTTTTCTTGCCTTTATGTCGCGCCGCCGGCCGGATACGCCGGAAGCGTTCCATCTAACGCAACCTTGCAGTTTGAAAACGACGCGGCAGCGGTGGGCGATTCGTTCACTTTTACTTTCTGCGGGAAAAGCTCTTAAAACTAAGAAAAAATGGCAATTGCACCTTTTACAGTAAATATTACAGACAACGTGGCCGATACGGTCATTGACGGTATTCGGGCCGGCCAAGAATTCACTGCGTGGCTTCCTGCAGGCGGAACAATTGGCGGGGCAACCGTGACAATTAGCGGCGACAGTGACGGCAGCGAGACAGCAGCAGCTTTGCCGGGGGGCGCATTGACTGCGGTAGACACTCAGAAGGTATTCACTAACCCTTCGACAGAAGGAAAGTGTTTTTACAAAGTCACCGGGGCAAGCGGCGCTAACTTTCATTTGTGCGTTGCTCCTCTTTTGGTGAAGCGCGTGCAGTCTTAAATATGGCCGGAAACGCGACA
>JAAHTH010003107.1_pt1 | contig 11791 bp, 6 predicted proteins | sample 6116091 | NCBI WGS metagenome assembly JAAHTH01 (sample SAMN13939990, study PRJNA603662) | sponge metagenome | isolation source: marine sponge | host: Mycale hentscheli | place: New Zealand | collected 2006
CGCCCCAATCACGGCGTACAGTATTTGTGTTGCGTGGGGGTAGTGAACGCGAGACAACTGCGCGAGTCGCCGCGGTACGTGAAGCTATCAGCCGCATTGATGTTCCAGGTCCGCGACCAAACGTGCAAATTACCGAAATCGAGCCACATCACTCGCCCGGAGCTTGGGCTACGAAGATCAATCGGGATTGGTTGCAGAATCTCGCAGCACCTCGGTTGCCCAGCAGCAGTTCCAGCGGAACGCCAGGCGTTGCTAATCAGTAATTTGGGTTGCGCTCAGGACTTCAGATGCGCTCAGGATTTCAGATACGATCGGGATTCCAGTTTCGAAGGTGGCTTCAGGTGCACTGGATTAGCTGACAGCTCAGACGATCTACCACAACGGGCGTGAAACTCATTACAGGGATGGTTCCTCCTCGGGAATCATCCTTTTTTGTTTCCTCAGTCACTTTTGTTGATTGGAGTTAAAGTTTACCGGTCAGAACGGTCGATCCGGTTTAACAATAGATAGGAATCAAACCATCAATCCATTTCCACTGTTGCAGTACATCAGTGCGATACGGGGGAGAAAGAAACTAGCCGTGAATTCAGTGCCAAAGCTTCGACAAGTTCTCTTCACAAGCCTTGTTGTTGGAACAACCGTCTCATTGACCGGATGCACCAGCGGTGGCTTCTCTCTCTCCTCAATGAATCCCTTCTCAAAGCAGGAGGCGACGATTAATCAGGCTCCCGGTGTCAGTGAGGCGATTGCTGCTTCGGATGAGGGAACCAATAGTCAGCTGGCTTCGTTTGGTGAGAATGCCAAGAAGGCATTTTCGAAGACGACGAATGCTGTCACTGGTGCTTTTCGCTTTGGGGATGATAAGGGATTAGAGGAAGAGATCGTCAGTGATCCACTCAGCTTGGATAATAAGCCAGCAAGCGTTGGTCCAGAGGTTTATGTAGCGAATGGGCGGTTGTGGGAATCAACTGGTGATAATACCAAGGCAATGGAGAGTTATGGTAAGGCTCTGCAAAGCGCGCCGGGCAATCCAGACGCCCTCGCAAGCATCGCTCGATTGCACCTGCGACAAGGAAATCAGCAGCAGGCAGTGCAGTATTTTCAACAGGCGATTACTGGCGCTCCAGAGGATGCTCTCTTATACAATGAGTTGGGTTTGGCACTGAATACTGCTGGCAACTATCAGCAAGCAGTTGCGGCACTTGAAAAATCTTTGGAATTGGCGCCTGGTACTTCAAAGTATGCAAACAGTTTGGCAAGTGTCCGATTTGGTGGCGGTGATGCAACCGCCGCCTATCAGGTGCTGCTTGCTAATAACAAACCTGCAATCGCGAACTACAACATGGCTTACCTGCTTTACAGCAACGGCCAAGTGGCGGGTGCTCGTGACTACTTGAATCAGGCTTTGCAGTCACAAAGAGAGGGAGTCGCTGACCCTGCCGTAAAGTTGGCAGTTGATCGTTCTCGTAGCCTGCTGTCGCAGATTGATACCAAGCTCGGACCTGTTGCTCAGGCTTCTCCTCAAGCAACGATCGCGCGGGTATTTACCGACGCAGTGCAGCCAACAGCAGCTCCGGTTTCGAATCCTGTAACTACGAGTGTGAACGTTGGAGCAGGTGCTCCGACCAGTGCGGCACCAACCGCCGCCCAGAGCAGTGGACTTACCTTGCCCCAGCTTCCCTCAACGCCCGCAGTGACCAAATAGTATTCTGGTTCTGAAAGTTATCTAGGAGAACGCATTTGCTTCTGCAAATGCGTTTTTTCGTTTGGGCTACGCGATCATTCGTTGGTAGATTCGTTTTCGCGCACGTCACTTGGATAAGGCAGCGGTTGGCTGTGCAATTCGGCAATCGCATTTGATGCTGCTCTCTGTTCAGCATCTTTTTTATTGTTACCCCAGGCGGCTGTGAACTCGCGATCAGCGATGACAGCCGAGATCAGGAATGACTTTCGATGATCGGGGCCTGATTCCCGCACCAGTCGATAGATTGGTGTATTGGATAGTTCGCGTTGTGCGTATTGCTGCAGTGATGATTTGTAGTTGCTGGCGCCCTGATTCTCGACCGCAGTGTGAACTTCATCCGCCAACCATTCTTTAAGTCGCGTTTTTACAATTTCACTGCCACCATCCAAGTACAAGGCTGCGACTACTGACTCAAAAACGTCACTGACTAACGACCTTGGAAAACTTCGATTGCGAGTGACACCACGGCCAACGATTAGGCAGCGGTCTAGCCCTAGGGCACAGGCAGCTTTGCCGCAGGAGCGACGACTGACCACGGCAGACTTGATTTTGGTCAGATCTCCTTCGTTGTACTCGGGATAATCCTCGTACAGCCATTGGCAAACGGTTAATCCGAGTACTGCATCTCCCAAAAATTCGAGTCTCTCGTTGCTTGCGAGGCGATGCGCTGCACCTGAAGCATGTGTCAGAGCAGATAAAAGTAGAGTTTCATCCTGAAAACGATAACCGATAATTTCTTGACACCGCTCAAGTTTTGAACCTTGATCAGTGCCGTCAATATCACCAGTGCCATCGACAAGATGGATATCAATGTTGGCGTCGGTTGCTCGGGGATCCGGCAGATTCACGGTGTGACCAGGGGCAGCAAACAGCCAGACCCGTCTGTAGGAAAAACTGGAACCAAACTACGAGTAGTGGTTCCGGTTCGTCTTTCCGGGGCGTGGCACTAGCAGGGGATTGGTGTCACACACCGGCGATCGGGTTGTTTACCATGAGCCGAGGCCAATAGCCTGCCTACTCATCAACCTGGTTGCAACTCGAACGCCGGTGAACGACTGCGCGATATTCTACCGCTCTCTGCGTCAGTTGAACAGGTTTGAATGCTCTGACTTTCGATGCTCTGATATTTTGTCAATGGTTGGGCAATTCACGGTACCATGAGAATACAAGTTGATTCCGCTTCGGGAATTCATTTTGATATTCCAGCGATCCTGATCTGAATCCCCGCGGAGCCGAAATGCTTCATTGTTAGGTTTGCAGTGAGTATTCCGTGGAATGGCCGTTTAGTTTTACGGAGCCGTGCCTTCTGTCGCAGGATTTTGCTGCTTTTGACCTATCTCAATCTGTTTCCCTGCTTCGACAAAACGCTCTGCATCTTCAATGACCAGATAATGTCCGTGGTCAGCAGTCACAATCACGGCGGTATAAGGCCAGGCATCGTTTTCATCGACCCAGTCCATCACGACTCGAAAAGCTTCATCTCCGCTGAACACGGAGCCGATTGCGTTGTCAGCGTTATTGGCGTGATTTGCCCAGTCAACATCCCCAGCCTCGACGAGCAACCAGAAGCCGTCGACTGCCTGTTCCAGGACTAGTAGAGCGGCCCGTGTCATTTCAGCGAGGGTGGGATTTTCCGTGATGTCGGCGGGTGTGTATGTTTCCTTGGCTTCCTTGTTGTCGATGGTTGGATTGTATTTGCCGTCTGCTGTTTGGAATGGCAAGTGGCCACCTTTGGTTCCGAAGAATCCTAGTAGTCTTTGATCCTTGTCGATGGCTTCCATGGCAGAGGTCATGAGAAGCGGTTTTCCGGCCTTTCCCGGAGTACGTTGCACGACGACATACTTGCCACCATTTTTAATGTCCACTCGTCGGATGTCTTCTTCATGCAAATAGGGATTACCAGACACAAAATTATCACCTTGAGTTGTGTCTGTATCCTTTTTTTCACCCCATCCTCCACCTAGCAGAACATCTACTCCCTGCAGTGGTGTATTTCGATGCGCGGATGAAGGTAGGCCAATCATGTCACGGCCAATATCCTGATAGTCCTTTCTTGTCACGTTGTTGGCGTAGGCACAAGCAGGTGTTGCATGGGTGACGGGTACGCTTGTCACCACACCAACCTTGAATCCATCTTCAGCCTGAAGCGAGCGGCCAAGCGGAACGACTTGGCTGCCGTCTACTAGAACATTGATGGCTGCATTGTAGGTTTTGTAACCAGACATCATGCTGGTGGCGGAGGCGGCAGAATCAGTCACTGTATGCGGTTGTTCTCGATCTTCGCCTAGCAGGTAGTTCCTTTTGCTTTGTTCCAACCAGGGTGCTTCTCCGCCGCGGCTCGCATCGTATCCGCCTGTTGGTTCTCCAGCCCAGTCCAACACAGTTTGAGCATTGGTGTCGAACTTCAGAATGTCTGATTTTGGACTAGTGCAGATCAAGCCATAATCTGTCTCCACTCGGCGATCATCGAGAAAAGAGAGACCGGTTCCGCGACCACTTTCGTAACGGTTCTGTTTGTAAAGACTTGCAGCCCGGGTGGTTTGCCAGTCCATGCCGTCGAACACCATTAGGATGATGTTGGTGTATCCGGCATCGATGGCTGCCCGTTGGAGCCGGTAGATATCGGTTTGGTCGAAATAGAGAGCCGACGGATTGAGTGTCCCCTTGGGGACTTTGCCGTATATTTTCTTTAGACGTTCTGGATCAGTGTACGCACTTCCTTCGGCCCGAAGTTTATCGAGTGTGATTCCAAACGTATAAACAGGTATCAGTCGATTGCTGTGCTGGTCCCACGTCATGTATTTGTTCGGTCGGTGGCCCCAATGGCCCCATGATGCCACTTGATCTCTGGTTGCAATACGTTGCATTCGACGCATCAGATCATTGGCATCGTCCTGATCGAGATCGACCGCGATCTTGTCGGCCGGTTCCACAGTGTCGCTTGCAGCTACCGGTTTGCTTGCTGCAGTTTTCTCTGTTTCGAGCGTTTTGGCATCATCTTCTACACTAAAACCAGGTGGGATCGTTAGCGTTGAGAACACAAGAAGGGCGAAAAATCTGAGCATTGATGGCAATTCTCTTTGCGAGATAGACAAAAAAGTTGGATTCAAGGGCGAAGCTTGTGATTCCGACTTTGGCCTCTTCCTCATTGAATAGGTGCTCGACAGGATAGTCCAGTCTCACGAAAAGAAGGAGGCATCAGTCGTTGATTGGCAAACTTTCCATGGGATGTTTGTGATGTGGCGTTGGGGACTCGTCAACCTGATCAAAATTGCAACGAAGTACCATCACCGGAAAAGCTCGGATGAAACGTCCACGAACAAGATGTATTCTCGTTGAACCGTAGTGTTGAACAGTAGTGCTGTGGTCGATAGTACTGCGGTCGATTTTTTCAGTCAGGTTGGTTCGAAGGGCGACGCTGAGTTGGATTTCACTATCGATATGCTTTGTTCAGCGACCGATTGACGACTACTGCTGGCTGCGTTAATTCTCAACGGTGACCTCACCAGCTGCTACCAGATACTCCTTGCGAGCTTGCCCTTGTCCTTTGGCGTACCTGATGTAAAGCCGGTCATCGACTGCGACCGGGCTGGCGAAGATTGAATCACCCGTGTTGTTTTCTGCGAGCAAGTCAAAACGGTCGGGGACCGCAGAAATGACATATACAGTGCCATCCTGAGCCGCGATATAGATACGCTGATCCACTAATAGAGGTGAGGCACTGATGCGGCCAGCGAAAAGTCGCTTCTTCCACATTTCAACACCGTCTTGAGTGCGCCAACAGTAGGCCACGCCATTGTCAGCGATCGCGAAGGCATAGTTTCTGATGGTCAGCAGTGACTGCTCGTAGCACATCACCGGGTTCTGCCAAAGCAGTTTTTGAGAGCCGTCGCCGTTCACGCACCAAGTGCCAGCGACGGGATTGCCACCACTGAAAAGTACTCGTCGACCGTCCCAGGCTACGGTGCCACACATTGCTTCGGTACCGGCGTCAATGGTCCAGCGTGTTTGGCCATTTTGAGGATCGTAGGAGATAATCGTGTCAGCACCCGCGAGCAAAAGTTGTCTTTGACCGGTGATCGTTGCGATGATAGGTGATGAAAAATTCAGGTTTTCAGGTCGAGGTTGCATCCATACCTGTTTTCCCGTTCGGCGACTGAACGCGTAGATTCCACTTGCGGCACCATCGTATTCAGCAGCAACAATCACAAGGTCGTCCTCGATCAAGGGGCTCGCACCGTAGCCAAACTGGAATGCGCCTGGTTTAAAGTCACAGACACGGATGCTCCAGACCTTCTGCCCACTTGTTGTCACTGCTGTCAGCCAGATTGCATCATCAGTGTGAAATACAACGAACAGGTTCTCTCCATCAAAAACGGGTGTCGGTGAGGCATAAGAGTTGTTGGGGTGGATTCGTCGTGGCAAGGTGCCTCGATGCAGTACCCATTGGTCCATCATGCGGCCGCTTTCACGGTCAAATTTGAGTAGTGATTGGGTTTGTTTATCCGTTTCTGCTGTGGTGAGAAAAATCGAATCGTTGACCACTACTGGTGATGAATGACCGCGTCCAGGGATGGCTGTTTCCCAAATGATGTTGGTTCCGGACTCAATATTCCAACGGAGAGGAACATCTGTATCAGCTGGAGCGTGGTTGTTGCCTTCGGGGCCACGCCAACCTGGCCAGTCTTCGGCTTGGCCGACCGGGGTGATCATCAGCAGGGTTGTAAAGCACAGCACGGCGAATAACGGGCGGAATGTTCTTGAATTCATAGCAGTATCAATGGGAAGGGTTTTGTTCCGACGCCATCTTTCTTAGCGGCACAGGATCGACGATCATAGCCCCTGCAAATCAAAGTACTTGTTAGAGACCAAAAACAGGAGAATCGGCATGCGGGCTGGAATTGTCGGCGTTGGCTTCATGAGCTGGATTCATTATCTCGCGTATCAGCGAAGCGAAATTGCTGAGATGGGAGCATTTTCCAGTCGGGATCCTGGCAAGAGGTCGGGCGATTGGCGCGGTGTGAAGGGCAATTTTGGCCCACCTGGCGAACAAATTGATATTTCAGGAATGAATGTCTACGAATCGCTCGAGGCCATGCTCGAGGACGAAACGATCGATCTGATCGACATCTGCTTGCCTCCCAAATTGCATCCTGAAGCCATCGAAAAATGTTTGGCCGCCGGCAAGCGTGTGCTTTGCGAAAAGCCTCTCGCCCTGGATGCCACTACTGCCGAAACACTTGCCAAGGCAGCGGGGCCGGGGCAATTGATGGTTGCCCACATTCTTCCCTTGATGCCAGAGTTCAAGCTATTGGTCGATGCTGCTCAGGATGGGCGTTGGGGCAAGCCTGTCGCAGGGCGGTTCATGCGGACAATTGGCCCACCGGACTGGATACCAGATTTTTATGATCCGTCCAGTGTTGGTGGCCCATTGGTGGATTTGCACGTCCATGATGCTCATTTGATTCGGTTGCTGTTTGGAATGCCGTCGGCGGCGCACAGCGTTAGCCGCAAGAAAGATGGCGTGCCTATGTTTTATGAAACCGTATTCGAATTCGAACAGCAAGATTTGGCGGTCGCTTGTGGTGGTGGAGTCATTGATTCACCAGCAAGAAGTTTTACTCATGGCTATGAAGTCAGTTTTGAGAATGCAACCGTGCGTTTCGAGTTCGCAGCGTACGCCGATGGGTCAACCACTCTTTTGCCTGTCACTGTGATGAAACGTGATGGCAGTCTCGAGAGACCAGAATTAGGAGATGGAGATCCGGTCAACTCTTTTGTTGCTGAAATTGATGCCGCAGCACGGTGTGTCGATGATGGCGAATTGTCACCCATTCTTGATGCGCAGACTGCAGTCGATGCATTGAAAATTTGCGAAATGCAAATGTGATTTTGACGGAGGTATACCGTCGGCAGGATATTTGGTTTCTTACCAGCGAAAGATCTTGTCGAGACCTTTGTTCAATTGCTGCTGTAGATAATTCTCGGCTGTGCTTTGTACCGCCTGAGTCCCGAGTTGCGTGGCAATTTGACTGAAGCTGCGTGAGTCCAGGATCGGTCGCGAGATTGAACCATCGATGGGCAGGCTAACCACTTGACCGGCCAGTTGTTGAAGGTCCCGTCCTAGCCAACGAGTATCCAGTGGTACCTGGGCAATCATATTCAACTTTCCATCCAATGTGACACGTCCACTGGTGATGACTTGCGCTCGGTCAAGTTGCAGATAGAGACGCTGGTGGCTAACGATTCCCTGGCGCAAAGAAAAGTCGACCGTTTGAGGTGGTAGGGTGACAAGGTTGGTGGCTTTCGGTGGGGGGGCTGATTGAGGTCCCAGTTGAGGATTAAGGTCACGGGTTAGCGAGTTAAGATTCCCGATGCCCTGAATGATCTGTGATGCCAGCGGACCTGCAGTCATTTCCGCCTTGCTGATATTGATCCTGCCGATCACTTGCGTTTGCTCAGGCTGATCGAACACAATTGTTGCTTCATCAATTTCCGCCCCCAATGTCCCTTGAATCCTCGTTGCGTTCGCGATTAGGGGAGCAACGTATTTGAGCCATCGGTCTGTCATCTCGGGCGTCAGCTGAATCGCGCTGGCAGTAGCTCCGGGGTCAAGATGTACCCAGACTGGACCCGGTCGATAATGTAATTGACCCGCGAACGCCAGATTGCCCCGATTGACGGGGATTTCGGCTTGTTCAACTTCGAGGCTTGTCTCTGTCAGTCTTATGGGTACCAAAGCTTGGCCGATGTTCATGCCCGCAATGTGACCAGATTCCCAACCCAAATCGGTCGCCAGAGCAAACTCAAAATCGCCAATGTCGGTGATAGAAGCTCGCAGGTTTAGATCCGTCTCATGAATGCCTGTGGCTCGAATGTCGATCTCTGCCATCTTCGAAAAACGTTGGGCAACCTCATTCATTTTCAGTCTTGAAGCTCCTGTCAGCTCCATCTTTCTTAAACCGTTTGTCCACTGTGCATGACCGGACAGATTAGCTGCAAACCAATCTCCGGCAATTTGTACCTTTTCGGCAGTAATGGCACCTGACTCAGGCTGATGTTTCAGGCGAACTTCCAGTGTCAGATTGGGTTCAGACCAGACTACGGTTGCTTTCGGTTGTTGCCGGGCATCTTGTTGACGCCATGGTCCCACGGATTGCGCTGAAGCATGCTGTGCCGCCGGTTGAAGGCATGAAATGTTTTGTCCAACGGAACTCAAGTCAATGATCAAATCGTTTTCGACTGAGCGGAAGGAGATTTCTCCCTCACAGTCTCCCAGTATCATCCAAGCATCAGAGGATGGAACTGCGTTGGCCTGAAAAGTAACCGTTTGAATTACTTCGCTTGCTGCGAGCTGCTGCCCAAGATTCCGCTGAATGCGATCCAAATTTGCACGGTATTTCAGTTCCATGTCAATTTCGTCGGTACGCATGCTACCTTGGCCTGCGAGCGAGAAAGCATCACTTGCGATCGTTATCGAGCGTGCCCTCATGGACATGGCAGGCCACTTGTAGCTTCCGTCAAATTGGATCTTTACCAAAGGTTGTTGGAATCGGCGTTGCTTGTAGTTGAAACTCGGCTTGGTGAGTTCCATTGCGCCACTGGTAACGAGGGCTTGATTCAAACTAACGAGTGCTTTGGCCTCAGCCGAAAAATTTCCCGCGAGCTGATCGACATCCGCAGGAATCCATGGCTCCAAAATTCTTTCCATGGTATCCAAACGCCCTTCTCCCTTCAGAGTGAATGGCAGCTGGGAAGCTTGAGACAGATGATTGATGGGTTCAGTGAGAGTCGCGCTGAGATCCAAGCCAAGACTATTGATAATCAGGTTGGTTCGGGTAAGTTCCCGAAGTGTATTTTTGTGCCATCGCCCCTCGGCAATAATTGATGCACGCATAGCGTTTCGCTGAATATCGCGACCACCAGGGAGTTGGATGTGCAGATTCGTCGTTTGCCCGTTGCCCGTCAAACGCCAAATGTCCTGATCACCACTCGTCCATTGAATTTTACCGCGGGCATTGCCAGCGAATTGGGTGTCAGTCATGTCGAAGATTGGCAGCAACATGTTGGTCAGTTGCCCAAAATCGATATTGAAATCAGCACTGCCTGATTCAAGGTTTCCACTTCCAATGGCTGTGCCAAACGCGCTTCGCCATTCGAATTGCTCGGCGATGAGTTGACCATCATCACTTGACACGGTCGCGATCAAGGTGATCGGATCGATTGCAAATTCTTTCCCTCGGGATACCGCTCGAAAGGCGTCGCAATCAATGTGCAGTTTTTTCTGTTGTTGGCTGCCGTTGGGGATTGATGCCAGATGAGCAATCGCGCGTCCTGATTCCAAGGTCACATCCGAACGTAATGGAAGAAGTCCGGGTAATGCCTGTTCCAACGCTGCGATGTCAATCTCGGCAGAAGCATTGCAGTCAATGGCGTCCAGCCATTGAAGTGGCTTGTCTTTGCTCCCAGTCAAGGAAAAACTTCGAGAGAAAACGCCATTGATCGTGGCGGAAGCAAAGTCTGTATGGGCACTGAGTGCTTCGCCAACAAGCCTGTCACCCTCCAAGGTCAGCTTTCCGTCCAGTAAGGCCCGCTCATTCTTCCAAACACGTGTGCCTGCCCCTGAAGCGGTGAGGTTGCGGATCTCGAAATTTTGCAAGCTGGCAGAGACAGATCCATTTGAGTTGCCGTTTGCGCGAATTTTCCCTGTTGCATCTCCATGGATCTTGGTTGGAACACCCAAAGCCATATCCGGGAATCGAGCTAGCAGTAGCTGAGAAATCGAGATTGGCAGCGACTCGCAACTGAGATTCAGTGACCACTGATCCCCAATTTTTTCATCCGCGATGTTCGTCAGCTTGAGGGAGCTCTGAAGTGATCCATGATCTCCGTCGGGTTCGCTCAATACCCCAGCTACGGAAAACTCCGTCGATCCTGTAGTGAGATGAAGGCTCGCATTGGATTGCGTCAATGTCCAGCTTTGATTCGTCGCTGATTGGGTCATTGAAATGGTAACGTCATGCAGTTGCACATCTGCAAGAGTGGGCGACTCCGGCGATTCGGATTGAAGAAACGCTTCGAAATCATTTTCCAGGCTGCACTTGCCATCACTTATGGAACAAGCGACAGCCACCCCGCGCAGATTGATTTGCCCCAAGTCGTCAGATCGGGACATCAGATCACCGACTGTGAGACTGAGGTCCAATTGCTCAATTGCAATTTGGCTACCAGCTCTGCCATTGATCTTCAAATCTTCGAGTCGCAGTGGCGTGAGCCAGCCGATTCTCACCGAGCCAACATCAGCCTGCAGTCCTTGCCCGCCCAGATAGTCGATTAAGTAGGAACGCCCAATCGAGGAGTGACTGACCATGCTGGGAGCCAAAAACAGCAGCAGAACCACGCAGGCAAGGCCAGCAACGACAATCAGTCGGTGACGCTGGGCTCGTTGACTGCGTCGTTGATCGGTTTGTTGTCGTTGTGAACGTTCGTCCTGCGCCAAGATGAAGTCATCTGTTGTCACGGTCACATCCTCGCCACACCGGATTCGAAAATCACCACCACCGAGCGAGTCTAGCGATATGACGGTGTTCAGCGCAAGGTTGATTTGCCGATTCTGTGATTGAGATGTTCAGGCGGAGGGTTCAGGCGAGTTCCCAGCAGAGAGTGCTTTCGGCGTACAGCACCTGAGTTGCACAGCAGCCGAGTTGCACAGCAGCCGAGTTGCACAGCAGCCGAGTTGCACAGCAGCCGAGGTGCACAGCGGCTTAGGTGCACAGCGGCTTAGGTGAGGCTTGGCAATGTTTTACGGCAAAAATGACAAAGTGGATGATTCGAAAACAACTTTTACTCATTGCAGCTGTGGAATTCCCAATATTCAGATCTGCCATTTTTAGGGAGCCTTCTCTTTGGCAGGGCTGCCTGCTTGCTAGCAAAGCTTTTGCAGCGGTTTCGTTATCGGTGTTTCGGTCACGGATTGGGCTATCGAGGTGTTCGAGTGAGGTGTTTGAGTAATGCTGCTTCGATTCGGTGATCCTGCTATGAGGCAGG
>JAAHTH010000778.1_pt5 | contig 11789 bp, 16 predicted proteins | sample 6116091 | NCBI WGS metagenome assembly JAAHTH01 (sample SAMN13939990, study PRJNA603662) | sponge metagenome | isolation source: marine sponge | host: Mycale hentscheli | place: New Zealand | collected 2006
AATAAACCCCTATACAAACCCTTTAAGAGTAAAAAAGCAGGTAAAAAGATGAGTGTATATGTTAAGTCTCCGTCAGGAGGCAAGAAACTAATACATTTCGGCGCAGCAGGGATGGATGATTTCCGATCGGGAACCGCTACCGCTCAACAGAGAAAGAGTTATTTAGCGAGAGCAAAAGGTATCCGAAAGAAGGATGGTAGTTTAGCATACAAGGATAAGAATAGTCCTAACTATTGGGCGGTGAAGTATCTTTGGAAAGGGTAATATTATTCATTGGTTGGGGATGTTCATATTCACCTATTGGTTCTCCCTTCGCTAATTTCAGTTGATTTTTTAATCTTTTATTTTCCAAATACAATTCAGAATTCTGTCTTTTAATTCTAATCGCTTCTTTTTTCTCTTTTGCTAAAACATAGATAGCACGATAAGATATTGTGTCAGCGTTTTTCAGCATATTTTGTTTATGTTTACTTTTATTTTGTTTTGACATAGGACCATTAATTTTCATAAATACTCTCATCATTATATCAATATTTTCAATAACCCAATTTTGTTCAATCTCCATTACTAATTTAATTTTATAAAAATTTAATCAAATTTAAACTTATTTTTTGAGCAGGTCAAATCTTACAGAGTAAGATTTCATCGCCCCTAAAAGGGGCGGTCAACTATTAGTTGACCTTTATTTCAGGTTCGGGTTCAGTAATTATCATACTATCTTTTCTCTCTAATTTAGGTAATATAGGTTCCTCTTGATTTTTTAATATTTCATCTTCTTTATTTATAATAGTATCTTCTTTCTTATTCATTTTCTTTAATTTTTCATTTTGTTTTTTTGCTTGGTCTTTTAAACCTTTCATCTCGTCTTCGCTAGGCGGTCTCCTTTCACAACTAAAGATATAACATAAATTCATACGACAATGACATTTGCTTTGCCATATCACTAAGAGCAACGACCCTATAGCGCCCGCTATCATTACGAAAGCACCTGCTAATTGGTCTACACTCATAGGTTCAACATCAATTAAGGGTTCATCTTGAGCAATGCTATCAGACATTATTATTACTATAAATTTGATTTTATTTTTAATCAAATATTTATTTATTTATGATTGTTGTTGGTGGTTGTAGATATCCGAAAAATTATCATTCAATTGCTTATCCTTTATATCAGTCTCCTCACGGCGGTATTTGGAAACAGATACCTAATTATTATAAAGATTATGAAAACGAACTCAATGAAAGATTAGAACGAGAGAAGCGTAAGCGAGAAGCGAGAAATCAAGAATACAATGAAAAAAAAGCAAGAGATTTTTGGAGTAGATTTTTCGGTGGTTTCTTTGGATTTGATGAAGAACCTGAAATTTTAGAACCTGATTATCCTTTTAATGTATTCGGATTGAAAAAATCCGCAAGCAATGAAGATATGAAAAAAGCATATCGTAAATCAATATTAAAAAATCATCCTGATAGAGGTGGTACTAATGAAGCGTTTAGAAGAGTAAGAGAAGCGTGGGAGTATTTTATAGGTAAATTTAATACTTAGGTTTGTAAGGTTTTGGTTTTGGTTTAGGTTTAGTAGGTTTTTTAGGTTTCTTAACTCCTTTCTTTGCTGATAGAGCAGCGGGACCGAATGCTTCCTTAGGTTTCACTCTATTAAAATTTTCTACTCTACCCGGCACATTATGTTGATTTCTATTTTTTCCGTATAGACAATTTGGGCAAGGGTCTAATTCTAATGGTTTCATATTCTGAACATTCTTTTTTTTATGAGGCATTTTTTAATTTAATCAATCAAATAAAAATAAATTATATAATATAAAAAGATGAGTTTAATTGTCGCTAGTAGCAAACAAGCGGGATATGGTCGCCGCTCCAGCGGTGTAAATACACGTACAACATTAGGTTTAGAAAATCCTGCTCAATTTCAGAATTATTTTAATAGTCCTATAAAGATACCAGCGAATGCTGAAATAGCGGTTGAAAGCGTTAAGATACGACGCGATGCTCTAATAGATGTAGAAGATGATACGTTAATGTATCATTATTTTGGTCATTTACAAAGTGATGATGATGACCCTAATTTTAGACAGCAGAGGGTTGAAATGCCTATTCCTATCAGACCTACCCCGGGTGTTTACAATGTAGATGACTGGTTAACAGAAGTAGAAAATAGATTAGATGAAGCATACGGAAACCCTGAAATTTTTGGTTTTTACGGAGTTGATGCGATTACAAACGCAAGTGGAGAATGTACGGGTGTAAAAATTAATTCAATACAGAGAGGAGTAATGAGTTCCGCTGATAACCGAGTAACACAGACCGCAGAGATGTTATCTGATTATTGGCAGGCACCTTATCAGTTATCTGATGGATATGTTCCTACTACTGATTGGACATCTACTCATTCTACTTTTGGTGGGACCGCTCATAAGGTATTTACAAGAGTTGTAGCTAATCAAGCAGGAGACACTATCTTAGAGGCGCTGGATAGGCGTGAATGTAGTGTTATCGGACACGGACAACCATTTGGATTAGCAGATGGAAAATTTTTAGTTGATATAACTAGTGCTGAGACCGGTGGGTGGCGTGTAGGTTTATCTCGTCCACAGATGGAATATGTCAGAGATACTACAAAAGTAGGTAGCAGGGGTAGAGCAAATATGCTACCGGGAACTCGTCATCCTGAAGGCGGTTTTGATGAAGAGGGTGTAGTTATCAGCACTCATTACCGAATGACTAATCCTATGTCAGGTCGCTATCAGAAGGATTATTATGATTATATGGTCCAATCTGACGGAGAACATATTGAGATTTACCAGTTATCATATGAGAATGAAGTTCAGTCAAATATGTTAGTTCAGAGTGAAGTAATCTATTACGGCGCTCATAATGCCAATTTCCCTACTAAAATGACTAATGCTTCATTTAACGCTTCATTTGATAGAATATTATTTGAGAGCGTAGGAGATGAAATCATATTAGCATTTGTAGATAACAAAGGAGCATCAACTCCGGTAGTCGCTTCATCAATATCAGCAGTTAGAAATCACTGCTTCTTACCTATCGGTGAAACCCGAAACGCTCTTTATCCTAGGTTAAATGTAGGGACAACAGGTGATTTACTACGAATTTATGAATGGCGTTCTCATTATGCTCCAGGTGGTTTTAGATTTCCAACATACGATAAAACTACTTTTACTTTTACAACAGGAGATGATTTTTATTCAAATTGTAGGGTAGATAGATTACAAGGTGGAGGAGCAGGTCAAAATCAGGCAGTTATTCAAGATACAAAAAATAGACCTTATTGTTTATCTCAAACACTACTTTGTGATACTAAAGATAAATACCTTGTTAATTATCTCTCTACTGAAACGAGGACAAGCGAGTTTGACGGACTTGTAGCGAATGGTGGTTTTACTACAGGTATTGATAAGAAACACGCTTTCATTATAGGATTTATTGAACCTTTCAGTGTAAATGATTATTTAGAAGGTAAATATCGCACGACTGATACATCGGGTAGAGCAAAAATGAATAGATTAATCGGATTTCCGAATAAATCATTTATTAATCAGGTAGAGGGGGTAACAGAAGGTTATGCTACTATAGACGGTAGTAAAATAGTCGTAGACTTTAACGGATACGCTCCACCTGATTACAGGGTCCATTCAGCGTTTATCAGAATTAGTAATATGCCTATTCAATCCTATAACGGAGCAAAACAGAGTGTCAGTAAGATACTCTATCATTTACCAAGATTTACTAATGATGGTAGGGAATTCGGTGATTTATTTTTCTCTCCTGGTGAAAAGACTTATGTATCGCTTCATAATCCAACAAGTGAAATATTAAATAATATTGAAGTTCAGATAGTAGATAGCGATGAAAAACCTGTTGAAGATATATCAGGTAATACAATTATTGTATTTCATATGAGACAAAAATAACCGGTCAACTATTAGTTGACTTCGTTAAAATAAACTTTTATAAATTTGATTTTATTTTTTATTTATTAATTAAACAATAGATGGAACAATTTAAATTACTCTTAACTCAAACAAATGACAAGAAGCGTAAAGAAAGTAGTTTAGAAGTTATCAGTAATAATATCAGACGATTATATATCAGATGTTATGATGAAGAACCTGAAGATATTACACAAATTGAACATATGGTTAATGATGTACAACACACATTTGCTTGTTTACAATCTCCTATTGATGGTAAGAAATTAGGATTATCAACTATGCTATCTTATACAAATTCATTATTGATAGCTAATGATATGTTTGGATTACAACACGCTGGAACCTACGGAAATTTAGAAACTGAATTACAAGTTAGACGTGCCGATGCTCAACGTAAAAACCCTGTAAAAGAAACTAAAATCAATAGAGAACAATTAAATACAATATTATCCGACTTAAAGGATTTAAGTAAAACGAAGGGTAATATCAGGACAAATGCTTTATTTCAGATAGTATCTAAATATCCTTTCAGATTAGAGACTGCTACCTTAGAGAATATTACACAAGAAGATTATGATAAAATAGAGGATAAAGGAGTAAGAAATTTTCTGATTGATGGTAAGACATTTGCTTTTTACGGATACAAAACAAATAAGAAATATGGAACCCGAGAGATACCAATAACAGATGAAGAATTATTAGAAGCAATAAGTTTACATTTAAAAAATGTTGGACCTAGTGATTTCATATTCTTTAACGGAAGTAAGGATGGGACCTATGATGAAGGTATGACAATAGAAAAAATACAAGCAAAACAGCGTAATAATTTGTCTCTTTGGATAAAGAGATTATTGAAAAAACATAAGGTAGATGCGAGTGCTACTGATATCACTAAATTACTGATTTCAGAAATTTGGGATACAGGAACTACTCAAGAAAAAATACAATTTGCGATGTGGCGAGGACACGATATAACTACCGCTGCTAAAGTTTATGCTACTGCTAAATAAAAATTACGAGCGTTTATTGCTTGCTCCTTTGTTAAATATCTTCGTGAAAAATAGGGTTTAGGTAATATCCAATCCTTAATATCTGTGTGTTTAGGTTTATCAATTCTGAATAACCATCTATCTGCTTTTTTATCAAATATGATATAAGCATCAGGTCTTTGTTTAATAACTTCTTTTGGAATAGGTGGAGGTTTCTTAGCACAATTATCAGCGTGTGATAACCATTCTAAATTAGATACATCATTATTATGCGGATTATTATCTATATGGTGAACGTCAGATAAATTATCAGGGTTTTCTAAAAAGTGTTGTGCCACTAATCTATGAATATATACTTTCTTTTGTTTATATTTATTATTTATTCTTTCTCCCTTAAACACATAAAATAAATAAGGATTACCGCTACCATTATTATGATAGGGTTTTATCTCTTCATTTTTACTGCTGTAAACGTGTCCTGTAGAATAAACTAGGTAATTTTCATCATACATACAAGTCGCTACGTCGGGCATAGAATTATTCATTACCTTCTCTACAAACTTATTTTTTAAATACTTTACCTTGGCGAGAGCATACCTTCGGTTAATCAAACGACAAAATGAATTCTCCTCTTTTGATATAAAGTGGAGTATGAAGTTGTTTAACTGCTTTACGTTTCTCTAGTTGTTTCTTAATCCTTCTTGGAATAACCATCTCAATCTTATCTCTGATTTTAGGGTCTTTATTGATTAAATCTACTGCTTTTCTAACTGAAGGAATTTCAGGAAATTTTGCGATATAAGTAGTATCTTTATATACTTCAATTGTATCCATATAACCACTTGGTAATAGAAAGTAATTATTACGAGCATATGATATCAATTTCTTTGCTATCATCATAACATCCTGTTTTTCTTTGATTGTTAAAGTTTTCGCAGGATTTTGTTTGATTAAATAATCAATAAGTTCTTCTTTACAATTGATAAAAAAATATTCTTGTTCACTACAAACACTATCTAAAAATCTCACTACTTCAATAATCGCATCCTGTAATTGTTTCTTATTTTTATCATTCTTATTTGTTATCGGTAATTTAAATACTCTGATAATATCAAGTAGTTCCTTTCTTGAGTGAGACATATGAATTGTAAAGGGTTTAGTCAAATCTTGTAATTCCATTATTTAACTTAATTTATATTTTATTTTTTAAATTTAAACGAATCTATTTCTTGCGAACTTCTTTGTTCATTTTAATATTATCTTCATAGTTTAGTTTGTGCGGTAATCCCTTTTTAGTGAGATAAAGCACAAAATTGATTTTAGTTTTAAATCCTGTTCTTGTTTTTGCGTCGCCAAGAACAGACGCTGGAACAAGTTTTCTTAATTCTGCTATCTTCATTTTTTCATATTTTGCTTTTAGTCTCTTATATGTTTTAACATTTTCATCAATCTTTTTCTGTCGTGTAAGTTCAGTCTTTTTAGCATCGCTTGCCCGCCCTTCTGCCTTTTGCTTCGGTTTAGCATCAGCAGATTTTGCCTTTGATGCTGATTTACGTGCTTTCTGTGTGCCTTCGCAAGTAATATATTTACCACCTGATTTATTCTGACGTGTGAAGCATTCGCTACCATCCTTTGCTTTACCCATTATTTTAATATATAAATCAAAAATATTTAATATTTATGATTTTAAAAGTGTAATTATTACACTTTTAATAATTTCCGTATCTCCCAGGGTCTGTAACAAAATCGCCGAAGGACGCTCCATCATTTGGATAAGGTATTCTACCTAACAGATAATCAATATAATCTTGTTTTTTTTTTAATCCTCCTCTGTTCCACTCGGGGATTTGTTCCTTTAATTCTTTTATCTTCATTGATCTGAATTTGGGTTCATTATCATCAAGATATTCTTTATTTGCTTTTCGTGCTAAACTACTCAATAATTCTTCACCATCCTTCGCCCAAGAAACGTTTTTCCATCCTGCTTTCCAATTATCACTCCACTCTCCTGTATATCCTAATGCTGCTGCCCATCTCTCTGTATTCAAATTTAAATCTCTTAAATGAGGTATACCTGATACATCAATACTTCCATCATTAGCAGGTTCTGCCCCTCCTATCTCCGCCAAAAATTCATTAACTCTATCAGTTGGTTCATTCCAAATATCATCAATCTCATAATATACGTCTTCTAATTCAGTAGGGTCAATAAAATCGGTTCTTATCTGCCAACGGAGAGATGTGAGACTTACTCTCCTTATATTATACATCTTATTACCTGCTAATTTATAAACTACTGACCACCCAGGGTCATTTGTTGAACCTGTCCCAAATCTGCTCTCTCCCTCTAAAGGTGTGTCTCTTAAGTCTCTCATTCCTTTTTTGTATAATTCACCGAGTAAATAAGTGATTGGTAAAATATACCAATTTTTTTCTTCTCTTTGCCTTTGTTCTATCGCTGCTGATATACCTTTTGCTACATCAGAACCAGCATTGAACAGAGCATCATATGTTGCTAATTCAAGTCCTGTCATATTTGTAGTCATACCTACTACTCCTGGTGCTTCAGATACAAATTGTGATGTATCAAAATCTGTGATAACACTACCTGGATTTAAACTACCTGTTTCTATTCTACCTGCTGGTCTTGTTGTTAGTCTCCTTGCTTTTGCTGCTCTCCTTGATTGACCCCTAACAGTATCACTTCTATTCCAATTAATACTTGATGCTACTACACCTGGTCTCTCCGCTACTACAGCATTACTTAATGTTGCTTGTAATCCTGCTCTTGCTTCTTGAAATTCAGATTTACTTACTTTAACTCTTTCTCTGCCGTGTAATTTAGTAATTTCTCTCTGTAATTTTCTATTCGCCTTCTGTTGTCCTTCACAAGTAACATATTTACCTCCCGCCTTATTCTGACGAGTATAGCAGTTGCTACCATCTTTTGCTTTACCCATTGTTTTAATATATAAATCAAAAATATTTAATATTTATGATTTTAAAATAACATCTATATTTTTATAAATGAAAACCTTAAACTTAACACCTCAATATACTGAAACAGAGTTAGATGAAATGAAAGGTATTTATATTGATGATAGTTATTATGATACTTTGATTACAGAGGATTGTGATTGTTATAGAGAAGATGGTAGTATCTTATTCAAGTTTAGAAAACAGATATCAAATCCTAATCAATGTGAAGTAGCATTCTTAGCGTTTAAAAATTTAGCGAAACCTTCTCATAGCAGGGGTGCTTCAGCAGGTCCGATAGACCCGAACAGCACGTATTGGAAAAAGCGACCTATCATTAAGTTAAATAAACCGGGTGGTTGGACAGCAGAACATTATACACCGAAAGGAAACAAGAGTACTGTAAAAATAACAAATGAAATAATGAGTAATATAGTTGGATATTGGAGTGAAAGCGCACAATACAAGTATAATTTACCCTGTAGATTATCAATGTATAGCAGACAGCATTTTCTGAAAGTAGAGGATGGAGTACCTTTCATAAGGAAAATATCAAATAGTTATAAAAATCTACACCCTGATTGGTATGATAAACAGATGAAACAAGGTAAGATACAACCTGAAATGTTAGTAGAAGATACACCTTTTTCAACTATAACAGTAAACAGAAATTTTAGGACAGGTGTTCATAAGGACGCAGGAGATTACGGATTTGGTAATCTATCTGTTTTAGAATACGGAGCATATCACGGAGGATATTTTGTTATTCCTAAATACAGGGTAGCGATTGATATGAGAGCAGGCGACCATCTATGTGCTGATGTTCACGAATATCACGGAAATACTGCTATGTATGAAACAGAAGAAGATAAATTAATCAATGATAAATTACCTCAAATCTACAATGATAATTTAGATATCGGAATAGTTGGATTAAACAATAGATTTACAAGGATATCATTAGTATGTTATCTTAGAGGTGAGTTAAAAAATTGTAAGATGGAGTTAGACCCTGAACTACTCAAACCTATCTTACCTAGTGAAAATAAGATATCTGTATTCTTTATCAATAAATTAGAAGATAGTGAAAAACGTAAGAAATATTATACTTCAAGTTGGTCTCATTGTTATACACACGAAGAAGCATTAAACAGGATTGTAAAACACAATATGAAAAATGTAATTATCTGTGATGATGATTTTGATATGATAAAAAAAACACCTGGTAATACAAGTAAGTTTACAAAACGAGATGGTATAACATTTTTAGATAATCTGAAAGAACTACCAAAAGGTATTCATCCGATATCTGAAAAGAGAAAAAAGTTAGTATATTTTGTTCCTGATAGTCAAATCGCTGTAAAATTAATAATTAATAAAGACATTCCAAAATATGAAATCTCACCGCCTTTATTTAAGCAGGTCAACTAATAGTTGACCGGTCCTTTAAAATGACACTTTAGCGTAGGATAACAAAAAATACAATTAATTGTTAATTAGTGTCAAAAATCTTTTTAAATTTGATAGGATTATTATTTTTTGTAATCACATAATATACAAACAAAAATGGCATCAAGCAATCTCCCTGTTAAGCAATTCACTAAGTCGCTCCGCGGTCTACCCGATGAAATACTCAAGATGATGGTTTCCAGCATTAAGGTCGCTACCCTCGCTCAACCTCACACTAAAAATCGTATGATTAAGTTTATTGTTGAGCATAGGGAAAACATAAACATTCACCAGGCGCCGGTGGGCGATATAGAAGATAGAAAGGAGCAATGCGTTGGTTTTACAATCCTTATGAGAATTATTATTAATGTTTGTGCCCAAAGTTGCTCAAAGTATACATTTGGCACACTTCGTATGTTTATTCATATGTTTTATGATATCAGCGTTGATGACAAAGCAGTATTATTCAAAACCGGACTAGCAGAAAACTTACGGAAATTTGCTGAGGATATTTCAGGTAAGGATGATTTTGAGAATGTTTATCATTTTAAGGAAAAGTTTAAGGAAGAAGTATTTGATGTTATTGAAAAAGAGATAATGTTTCGTGTTTACAATCAGGCATCATTATTAGCAGGGACACACGCTTATCATACTGACGGAAATAACAACAGGCACGATAAATTTATGGGTAAAAACTCAGAAAAGTTAATTATCTATTCACTATGTAATGCTAATCTTGATGGATTTGATAATGATAGTTTTGATTTCACACCCGATATTGACGAACCACATAATACTTTACCTCAATTTGTAGACGCTCAAGATGTATCTACTCCTGCTCCTCCTGCTACCCCTGCCCCTGTAGCACCGGTAGCACCTGTAGATAATACAAATATTCAAGCACCTGTAGCGCCTTTACCGGATATCACTTACCCTGACACTAGTGAACCTATTGTAAAGGTTGTTACTGACCCTAAAGAATGGGACTTGATAATGTTTGGAGAGCAACGTGATGAAAATGATAATGTAGTAAAGATATCACACCTCAAAGAATTATCAAAGCATAAGATTAATAAGAATAGTTGGAACAAACTAAGAAAGAAGCATAAACTAACGGGTAGATGGAATGTTTATATTGATACATCAGGTTGTTTAGGGAGCAATCCGAAACAGAATAATAACCTAAAATATCAATATCCTCTATGTGTTGACCCTAGTTGGGAAAACGCATATATGGATACAGAGAATGAACCTGTAAGTGATTATCCTTACGGGACAATCTATCTATTAAGTCAAGACAAACCATCACCACCACCATCCTGAAGTCTTATTAACATTATCATTATCAATACTTTCTCTCGCTTTCAGTTTTAGATTAATTTTTTTTATGTCTCTTTTCATTTCTTCAATAGTTAATTTCATTAGTTTGATATCTTGTATCAAACTACCTATTTCTATTGTTGCTTTTTCTAAATCATCTCTCACAACATCAATAGGTTTGATGTGGATTATATCTCTTGGCATTTTTAATTTATAGTTTATTTTTTTTTTATATCAATATATAACAAATGAATTTGAATGAATATCATAGATATATAAATTTAAGGTGTAGACCTGATAGAGACATTCTCTGTAAAAATGAACTAATTGGTATAGGGATTACGGAACCAAAGCGATATAATGCTTTTAAAACTAAAGATGGAATAATAGGTTGCGGTATGTCTCATTTATCTGTATTACAAGAAGCGAAAGATAACAAATACCCTTACATATTAATTTGTGAAGATGATGTAGTATTCAAAGACCATTACAAAATGTTAGAAAAAATAGACAATCTAAAAGATGATGATTGGGATGTATTATTGCTAGGTGGCAATATGTTTGCTCCTTATAGTATTCATTCTGATGATGCTTATAGAATTCATAAGTGTTTCACTACAACAGCATATATAGTTAGAGAACATTATTATGATACATTAATTAATACTTGGCAATCTGATTTACAAAAATTAGTTGAGACAGGTAATAGAGATTATAGTTTAGATATATCTTGGTTTCCTTTACAACAAAGAGATAAGTGGTTATTGATAAGACCTTTACAGGTTTATCAGAGACCTGGTATAAGTGATATTGAAAATAAATTAACAGATTATAGATGTCTAATGTTAACAGAAAAAAAATAATCTAAACTAAAATTTAATCAAGGTCAACTAATAGTTGACCACCTATAATTCTAAGTCAACCCACTCATCATAAGTCTTTATCTTTTTTGATAATAATAGTCCCCAACATTTTTTGTAATCAGCATCCATCTCACCACGCATCATATTGTATCCACCTAACTCAAACAGACATTCCCAGTCTCTATCCGGATATTCAGTTTTTTCAGTTTCTTCTTCGC
>JAAHTH010003108.1_pt1 | contig 11785 bp, 13 predicted proteins | sample 6116091 | NCBI WGS metagenome assembly JAAHTH01 (sample SAMN13939990, study PRJNA603662) | sponge metagenome | isolation source: marine sponge | host: Mycale hentscheli | place: New Zealand | collected 2006
TTAGCTTTGATCTTTCACAAGTTATGCCATTTTGATTTGTAAAGGTTTCTTTTTCTATTCCATAATAACTTGATGGAATTTGTGAAAATTGTTCTATTTTGTTTGTGTTTGTGTTTTTTATATATATCATAGTTTTTATAAATTTTCTTGCCAAGCCTTGCAATATATGGTAAAAATTGTCGCTCCTACATCATTGCCTCTATAAAAAATTTGGCTAGAATTATTTAATTGCCACATACCGCTAGCATTACCATAACTAGAATTATTGGCGGAGATAGTATGATTTTTGTTAGTTGTTGCTATATCGTTTTCTTGATCTTCCGTTATAATAATTTCTTGAGAAGAGGAATCATTATCTAATAAAACTAAATCCAAATCAACAAATGATTCAATAGGAGCTTTTAAAGTTATAGGAGTTCTTATGATTGGTATGGTTGGATTATCTATAACAAGTATTCTTGCATTAGGCTTGAATCTGTAATAATCATTTGTAAAACTATATTTTCCAGTCGCTATATTCCCTCCACTATCAACATAAAAAGCTCCTCTATATTGTTTTTTATCGTAAACATTAGGAGAAGTCGGTAATGTTGGATTTGTCTTGCTCGTATCAGCATAAAAGGATACTAAATTTGAAGCAGAAGAATAAATAGCAAAAACATAATACATTGTATTAGTTTGTAAAACTGCACCATTTGGCAATAAACCACCATTAGCAAAGTCGTTAGCTGTTGATTTTGTAAGGCTCGTTGTCAATCTCACCTGCCCTGTTCCATCATCAAAATTCATAATCCCTGCTGACACATTAATTTCAGTTGTAGGATTTGTTGCATTGTTAGATATTTTAATCGGATCGTCCAAATATCTAAAGCCTTGAACTAAATTTGTTGCAGAGCCTAAAGTTAAAGTTCTTAATAGATTTGCCCCTGTGCTGTCATATTCTTTTATTGTTGAACCTACTCTTATGTTGATTTCATTTACAAGAGAATTTAAAGCATTATCGCCAATAGAAAAATTATCATCATAAGTGCCATCGGTTTTTAACGCTAAAACTTTTTCAACAGCAATGGCAGAAATTATATCATTTAAATTTTTACTTCTACCCACGCTATTAAAAGGAATAGCAGGAGCAGAACTCGGTTTGCTTGGATAAGTCATTATTCTTTTATTTTCAAATTAAATGATCTAATTGCGATATTATCACTATCGGTTGTGTTTTCTATAAATATTTCTATTATTTCATTTCCTGATAAACTCAACAATCCACTCAGAGAAACTTGGTTGATTTCTCCTAAAGTAATTGAGACTAATTTATTAAATTCTTCCACTGCTACTCCGTTTTTATACAAGAAAACATTATATTCAGCAGTTTGATTCCCAAATTTTTCTACTGACATATTTCCTGTGATATCAACCTTAATTGCAGAAGTGCCACTATATTTTAAAGCACCATCAACGCCATTATATTGACCAGTAGTAGAAGTATTTTGCCCTGTCAATATTTCCCCTACTGTAAAAAATGCAGGATCATTATTTGAATCAACAATATAGTCTAAATATAAATAATTATTTACAGTATCTATTGATCTGATTTTCCCTGTATTAGCAGAAGTTTGACCTAGAACTATTTCGCCAACTTCAAAACCCACAACTTGAGACATTAAAACCCTTTGACTCAAAAACTGATTCTCACTTGATTTAACTAAATTAGATAAATTAATTTGTGCAGGAGTATTTACAGTAAGTTGAGTTTGTGCAATAATCCCTGTTCCTAAAAATGATTGAATAGCAGTTGTATTATCCTGCCCCCCTTTATTATTTTGAATTGTGAAAGTGGTTAAATCGTTATAGTCCTGAGCATTATTTGTGTTTAATATGCCCCCTGTTGTGTTTCCAGAAAGTATTAAAGTGTTTCCTGTGATAGTTCCTGCCCCTGTTGTGTGTCCTGTTTCTATTTTGTAAGCAAATTCATTGTTTTTAGGGTGGAAAATATTACCTGTGATAATTAAGGCATTTATGCCTGTTGGAATATAACTACCAACAGTATTTGTTTGACCAGACCAATTATTATCTCGGAGTGTGAGCATATCAGCCCCCTGTTGATTCCAAAGAACGACCTTGTTATTAATCGCCTCAAGAGAAAGACCATTAGATACTTTTAAACCTACATTCCATTTTCTTGCAAAGTTAGAGTTAAAATTGATAGTGCCAAATCCTTCAACATAACCTAAGTCTCCACCATTTCCACCTGCTAAATCGCCTTGTAAAATGCAATTTATAACTCTAAAAAACTTTGAACGCCCTTGAAATGGATCGACGCTAGGATTAATTGTATAATCAATATCACTTGCTTGAAATAATTGTCCCTCTGGCACCCAAAGAGTAATATTTTCAATACAAACATTTTGATTATTTGATATAATTTTTGAACCTGTGCCATCAAATTTTAGAATTGAATTTGTTGTCCAAATTCCTATAATGGCACTATTATCACCAAAGGTAATTGAATTAGAACCCATATCAATTTGCAGAGATCCTACAATATAGGTTGTGCTATCTGCTAAGGTAATATTAGAAGAAACAGGAGTAGGAAAATCGCTTAATTGATTTACAACTACTGTTTTTTTAGGTTTTTTCTTTAAATTTTCTAAGGTAATTGCAAAAGATGAGCCATCAGGGTTATTTTGAGTAAAGTTTTGAGTGTCGACTATATGCAAAATACAATTAGCCTCGATAGGATCGGTTATAACTTTCCCCTCGTTAAATTTATCAGTTAAAGTTTTTTGTGCCATTATCTTATTTCTTGTAGTTTGATTTTAGTTTTAAAATTGCTATGATTAATTTCTATTACCAACCAAGTTTGATTTAAATTAATATTATCTGCTCTAAAAAAGCCATCTAATCGCTTTCCATCATCAAATTTTGAAATATCCCAAATAAAAGCATCATTCAAAAGAAAAATAGGCTCTTCAACTGTCAATTCATCAAAAATATTAATATCTTGGAAATAAGGAATTTCAATCATCACTTTTTTTCTTGCCAAAGATGTAATTGAGCCTACTATATTAACTATATTTTGTCTTTGTGTATTATCTACTACCCCTTTAATATCAATAGTTTTAGACTTGTTATATTGGTTAGTAGGGGATATGAAAGAAATAGTCTCGCTGTCTTGCCAATATATTTTTTCATAAACTTGACTTAGTCCCTCATCATAGTTTGTAAATTTAATTACTTTGTCTTTTTTGACGTCAAAAGCCTTATATGTGTTGGTATTGAAAGCGTAAGAATCGCCATCTTGAAACATATACTGGTCGCCATCTTGAAAAAGAAAATCAATAAATTCATCTCCTCTTTGAATTGGCAGATTTACTTTTCTGTAATAAAATTTTTCCTCATCTAAAAAGAAAAAGCTATGCCCAATAGATAAATTTTGAAATATAGTCAATAATTGAGTTTGACCTTCATATTGACTTAAATCTATATTTTGAATATCATATCCTGCCTCTATATTAACGCTATCGACCAACAAAAAATCAGTAAATTCTGATCTATTCATTATCTCAAAAATCAAATCATCTAAGGAAGTGCTAACTAGATTACCCATATCTGCCTTTGTGTATTTTTTGAGCAAAAAACTTAGTGCATCAATACATTGTAGGTTTTGATTAATATTGTCATTATCAACTTTGGTTGACCTTGAAATACCATCTATAAAGCCAAAAAAAACTTGCTTAGTAAATTCTTGACCTGTTTTTCTATCAATATAACCATCATTAACTCTGACGAGACTTTCATGTCTTTGATAGTTTGGATAAAAGACAGAATTTGCGTTGCCTTCGTCATCAAATTGACCTTGTTTTGAGTTAAGTTTTAATTTTAAATTTCCAACCGTGACCAATCCAAAATTATAACCATCGCTTGGCAATTTGAATGAAATTGAGCCAACAGTCTTATCTAGCAAGGGAAGTCCAGAAAGTGCAACAACATCCTGCCAGTCGTTCTCATATCCACCAGTAGCCAATTTTCTCTTGATTTCAACTTTCCTTGTAAATTCTCGGCTTGGATATTGATTGTAAACTTCTACTAAACTCATCAATTAACCTCAATAAATTTATAAGAAATATCAAGGCTTGACCAATAACCATTTTTATAATTAGGCTTAGTTTTTCCTTTTATGACCATTTTTTTTAAGTCTTGAAACTTAAAAGGCTCTTGCTTGAATTTTTTAAATCTATCTTCTTTTTCGTCCTGCACCCATACCCAAAACTCAAAGTCTCTATCACTTAAAAACTGGATTGCGTCATTATCTTCTTCGGTTAAATGGTTTTTTAATTTAACATCAATATCAAAAGACGAACCTAAGCTAATTAAATCATTTCTACCATTAAGCAGTTTGTTGATTTTTTGATTTCTGTTTTTTGTTGGATTAATTTCAGCAGGATTCTCAATCCTTGCTAATTGCTTAAATGCTAAAACTCTATTTATTAGTTTTTCTTGATTAGCAGGGCTTGTGTTTGAACCTTCTATTTTTAAGCCTATTATGGTTTGAGCAGAATTGAATTTGTAATAATGACTTTTTCCATCTTCGCTATCTGCAACTACATAATCAGTAAAAAGACTTAGTCCTGCTCCTGTATCAAGATAAATAGCTAAATCAGTTATATTGCTTTCTAAAATAAATAAGCTGTCTACAACACTTGTTTGTAAAGTTTCTAGGTTTGCTTGTAAAAAGGAAATAGTGCCATCTGTTGCCTCTCCCTCTGTCTCCCAGTAATATTTATTGTCATTAATAAAGGCATAACTACTATTACCACTTGATTGATCGTAAGTGTTACTTGTAAAATTACTGTCAAAATCGCTAATTTCAAAAATTCTCATATCTGTTCGGTTGGAAATGGTTGAATTAATCCATCAGCTATATTTTCAGAAATAGCTTCACTCATTTCTTTTATCATTTCATCTTTGTCAGCCACTCCGTAAAAATTAGCACCCTCAAAGTTGTTTATAATAGTCATTCCCCCTCTTTGCTCCTCAATTTGTTGATTGTCAAGTGATTTAGCGTTTCCAAGCATTAAGTCTCCATCTCTCAAGCCATCAGAAAAGGTTTTAGGAACGATGATCTCGCCTTTATGTATATTGGCTAATTGATCTTGTTCAATGTTTGGAGAACCTACTGCAAAGCTATTACCTTTCACTTCTTCAACTCTTTGAACACCATAAGCTATTGCTAAACCTGCGGCTGCAATACCTAAAGCTGGACCAACAAAAGGAATAGGTGCTAAAGAAGCATAAGCTGACATTGCAGCTTTTTGAGTTTCAACTCCAATTTGAAAAATTGCTTGTACTTTTTGAAAATCTGCTGCCGCCTTTCCTACTGCTTGTAGTTTTGAGTTTTTGTTATTTTCTAAGCCAACAAGTCCATCAGCCTGTTTATTGGCTAATTTAAAAAACTTGTTATCGTAAAGTTTTTTTCTAATAAGTTCTAAATTAGCATATTTAATATTAACGCCATATTTAGCTTCTTCTTTCTTTATATCTAAAGCGTTTTCCTTATTTGCAATTTCAATATCTTGCTCTAGCTTTTTATCGGCTTGTTCTGCCTCCATTTCTAAAACTAAAGCGTCATTTTCGCCTTTAATTTCTCTTAATCTACTTAACTTCTCTTCTTCTTCTTGGTTAGTTAAATTGTTTTGCTCCTTGATTCTATCCAATTCATTTTGATCTATTTCTATTTCAAATGCTTCTTGGTTTAAAATTCCTAGCTTTTCATCTTCGTATGCCTCTTCCCTAATTTCTTTTTCTTTTTCTCTAAAACTAGCCCTGCTATTAGCCCTTTTTATGTTATAGTCTTGTTCAATCGCCAATAAGTCATCTCCTAGCTTTTTTTCTTTTTCTTTTTCTCCATTATCATCTCCTTTGCTTCTATAATCATCTAACGCTTTTTTTAAATCGCCAAAATCTCCAGTTTTTTTATTGTTTTCAACTTTATTTGTTGTAGTAGTTTTGGTTGTGTTTAAATCAATATTTCCAGTAGCTCCTCCAGAAATTTGATTTTTTATATTATCATAAATGCTTCTTACTTGTCCTGCTGTGTTTTTAAAGCCTTTAACAAGATTACTAAGTCCGTCTACAGTTCTATTAGCCTCATCTTCTACTTTTTGGCTTAAATAACCTATAGCCAACATAATAGCAGTAATACTTTTTATTACTCCCCCTGCTGACATCTCAACACCAGTAGCAAAGATTCTCCAAGTGACTAAAGCACCCGCTAAAACTTTAGCCCAAGTATTATCAAAGAAGTCTGAAACATAACTCCCAAAATTTTTAAGAGTTTTTAGTAATACTACTATTCCATCAACAAAACTTTCAACCCAGTCTTCTATTTCTTCTTGATTTTCTTCTAAATATACTGCAAATTTTTCTAAATAGCCTATAATCTGACCTGTTGTTGATTTTACTATATTTGATAATGGCTTACCTAACTTTCTTTTGGTTTCATCTATAACATCTTGTAGGTTGGAAAATTGACCAAGAACAGTTTTATTTTGCCTATCCATAAGATTGGCATATTTGGTATTAGCTAGGCTAGTTAAGGCTTTTTCAACATCAGCAAAGCCTACCTTTCCAAGTTCGACTAATTTTCTAACTTCTTGAGCAGTTGCCCCAATTTCCTTTCCTATAGTTTCAACTAGCGGAATACCTGATAATTGTCTTAACTCATCACCTGTCAATCTTGCATTAGCTTTTATTTCTGCGAATACATAAGCTAAATTGCCAAATTGCTTTCCTGTTCCTGCCGCTATATTACCAAGAGTTCTAGCAGTATCAATTACTTTTTCAGCTTCAATACCCATACCAATCATGGTTTGAGTTGCTCTAGTAATTTCGTTAAATTCAAAAGGAGTAGTGGCTGCAAACTCTTTTAAATCCTTTAATAAATTTTTAGCTTTTTCTGCACTACCGAGCATAACCTCAAATGCTATCTCGTATTGCTCCATTTGTCCTGCTGATTGAACGATACTCTTTGTAAAGTCCTTAACTCCTTTAATTAATAGCCCTATACCTAAAGCACCTGTCAGCTTTCCTAGAGTAGTTGAAAAGAATTTAGTTGATTTCTCGGCTTTTTTTATGGATTTATCAGCACTCTTAATGTTTTTGTCTAGCTTTTTAACTGCTTCAATAGTCTTTTGGCTATTTTTAAGCTGTGCGTCTAATATTATTTGAATTTCCTCTTTACTAGCCATTTCCTTTTGTTATTTTTTCTAAGTAAAAATCCCAAGCGACATCATTTAATTGTTGCTCTTGTTCTTTTGTCATCTTGATAGGCTTGGTTGATTTTCGGTTGAAGTCGTTATTAATTCTCTTAATAGTATTTAAGCTGTCTCTACTTCCTTTTGCATAAGTATTTGCTAAGGCTCTGTCATTTAAAGCTACTACCCTTGCCCTTTCTTTGTCTAGTTTCGCACCCTCAATAGCTTCGTATAAATCAATAGGGTTCATATTCCTAGCATCTTCCCTACTATGACCACTTAGTATTAAAAAGGCTTCTACTGTGTCTTTTTCGTTAGTGGTTTTGATATCCTCTTTTTTTTCAGCAAAATACTTGATTGTTCTTTCTATTTCAGCTACTACTTCTTTTTGCCATTTTTCTAAATCCTCATTTTTGATATTGAGTTTATCTATTGTGCCAATTTCTTTTTTATCATCAGCTTTCAAGAAAGCCCAAAGAGTTTTTAAGACCCCTTGAGCATAATCTTGCATTGGTTTGGCTATCTCTTCTTCTTTCCTTTTGATAAAGTTTTTAAGCCATCTTTTTTCTTTGACATAGGTTTTAGGTTGGAAGATTTTTTTGAACCAGTTGGTTTTTTCATTTTGTTGTAAGGCATAAATATATTTTTTTTGGTTTTTTTCGCTTAGTCTTGGAGGGTTGCAAACTATCTGACAAAACAAATCCCTACGATATCTATTTAAAGGTAGCAGGGTGAATGTTTTGTCGTTAATAATTACTTCCATTGAAATTCATTATTTTTGAATTTGCTTAACTTCCATTTTTTCACTTCCTGCCATTTTAATCATTGACAACTCAAAAGGAGAAAATTCATTTCTTGTCAACGCTCCAAAAGGCTTGATTAGACCAGAAACTTTTGGTAAATAAATTTGCTTATATTTACAAACTCCATCGCTTGTGCTGTAATTTGAAGAAACTGCGATTAAATCAAAAATTCTAGGGCAATAACCACCGTTGGCATCTAATTTGAAATCAAAATCAATTAGACCTTTAGAAACATCAGCTTTAGCAAAATCGCCTTCAACAAAAGCGATAGTTCCAGAACCACCAGTTATTTCTAAGCCTGTTGCATTTCCATCTTGATCTAAAACATCAACAGAAGCTCCAGATGAAATTGATAATGGATTTGCATTTAAAACGCCTTGAGCATTAGTTTTGAAATCCTTTGTTGTAGCTATAACATCAACAGTCGAGGCACTACGAGCAATCACAATATAAGCACCTGCTTTTAAACTTGCCTCTGCCCCTGCTTTTAATCCAACAATCAAGCCAGTTGTAGCATTTAAAACAGAAACGCCCTTAGCATTACTTGAGCTTATAGCAGGAGTTCCAGAAGAATCAGAAGTTATAATTGACTCTTTAGGTGCTAAAACCTCTAATAGTTCTAAGCTATATCTTTGAATAGTAGCTGTTATAGTCCCTTCTGCTTCGCCTGTGCCAATCGCAACTGCAAACTCATCGTTTCCTGATTTTTGTTGAACAAGTGGGGATTGAAGCCCTGCCATATCTATTCCATCGACAGATGTTATTTCTGCGACTTTTCCTGCTTGGTCTCTTGAGGCGAATATGAGTTTTGAAACTCCAAAATTTGAATTTGACATTATTTAATTTTATTTATTTTAACAAAAAATTCTAAAACAGACTTAGAAGCCTTGACCTCATCGCCCTTTTTAAAATTAACATTCACGCCCTCAATAACAGTTGAAAAGCTAGTGATAGCGTAATATTTTTTTTTAGGTTGCTTTTTTTCAGCAACTACCTTTTCCGTATCCATTGGTAATTAATTTAATATTTTGAGTAGCACTAAAGAAAGATTTTTTTTCTAACTCTGTAATTTCATTTGAATAATCAATATCGCCAATATTCAATAAACCCTCTTCAATTTTTCCTTTTAGTGCATTATCTCCTAATATAGCGTTATTCAAGGTATTTATTAAATCTAGCAAAACTATTGCAGGTTTTTCAACAGTTCTATTAATTAAAAAATGAAAATCTAAATCTTGTTCATAATTTACATTAATGCCTTCGCCTTTTCTTTCTGCACCTTTTAACTCAATTAATAGTGATGGTAGTTCGGTATCTGCAATCATTCCATCAAACAATAGCTTATTTTTAACAGTCTTAAAACTATTAGCTAAAGCGATTGTTTCTATCTTGGTTAAAAAAAAGTCTAAATTCATTAGCTATCACTTAGTTTTTGTGCAGGTTTAGCAGTTAAAATGAAATCAGCACCTACTCCTTTTTTAATTTTAATTTTATATTTAGAGATTGAGCTGTTTTTTATAGTTTTTGTTGGAAAGTCCCCCTCTAAGTCTAAGTCTATGGCTATGTTGTGCCAATATCCATTTATATATCCATAAAAAGATACTGACCCTCCTGTTCCTAATTTACCATTATTACCTCCTGTTCTCGATCCTGCAAAAAAAGACAATGCAACTTGATTATTGGTTTTTGACTTTGATATCTCATATTCATAATTAGTATCAAAAGCAACTAATTCTTGATCGGTAAAAGTCCCATCGCCATTTTGAAAATCTGCTATAGTCATTTTTTGTTAAATTTATTTAATTCACTTCTTAAATAAGCCCTACCTTTTTTCCCTAGTGAGAAAAATGGTGTCCGTTTATCATTATATCTAGCCTTATTGTTCTCATCTGCCCCTGCAAAATGCAGTTTAACTTTTTTCTTACTAATTCTAGTGGCAGTCAAAGAAGTCCACATTTTGCTTGAAAAAGTCAAATCTCTTTTCGAGACTTGTCTTCCTCCTCCTACTCTTCTTCCTGTTTTTCTATCTACTCTTCCGTCTCTTCTCAATCTAGCATAAGAACGACTATATAAAGGCATCTTTCCACCTTTTGAGCCTTTTCCTTCATCTTGTGTTCGCTCTTGTATAATGCTATTAATACCTAAGCCAATTTTTAGCATTAAATCCCCATCAAATCTACTAAACTTTTTCTCTAGCCTGTTTATCAATGGTTGTAGGCTACCTTTTATCATCTTTTAAATCTATAAACCCCTACGCTTTCTTTTTTCTCTTCAAAATCAGCCTTATTATCCTCATCTCTATCAATAATTAATGTTGATAAGGCATTTTTAACATTGGCTTTGTAAATAGCTTCAAAATAAACTGACTTTTCATTAAAAAAGCTACTGCCAAATTTACCATTTAAATCCATAAAAACTGATTGAGCGATGTGATAAGAAAACGCATATTGTAAATTACCAAGATTTAAAATGTTTTCTATTGGATTAAAATCTTCAATAATTTGTAGTTTTAAAGCCTCTTCTATTCTTATTTGAATATCATTAGAAGCCATTAAATACTTGTTGCTTATCAAACTATCTGGGATTTTAACAGTATCCTCAAAATCGCTGTCAATTCTTTTTAAAAACTCCCTACCAAGAAAAACTATTTCAAAAGTTCCTATTGAGCTTAAAGAGTTATTAAAAAAAATTTCATTTGCAGAATTGCTAGTTATTTCATATTCCGTGCCATCAATAATGCAAAACCACCCTTTATAATAGTTCACTTTATAACTAGCACTAGCCACAACAATTTTTGTATTATCGTAGCTAGTGAAGTTTCCTGTAAATTTATCAAAAAGGGTGGTTAGTGCCATTAGTCTTTTTTAGTCTTAGGTTTCTTAAATTCCTTAATATAACCAACTCTCAATAAGTTTTTTATATCATTCTCAGAATCAAGTTCAATAATTTCACCTTTTTCCAAATTGATAGGGCTATTATTTACAACAACCCTAACATTTTTTAAGATTTCAAATTTCATTACTGACTAAGTCCTGTTAAGATTCCGTGAGAATCATCTCCATTTTCTACGCATAGAGTCAATTCAACATCTAGCGATCTTTGCTCTTTTCTTACATTTGGAGAAGAAGTATCAATTAAAGCCATTGGAGAAACGTATTTCATACCAATTTTATTAGCATCAATTAATAGTAGTTCTGTTGGATTCATAGCATAAGAAGTGACCAAAGAAGCACCATAACCTCTGTTTCCTACAAAATAAGGAGAAGTATAAGAAGCTGTGAAGTTTCCTAGATTTTGAGCAGAAGCCTGACCAGATCTATCAATTTGTTGCTTTTGTGTTAAAGCATCGGTTAAAGCAGAAATTCTTGCTATTTGATTTGAGTTTCCAACAAGTAGCATATTATCTGACATACCACCCCTTTCTAAGATTTTGTCAAATAGTTCATCAATATTGGCTTTTGCTAAGTTTCCACCAACATTTTTAGAAACACCATTAGCTCCACCGATGAAAGATTTGATTCCACCAAAAGATCTGATGTCTCCTGATTCATACTTAGGATTGTCAATAATACCTCTTTCTAGTTCTTGTAAAAGTTGAGACATTTTATATTGAACCTGCCAAGGCAGATCGTTTTGCTTATCATAAGTATTCATCAACAAAGAAGTCTTGGTCATTTGAACAGACTTTGTTATAACTTGTGTATAGTTGAAAACTCTTGAAGCAGATTC